>Ga0209530_1000672_pt1 | contig 21058 bp, 15 predicted proteins | sample BlaSpr_A8_Ref_O1_FD_187987 | JGI IMG/M metagenome (GOLD analysis project Ga0209530, IMG submission 187987) | Forest soil microbial communities from Thunder Bay, Ontario, Canada - Black Spruce, Ontario site 2_A8_Ref_O1 (SPAdes) (version 2) | ecosystem: Environmental > Terrestrial > Soil > Boreal...
GAAGTAGAAGCAGTCACAGCCGACAGCGCACAATGGAGCTCGACACCGTTGGTGGGTGGTGTTTCGGTCGGCTTTAGCTGCGCATACGAGGCCCGTGTCCAGGACAACGTGTTGTTTGGCGTTCGGTTATGCCAATCCGGCGAAGGCGCGTCTGCCGCGACGACGGCAATGGCCGAGCTGATCAGCGGCAAAGTGTCGGGAATTGCCGGGCATTAACCTACATCGTCCGCGCAACCAGCAGATCGAAAAGATACGCGCGTTAACGGAATCCCTTTTCAGATATGGGCTCGACCCGGATCGGCTCAGTGCGTAGACATGCCACCGTCGACGGCCAGGGTGGCGCCAGTGATATAGGCGGCGGCGTCACTGGCGAGGAACACCACGGCTGCGTCGAGTTCATGCTGCCTGCCGAAGCGCTTGATTGAGGCCGTCTGGTCGATGAAGGCCGACAGCTTGTCCTGATCGGTGGCAGCGGTCATTTTGCTCTCGAAATAACCAGGGGCGATCGCGTTGACACGGATTCCCTTGCGGTCCGTCCACTGTTGGGACAGATCGCGGGTCAGCCCGATGAGCGCCGCCTTGCTAGCCGCGTAGGCGGCCTGCGGCGCGTACGATTTGACCAACGCCAGCACGCTGGCGACGTTGACGATGCTCGACCCGGGTGACATCAGCCGTGCGCAGGCCTGCGCCATCCAGAAGGCCCCGAGCAGGTTCACTTCGATGACGCCGCGGAACTCTTCGGGAGTCTCGCGCAGTGCGGGCACTGCGGTGCCGATGCCTGCGTTGTTGACCAGGATGTCCAGCCGACCGTACGCGTCGGTGGCGGCACGAGCCAGCACGGCGCAGTCCTGCGGATCGGTGACGTCGGTGCGGCGCGCGACGACGGCGCCGCCGCCAGCGCTGATCCCCTTGGCCACCTCGGTCAAGGAATCTTCGCGCCGCGCCCCCAGCACTACGGCAGCGCCGGCCTCGCTGAGGGCCTGGGCGAAGCCGCGACCCAAACCGGAACTGGCGCCGGTGATTACCGCGACCTTGCCGTCCAGGCGGAACCGGTCGATGATCGTCACGACGGAGCGGGCCAATCCGTCAGAAGGTCACGACACCGCGAATGTTGATGCCGGCGTGCATGTCGACGGGGCCCTGCGCTACCTCGTCGAGGCTGTAGCGGCGGCTGATCAACTCGTCGAGCTTGAGCGTGCCCTGCCGGTAGAGGTCGAGCACGCGGAGAATGTCGTAGGTGGGGTTGGCCATGCCGAAGATCGCACCCTGGATGTGCTTCTGATAGAGCGCCAGCTCCGGGCCGGGTAGCGGCACGCCGACGTTCATCGGGTTGCCGGCCGGTGGCGATGTGGTCGTCGGAATGGCACAGCCCGGCCGCGGCCACCCGCACCAGGACCTCATTCTGCCGGGGTCCTTCCAGCTCGACCTCGATGGTCTCGTACTTGCCGGGAGCGGAGAGCAACGCAGCAGCGCGCACTTTCATTACAAACGCCTTTCGGGCCGAGCATGGGACTGAAATTACGTCCTGCCACAGACCCTGGCACCATCACCTGTCAACTCGTGCGTTGACACGCCGGGTGGAATGCGGGGTGCGGTGAACTCAGGCCGCGCGCAGGGCCTTCAGCAGCCGCTGCAGCGCATCCAGGTCGAGCTGGTAATAGTTCAGCGGCACCGTGAAATTGGTGATGCCGAGACCACCCAGGCGCTGCCCGCTGGCGACGGCGGCATCGATGAGGTCATCGACAAGCGGGGGTGCCTGCCAGCCGGTCGGAGTCAGCGAGCAGCGATAGGAAACGGTCGCCGGATCGCGACCGAGTTCCAGGCATTTGGTGCGGATCGATTCGATCGAGCGGGCGATCTCGTCGTACTCGGCGGCCTCACGCGACAGCCACCCGGCGCAGAACTCGGCGACCCGCCGCGCGGTCGGGCCCTTGATGGCGTTACCGCCCCACCACACGGGCGGACCGCCCGCGGTGCTCGGGGCCGGCTCGCTGATCACGTCGTCGAAGCGGATCCAACGGCCGTGATAGCTCGACAGTCCGGGCTGCCACAACTGCAGGCACGCGCGGATGACGTCCTCCGCACGGGCGTCGCGCTCGTTGGCCGGGATGCCCTGGGCCTCGAATTCAGCAGCATCCCAACCCATTCCCACACCGAGCGCGAACCGCCCGTCCGAGATCACGTCGAGGGTGGACGCCTGCCGGGCCAGCACCGCGAAACCGTGTGCCGCGGGCAGCAGCACACTGGAGACGAACTTGATGGTGGTCGTCTTCGCCGCCGCGGCGGCGAACGTCACGAGGGTGTCGGCGCGGTCGGAGTGCTGGTTGTCGCGGCCGTGGACCATGTTCCCCGCGCCGCCGGGATGGTGCATCACCGGGGTGAACAGGATGTGCTCACCGTCGACCACGTCATCGAACCCGATGCGCTCGAACTCGACTACCAAGTCGGGAATGTCGCGGTACGTCGCGGCCCACCTGGGCACGGCCCCAGGCAGTTTGACGCCGAACGACTGCTTCATCCCAGCTGCCCGATCACGGAAGCGGCGTCACGCTGGCGTCGGTGAGCTCGTAGAGGGCCTTGGTGTCCTTCGGGAAGACGTTGGTGGAGGTGATCTTGTCGCCATCGACGGGTGTAGAGCTCGCGGAATTGGGTGTCCAGGCTGGCGCCGGTGGGGTGCGCCGTCCGGGTGAGGTCGAGGCGGGCCACCGCCATGTCGCCCGCGCGCATCACCTTGGCCCGGTGGATCTTGGCGTCGTAGGTGGTCGCGCCCCCGGCGAGGAAGCCGACGAGCGCCGCCTTGCCCGCGTACTCGCCGCCGATCGGCAGACTGGCGGGTTCGGACACCTGCACGTCATCGTGCAGCTGACCTAGCGCCGTCTCGGCGTCGCCGGAACCGAATGCGGTGATGAATGCCTGTACGACAGCGACATTGGCCATGTAAGCTCCGCGGGTAGTGACCGGCTCCGTGCAGCGTCGAGGGGCGACAGCCTGAACCGACTGTAGGTGTGGGGCCAGACATAGTCAACGTCGAAGTTGACAGCATCGCCTGGTCGGGCACCGACCGTCAATGCCTGGCTTGCGGCACGGGATCTCGACGGCGCTGCAGCGCCGCAGCGCTCTACGCGGGCGCAGGGCGGGGGACCGCCGGCCTGGGTGTCGCGAGGTTGAGGGCTTGGGGGAGAGCGGCGCGGCTGCTGATCCCGAGCTTCTCGTAGACCCGCTGCAGCCGGTTCTCGACGCTACGCACCGACAGCACGAGCTCGTCGGCGATCGCCTTGTTGGAGTGTCCGGCCGCGGCCAGCACCGCGGTCTCGTGTTCGGCCGGAGTCAGCCTGGCCCTGGCGCTGATGGACTGCAGGGCCGGCGTCGTCGCGCCCTGGCAGGCATCGGCCAGGTCGACGGCCTGCCGGGTCGCCGCAGCGGCATTGCGGTTGTGTCCCTGGCGGGTCCAGGCCACCGCGGCGTCGGCCGCGGCATCGGCGGCCAGCAAGTCAGCACCGAGGTCGGCGAATGCGGCTGCCGCGTCCTGCATACCCTGCGGATTGTCGGCCGCCAGGCTGCGCGCGTGCGCAGCCATCGGGTTGACGATGCCGGGATCGATGCGCCGCTCCAGCCGGTCCAGCGCATCGGTCACTTCACGGGCCGCCCCGAACCGCGCCTGGGTGTGCAGGGCCACCGAGGCCATCACCAGGTCGCCCGACTTCAGCGCGAGCTGGGCCGCCTCGTCGGCCAGCGCGCGGGCCTGCGGCAGGTGGGCCTGAGCCGCGGCCGTCCAGGCCCGGGCGACCAGCGCGTCGGCAGCGTTGTAGGTGCGCACGGGCAGGGCGAACTCCTTCACCTTGGCCAGCACCGTGGTGGCCCCCGCGATGTCCTGGGTGTGGGCGCGGGCCATCGCCAGAATGTGCAGCGCCTCGTGTAGAAACATTGGACGGCCGATGCGGCGCAGCACGGAGACAGCCTCGCGGGCGTGCTCGGCGGCGTCGCGGACCCGGCCCCTGGCCAGGCAGACCTTGGCGAGTTGCAGCGCGAAACAGGCCTGGGCCTCGGGGGAGTGCTCGGCCAGCCCCGCGTCGTATTCGGCTCGGGCCAGCGCCTCGGCATCACGCAGCCTGCCCACGTTGACCAACGCTTCACACCGGTTGAACAGGTGAAACCACGGATACCGCTCGATGGGTTCGGTCAGCGCGAGCTGGGCGGCATGGCCGCGCTCGGTCAGCTGCAACGCCTCCTGGCAGCGCCCCATCCGCGCCAGGCTGCGCCCGCCCGTCAGGCACGCCCAGACCAGCGCGTTGCTGCTGGTGCTGCCCGCGAGCAGCGGGGTAACCACCTTCAGCGCGGCCAGCGGGCCGTCGGTGGCCACCAGCACCGCCGACCGGCGGGCCACGATCTCGTCGCGCCAATGCTGGTCGCGGATAGCCGTTTCCGCCTCGGTGGCGACTTTCAGGCTGTCGCTCGGGCGGTTGGAGTAGAGGAAGTTGTCCATCCTCGCGATCGTCACCTTAGCGCGCTGCGCGTCGTCGCCGGCGACCTCGGCCAACGCGGCCAGCTCGGTCTCGGCCGCGTCGCTGTGCCCTTGGATGCCGCAGAGTTTGGCCGCCAGCAAGTCGGCGTGGAACCCGCCGCCGAGCTCACGGGCAGCCTGCACCAACCGCTGGGCCAACGGGAAGTCATATCGCCAGCGGGCCGCGGTGGCCGCGGCGAGCATCAGGTTCGGGTTGCCGCCGCCGCCGATCAGCCGCCAGCTGCCGACCCGCAGGATGTCTTCGTCATTGGTGGTGCCGCTGGCTTCGACGGATTCGGCGAGTGCGCGAGACATCGACGCCACCCGCAGGATCGGCAGTCCGGCGCGCAGCACGTCGCCGTAGACGGGGTGGCCGAGCCGCACCTGCAGGTGTCCGTTGTTGACCTGCACGCGCAACAGGCCCGCGCGTTCCAGCCGTTCGGCGACCTCCGCGTCGCCGAGGGCGTCGAGCTCGCGCAGGCCGAGTGGCTCGCCGAGGCTCACCAGCTCCATCAATTCGCGCTCGTCGGCGCCGAGTTCACCGAGCCTGGCTTCGACGAGTTCGACCAGTCGGCTCGACGGACGCAGCGGGCGCACAAGGCGCCACATCCCAATCTCGTAGACCAGCGTGCGGTCCTCGACCGCGCCGAGCGCGAGCTCGCGCAGGAATAGCACGTTGCCGCGGCAGTGGGTGGCCAGCGTCAGCGTGGTGTCCGGGTCCACGACGCCGTGGAGGGCGGCACAGACCAACTGTTGGGTCGCGGCGACGGGCAGCTCGCGGACTTCGTGGCGGTCGAGGAGGCCGTCCTTCCACAGCGCCACCACTGCGTCGGGGGCCACCTCGCCTGCCCGAACCGTCGCCAGCAGGAACGCCGAATGGGTAAGTGCCAGTTGATAGATCAGCGTGGCCGAGGCCATGTCCAGCAGGTGTGCGTCGTCGACGAGGAAGACCAGCCTGCGGTGCCCGGCAAGATCGGTCAGCGCCGTCGCGAAGTGTCGCAGCAGCCCGGACCGATCCCGGCGCATCGCCTCCTCGCCGTGGTCGACCGCGGGCAGCAGATGGGTCAGCGCACCGAAGGGTAGCTCGGCCGATGCCCGATGCCCGGCGGCCCGCACGACGTAGCAGTCGCTGCCGGTGGCCGCGGCGCACTCGGCCGCCAGCCGGGTCTTGCCCACCCCTGGTGGGCCCGCCAAGACCACGCCGCGGGCCTGCGGATCGGACACCATACGCACGAGCGCAGCTAATTCTTCCCCGCGGCCGAGGAAAGGCCATTCGGTGATCTCAACCATAATTTCCAACTCCGACTCGCGCCTATCGTCCGCGTTGACGAACCTCGTCGGGCACGACTGATTAAACCGTACTTCACACGTTGCGTCGGTCACACTCGCATATGGCCCCGAGTTGGTTCGGGTTCTGATGCACGTCAGACCCGACCCGACCCGAACGTCGGTACTCACCTAGCTGTGCCGCGCCCGAGCGTCCCGGTGGTGCGCCGCCCGCGGCGGCAGCCGGGCTCCGGGTGCCGGGAACCGTATCGCACGACAGGACGCCGCCGCCGCGGCGCTGCGCTGCGAATTGGCTGGGCAAACGCCACTGAACCGGATTGGCAGACGCCCACGCGATGTAATCAACACATGTGTTGACGGCGGCTTGGAGGCGTCGTACGGTGTTGACATGCTTGCTGAAGCCGTTGATGCGATCCGCGGGGGCCGCATGGTGGTCGTCACCGACGACGCCGACCGGGAGAACGAAGGCGATCTGGTGATCGCTGCCGATGCGGTGACCTCGGAGTCGATCGCATTCATGGCGGTGCAGGGCCGCGGGTTGATCTGTGTGGCGATGGAACCGCGCCGGCTGGACGCACTGGAGCTGGCACCGATGGTGGCCGGCGGCGGTGCAGAGACCAACTTCGCCATCAGCATCGACCTCGACGTGCCCGGCAGTACGGGCATCAGCGCCGCCGACCGGGCCGCGACCATCCGCCGCGCCGTCGACGCGAGCAGCGTCGCATCGGACTTCCGCAGGCCAGGCCACGTGTTCCCGCTGCGCTACACCCCTGGCGGTGTGCTGGCCCGGCGCGGCCACACCGAGGCGTCGATCGATCTGGCCCGGTTGGCCGGACATACCCCGGCCGGGGTGATCTGCGAGATCCTCAACGACGACGGCACGATGGCCAGGGGGGCCGTCTTGCGATCCTTCGCCGAACGGTATGGCCTGCCGATGATCTCGGTCGCCGAGCTCGCCGATCACCTCCGGGCCAATCCGCAGTGGGCGGATCAGTCCGGTGCTGGCACCGACGCGGTAGTGCGGTTAGCCGCCGAGACGGTGCTGCCCAGCCGCTACGGCGATTGGCGCGCCTTCGGGTTCCGCGGTGGCGATGGTCTGGAGTACGTCGTGTTGGTCCGCGGCAATCCCGGCGCAGCCGGGCCCGCGTTGGTGCGCCTGCATTCGGAGTGCCTGACCGGTGACGCGCTGGGGTCGGCCCGCTGCGACTGTGGTGAGCAGCTGCAGATGTCGATGCGCCAGATCAGCGACGAGGGCGCCGGAGCGGTGGTCTACATCCGCGGCCACGAGGGCCGCGGGATCGGCCTGTTGCCCAAGCTGCAGGCCTACGCGCTGCAGGATCAAGGACTCGACACCGTCGATGCGAACCTGGCGTTGGGCTACCGCTCGGATTCGCGCGAGTATGCAGGCGCAGCCGCCGTGCTGCGCACGCTGGGCCTCGGCCGAGTGCGGCTGCTCACCAACAACGCTCGCAAGGTAACCGGCTTGCGGGACAACGGAATCGACGTCACCGAGCGCATCCCGCTGATCACCACTCCGTCGTCGGACAACCTGCACTACCTGTGGACCAAGCAGACCAGGATGGGGCATGCGCTCGGCGGCCAACACGGCCTCAAGTCCGCAGGGACGCAGGTGTCGACGCGGTCGCCATCGTAATTCGCTACCCCCACAGGTGCAGCCCCGATAGCACGGCCCACAGCGTGACGCGACACCCCACCGGATGCGCAGCTTGTGGTCGACAGTAAGCAGCCGCGTTGAGCAGAGTCAACATTAGAGTTGACAGATTGGCCCGCCAGTGTTGCAATGAGGTCGTCCCGTTGCTCGCAGCCGGCCGCGACGGGTCGGGACTGTTGAAAGACCTGGAATGTCTGGCATTTAGAGGGTGGCATCAATGGCCGATACCGGCACCGCCGCGGCGCTTGCAGCGAACTTCGAATTCAGTGACGAACGGGTGCGCGCGGCCAACCGCGACGAAGCGATGTTCCCCGACGCCGCCGCCTTCGACATCGACCGCCCGAACGCCAAGCGGCACATGGCCTTCAGCTCGGGCATCCACCTGTGTCAGGGCGCGGGACTTGCCCGGCTGGAGATGCGGGTGGTGCTCGAGGTGCTCGACACCGTCCCCGACTACGTGGTAGATGCCGACAGCATCGAGTTTCGCGGCATCCAGGGGGTGCACTCGGTCAAGTCGATGCCCGTGACGTTCACGCCGGTTCCGGCGGCGAGGCTGTCCGCCTCGGTCTAGCGCACGCCCCGATGTCGTTGCTCGACACGATCACCCCGGGTGCCCTGCTGGTGGCTGGTCAGGTCCTCGGCGAGCCCACCGCGCTGCTCGACGCGCTGTTCGACGAGCGGTTGCCCGACGTCCGGCTGTTCGCGGGCATGAGCCTGACCTCGGTGCTCGAGCGCGCGCCTGCCGAGGTGAGCCTCCTCAGCTTCGTCGGAATGGGTGCCAACGCAAAGCTGTTGGCGCAGGGCAGGCTGAGCCTGATCCCGTGTCACATGTCGGAGCTGAGCTGGTCGATGACGGCGGGCACGTTGCGTCCCGACGTGGCGCTGGTGCTGGTCAGCCCGCCGGACTCGAACGGCATGTGCAGCCTGGGCGTGGCGTCGGACTACATCTGGCCGGCGGTCGCGGCGGCACCGGTGGTGCTGGCCGAGCTCAACGAGAACGTGCCCCGAATCGAAGGGGACACCGCGATACCCTTCGACCGGTTCGACCGCTTCGTCGAGTCGGACCGGAAACTGCCCGACTATCGGCGTTCCCGTCCGTCGGACACCGAGGAGCTCATCGCCAAGCGGGTGTCCGAATTCGTCCGCGACGGCAGCTGCATCCAGATCGGCGTCGGCAAGCTCGGTGACGCGGTGCTGGCGGCCGCCGCGGACCGGCGCGAGCTCGGCGTGCACACCGGCATGGTCGGCGAGACCATCCTGGAACTCGTGCGCGACGGCGTGATCACCAACGCGCGCAAGACCGTCGACCCCGGGTTGACCGTCGCCGGGTCGATCCTGGGCGGCCCCGACGCCGTCACCCTGGCCGCCGCGACGCCGGGTCTGCGGTTGCGGTCGGTGGACCACACGCACTCGGCCGCGGTGATCTCGTCCATCGACGACTTCCTGTCCATCAACTCCGCCATCGAGGTCGACCTGTTCGGACAGGTCAACGCCGAGGTCGCGGGCGGGCGCTACCTGGGTGGCATCGGCGGATCGGTGGACTATCTGCGGCCCGCGGTGCGTGCGACAGGTGGACGCTCGGTGATCGCGCTGCCGGCCACCGCGCGCGGCGGAATCAGCCGCGTCGTCGCCCGGGTGGAGCGAGTCACGGTGGCGCGCAGCGATGTCGACGTCGTCGTGACCGAGTACGGCGTTGCCGAGCTGCGCGGCACCAGCGAGGGAGAACGGGCCAAGCGGTTGATCGAGATCGCGGCACCCGAACACCGTGACGGGCTGCGTGAGGCCGCCCGCGAACTAGGCCTGTAGGAGGCGGCGATGCGGCGACTGATTGGCGGCTTCGGCCTGTTGGAGGCGGCCCGCTGGTATGACGGCCAGGGCCTGCTGTTCTCGGACATGACCGGCGGCGGCGTGTACCGCTACGACGGCGTCGGTGGTCGCCCCGAGGTCGTCATCCCGCACCGCAAGGGGATCGGCGGGCTCGTCGCCCACCGCGGTGGCGGCCTGGTCGTCGCTGGCCGCAACGTCGCGCACAAGGGCGCCGACGGCACCACCACGGTGATCCTCGAGCCTGGCCCCGACGAAACGTTCTTTAACGACCTGACCGCCGACGCCCGTGGTCGGCTCGTCGTCGGTTCGGTGGGCACAGGCCCCTCCCCGCACGAGAGTGCACGCGAGGCGCAGCGCGCGCCGGGCAGGCTCTACCGGGTCGACGGCGACGGCGGGGTGACGGTGCTTGCCGACGACGTGCTGGTGTCCAACGGCCTTGGCGTCTCCCCTTCCGGTGACGTGCTCTATCACGTCGATTCGTACCGGCGCACGGTATGGGCCTTCGATGACGACGACAACCGGCGGGTGTTCGTCGAGCTAAGCGAATACGACGGCATCCCGGACGGGCTGGCGGTGGCCGCCGACGGGTCGGTGTTCGTCGCCATGGCCGGCGGGGGTGTGGTGCTGGGTTGGCGGGCCGACGGCACCCGCGTCGCGGAGTTGCCAGTTCCGCAGCCGCTGGTCACGTCGGTGTGCTTCGGCGGCCCGGCGTTGCGCAGCCTGTATGTGTTGACCGGCGTGAACGAGGAGTACCCCGACGGATGGGGCGGCGCCGTCTATGTGCATGATGCGCACGGGTCCGGGCTGGCGGCGCCGGTGTGCGCGGTCGCCCTGCCTGCCCGGTTGTGACCCGAGCGGTGCGGCGCGCGGAATTTGCGTGGGCGAAAATTGGGTGGGCGGGGGAGTAGCCACTACTCTTCCGGCCCGGGTGTCCCGCGCGGTGCGCTGTTACGAACAGTCGGCCATCGCGCAGGAAGAACACCGGTTTGATCACCATTGGAGATTTCGGATTGAAGGCGGCCCGCTACGCGCCGCACGCTCCCGCCTTGATCGACGCGCAACGCGGAAGGACCCGCACCTTCGGCGAGCTGTCCGACCGGGTGCACACGCTGGCGACCTGTCTCGTGAATATGTTCGGGCCCGGCCAGCGGGTGGCGGTACTGTCCCGCAACTGCATCGAGCTAGTCGAGCTCTACCTGGCGTGCGCGGCCAGTGGCTCGCTGCTGTTCCCGCTGAACTGGCGGTTCTCCGAGGCGCAGCTGACCCACGCCCTGCACGACGCCGACCCGGTCGTGGTGTTCTACGAGAAGACCTACGAACCGGTCGTCAGGGAGTTGAGCTCGGTGATCCGCGCGCGGGCCTGGGTGGCGTGGGAAACGGGCCAGGACTCCGAGTACGAGGAGCTGCTCGGCCGCGGCGCGGCGGGGCGGCCGGCGCGAGGTTCGGTGCTGCCGGACCCCGCGTCCCTGCTGACCAAGCCGTTCCTTGCCGTCTCCACGGGCGGCACCACCGGCATCCCGAAAAGCGCTGTGCACACGCAGTTTTCGTACGCAGCGTGCGCGCTGAGCTACCTCGCCGCCGCCCGCATTAGGCAGACCGACGTCTACCTCATGCTGGGCCAGCTGTTCCACGTGGTGGGGTACATGCCGCTGGCCTACCTGGCCTTCGGCCGGCCGGTGGTGATCGCGAACTTCAACGCGACCCAGCTGGTCGACATCATCCGCGAGGAACGGGTGAGCGGGTTCTTCGCGATCGCCACGATGCTGCCGCAACTCATGGGTGCGGTGCGTGATGCAGGCGTCCGGCTGCCATCGGTGCGTCAGGTGGAGTACGGCGGAGCGCCGATGGGTGAGTGCGTCATCCGCGAGGCCGCCGAACTGTTCGACGCCGATCTGATCCAGGCCTGGGGGATGTCCGAACACGGCCCTGGCACGTACCTTGGGCCGGAGGACCATCGCAGGGCGTTCGCCGGCGACCACCCGCACCGGTTGCGGTCCTGTGGGCGCGGCGCGCTGCTGAGCACCGTGGCCGTGCTCGACGAGCACGGCACCCCCGTACCGCAGGACGGCAAGTCCGTCGGTGAGATCTGCCACCGGGGCCCGGGAAACATGTTGGGGTACTGGAACATGCCCGACGAAACCGCCGAACTGCTTCGCGACGGCTGGGTGCACAGCGGCGACGCCGCGACGTGGGACGAGGACGGCTATGTCTACATCGTCGACCGCAAGAAGAGCATGATCATCTGCGGCGGTGAGAACATCTTCCCGGCCGAGGTCGAGCGCGCGCTGAGCAACCATCCCGAGATCAGCGAGGTGGTGGTGGTCGGCGTCGCCGACGCGACGTGGGGCGAGCTGGTCAAGGCCGTCGTGGTCCGGCGACGGGGCAGCAGCCTGGACGCCGCGGCGGTGACGGCGTTCGCCGAAAACCAGCTGGGCTCCTATAAAAAGCCGCGGATCGTGGAATTCGTTGACGCGCTTCCGGTTACGCCGACCGGAAAGGTGGACCGCCGCGCGGCCGCCGGGCTGGCGCCCGCGCTACCCGCCTGACACCCGGCATGGGCTTCTCGATGTCGGCCACTGCATGCCCGTGCGGCCCAAGGAGAGTAGTTGATCTGATGAGCATGGGTCCTCTTGACCCGATTGGAGTGAACGCAAGCCAAATGTCGACCAGCGACGAAGTTCCCTTTGTGCCCGACGGGGCCGCCGCGGGCGTGCTCGACGGCGTCCGCGTGGTCGAACTCGCCGACGAGCGAGCGGAATACGCAGGCCTGCTGCTGGCGGGCATGGGCGCCGAGGTCATCAAGGTGGAGCCGCCGGGAGGCGCGCCGACGCGGTCGATCGGTCCGTTTGTCGGCGACACCGCGGGGCCGGGTCGGTCGCTCTTCTTCGCTCTGCATAACCGGGCCAAGCAGTCCGTGGTGATCGACCTCGACGACCCCGGCCAGGTGGACCGCTTTGCCGAGCTCATCGGCTCCGCGGACATCCTGCTGGAATCCACCGATGCGGGCTATTTGGATGACCGCGGTGTGTCGCATCAGGTTCTGGCGCGACGCTTTCCACACCTCATCCGGGCCCGCATGACGGCGTTCGGCGACACCGGTCCGTGGTCGGGCTTCAAGGGCTCCGACCTGGTGCACCTCGCGCTCGGCGGACCCATGATGAACTGCGGGTACGACCCCGAACCCAACGGGCACTACGACTTACCGCCGATCGCCCCGCAGTTGTGGCAATCGTTGGTGATCGCCGGGGAGCAGCTGGCGATCGGCATCCTGGCCGCCGTGGTCCACCAGGGCCGTGCGGGCCGGGGCCAGGCGGTGACTTGCGCGATCCACGAGGCGGTCGCCAAGTCCACCGAGTTGGACCTGATGAACTGGGTCATGCGCCACGCGCCGATATATCGGCAGACCTGCAGACACGCGGCCGAGAAGGTCTCAGTGTTGCCGACCATCAGCCAAACCAAGGACGGCCGTTGGGTTTTGGTGATGCCGGTCGGTGCCAAGGACCACGACCGGATCCACGAGTTCCTGGCGCGCTACGGCATCACCCCCGACGCCGCGCCCACGGCGGCCGATGGCGCCGAAGGTCGCCCCATCCCGGGCAGCAGCCCACAGTCGGGGCGTGATGCGCGGCTGATCGAGCTGGTCGGCAGGTTGTCCCGCAAGTTCTGCTACGACAACTTCCCATGGCAGGAAGCACAGGAGGCCGGGATCGCCTGCTCGCCGCTGCGCAAGCCGCACGAGAACATCGCCGATCCGCACTGGGCCGCGCGCGGCACCTTCGCGCAGCTCGCCCACCCCGAACTGGACACCGTCCTGACCTATCCGGTGCGCAAGTGGCTGTCCACCGGACCGGCGTGGCGGGTGGGCCGCCGCGCCCCGCGGCTGGGAGAGGACGACGAGCGGGTGTGGACAGACCTGGCCCGCACCCGGCCCCGCCAGCCAGTCGACGAGGCCGCAGTGGCCGCGCTCGCGCCGCAAGCGCCACACCACAAGCCGATGCCGCTGGCCGGCGTACGGGTGCTTGACTTCACTTGGTTCCTGGCCTCGGCAGGCGGTACCCGATTCCTGTCCGCGTTCGGCGCGGAGTGCATCAAGGTGGAGTGGAAAGCCAACCCGGACACCAGGGTTGCCGCCATGGCCCCGGTCGGCGGGCGGGCCGCGCGAGAGCGGGCGACGGGACCGATGCCTGGCGTGACCGACCCGGACATGGGCGGGCAGTTCAACAACAAGAACCCCGGCAAGCGCGGTCTGTCGCTCAACATGCGGCACCCCCGCGGGCTGGAGATCGCCCGCAAGCTGGTTGCGCTGTCCGACATCGTGGCAGAAGGATTTTCGCCCGGTGTGATGGACCGCTGGGGGTTGGGCTACCATCGGCTGCGGCAGATCCGCCCCGACATCATCTACGCCCAGCAGTCGGGCATGGGCACCGTCGGCCGCTACGGCCGGTACCGCGCTGTCGGGCCGATCGCCGCTGCGCTGTCCGGGGTTTCGGAGATGTCGGGCCTGCCCGAGCCGGCGATGCCCGCTGGTTGGGGTTACTCCTACCTGGACTGGATCGGGGCGTACAGTTTTGCGGCCGCGATGCTCGCCGCACTGCATCATCGGGACCGCACCGGCCGCGGGCAGTGGATCGACGCGTCGCAGACCGAATCGGGCATCTTCGTCGCGGGCGGGGCGATCCTGGACTGGTCGGCCAACGACCGGCCGTGGGCGCGCACCGGCAACATGTCGGCCGACGGGCGCGCGTTCCCGCACGGGGTGTATCGGTGCCAGGGCACCGACCGCTGGCTGGCGATCGCGTGCGTCACCGATGAGGAGCGCCGCGCGTTGGCCAAGGTGATGGGGATGGACGCCGCCGGGCAGCGACTGCTTACCGTCACCGCGGGAGCGCAGGCCGCGGCCGACGAGGTGGACGCGCTGATCACCCGGTGGACGCTCGGGCACGAAGCCTACACGGCGATGTACGAACTGCAGGCCGCCGGCGTCCCGGCCGGCGTATGCCAGGACGCTTACGACCGCTGCGACGCCGACCCGCAGCTGCGTCATCTGCACTGGCTAACCGAGGTCACCGGAACCAAGATCGGACGATGGCCGGTGGCCGAGGTGCCGGTCAAATTGTCCGAGACGCCCGCACACATCGGCGGGGTGCTCGACCGCGGGGCTCCGTGCTACGGCGAGGACAACGAGTGGGTGCTCGGCGAGCTGCTGGGCTACGGAAGCAGCGACATTGCGGAGCTGGAGGAAGACGGGGTCATCTAGTGTGACCGCGACGAGCGAAGGAGCAGTCTTGTACGTGGACGTGACGACCGGCCCGGCCGCGGTGGCGCTGGGCGACGAGGAGGATCTGACCCGGTTCAGCGTGCGGGTGCCCGAGGGCACCCCCGCCGAATCGATCGCCGGCGCGCTGCAGGCTGCCGGCGCCGGCCGCCTCGACGGAGCCCAGGCCGCCATCAACGTGGACTGGCTGCGGGTGCACACCGCAGACCGGCCCGCGCAGTGGCAGGGCGATTTCGACAAGATGCTCGCGTACGCGGCATCCAAGGGCTGGATGGACGCGGCGGGCACCGTGGTGAATGCACACATCGAAATCGTCTGTGAATTGCCATGATTGCGCACCGATCTCCCGCCGGGTCGAACGCGAGCACCGCATTATCGTCACGCCACCGGCCTCACCGTGGCGGGGTAGTTAGCAAATTGCGTCTCCGGATTCGCCTGGAGCGAATCAACGCCCATATTGACTGAATCAACGCATGTATTGACGATGGGCCCGGACTTTTCTAGGGATGGTGACATGGAGGGCAGCGTGGCACAGCAGCGGTTTTCGGTGTGTCGGGTCTGCAACAAGGGCTGCCCGCTGGTCGCCGAGGTCGTGGACGGGCGTCTGGTCACGATCGGCGGTGATCGTGACAACCCGCTGTACGTCGGCTACACCTGCCTGAAGGGGCGGGCGATGCCCGAGTACCTCAACAGCCCGGACCGCTTGTTGCACTCGCTCAAACGCACCCCGGACGGCGGCTTCGAGCCGATCCCCTTCGAACGGGCCCTGGACGAGATCGCGGTGCGGCTCCAGGCGATCGTCGAGGAGTCCGGGCCGCGTGCGATGGCCACCTACTACGGCACGCAGATGCAGAACATCCCGGTCCAGCCGGTCATGTACGCTTTCGCCGACGCGATCGGGTCGCGGATGAACTTCGGCGCGCTGTCCGTCGACAAGCCCGGGCGTCCCATCGCCTGGGCGATGCTGGGGCGCTGGCAGGCACCGCACCAGTGCTTCTCGGACCCGCGGGCAATCATGATGCTCGGAATCAACCCCCTCGTAACGGGGCTCGGCGGCCTCCCCAACGGACATCCCGGGAACTGGCTGGCCCAACGGCTGCACTCCGGAACTCAGCTGATCGTCATCGACCCGCGGCGTTCGGACATCGCCAAGCGCGCCACGATCCACCTACAGCCCCGCCCCGGGCACGACATCCCGATCCTTGCGGCGATGCTGCACGTGATCCTGCACGAGGGCCTCTACGACAAGGCTTTCACCGACGAGGACGTGCGCAACGTCGACGCACTGGCCGCGGCCGTGCGTCCCTTCGACGCCCGCGCCGTCGCCGAGCACGCCGGGATCGAGGCCGACGACCTCGTTCGGGCCGCCCGGGTGTTCGCGCGCGCCGGACGCGGGTACGTGGTCGCCGGAACCGGTCCACACTTTGCCGGACACGGCACGCTGATGGAGTACCTCGCGCTCTGCATCGACACCGTCTGCGGGCACTGGCTCAGGGAGGGCGAGCAGGTCGACGTCCTCGGTGTCCTCGCCGCGCCCAAGGTCCCCAAAGCGCAGGCGGTTGATCCCGTGCCCGCGTACGGCTTCAGCGAACCGTCCCGCGTCCGGGGACTCGGCCTCACCTCCGCGGGCATGCCGAGCGCCACGCTCGCCGAGGAGATCCTCCTCGACGGACCGGGACGGGTCAGGGCGCTGTTCAACTGTGGCGGCAATCCGGTCGCCGCGTTCCCCGACCAGTCGCAGACGATCGCCGCGATGCGGCATCTCGACCTGCTCGTTCAGATCGACCCGTTCCTCTCCCAGACGGCCGTCCTCGCCGACTACGTGATCGCGCCCCGCATGAGCCCCGAGATGGCCGGGCACACCCAGAAGATCGAGGGCGCAAGTAGGCACTACGCCACCGGGTACGGCTTCCCCGCCGACTATGCGCAGTACAGCGAGCCGATCGTCGAGCCGCCGGCCGGCTCGGAGGTCGTCGAGGACTGGGAGGTCTTCTACGGCCTGGCGCAGCGGCTCGGCCTGCAGCTGGTGCTCACAACGATCGGCGGCCAGAAGGTGCCGCTTGACATGCAGACCGCACCCCTACCGGACGAACTGGTGACGCTTCTGTCACGGGGATCCCGGGTACCGCTCGACGAGATTAAGCGACACCCGCACGGCGCGTTCTTCCCTGCCGATCCGCCCGTCGTCGTGGCGCCAAAAGAACCCGGCTGGACCGGACGGCTCGACGTCGGCAACACCGACATGCTCCGCGACCTCGCGGCGCACGTCCCGTCCCCCGACGAACCCGCAGATCCCACGTATCCGTTCCGGCTGCTGAACCGACGGATGATGCACGTCGTGAACTCCTCCTACAATGCGCGCGGCGCGGCGGGGCACCCCAACGTCAACCCGGCCTTCCTGAACACGACCGACCTCGCGGCACTGGGTCTGGCCGCAGGGGACCTAGTCGAGCTCGAATCTCCGCACGGCGTCATCCGCTCGATCGTGGACGTGGACGACGAACTGCGCAACGGGACCGTCTCGATGATGTTCGGCTTCGGCGGGCCGCCGGAGGACGATGTCCGCGTCCGGGAAATCGGCAGCAGCGTGGCCCGGCTGCTCAGCACGACCGATTTCTACGACCCGTATTCGGGGCAGCCGCTGATGAGCAACGTCCCCATCCGGATCCGCGCCGTCGCACCCACGTGATCGAACTAGTGGGGCGCACATGAAGTACATCGATTAGGGCGGACTCGGACTCATGACCTATGTCATCCTCCAGCATTGCTGCAACGATGCGGCCTGCGTGTCCGTATGCCCCGTCGACTGCATTCATCCGCGTCCGGACGAGCCGTCCTACGCCACCACCGAAATGCTCTACATCGACCCCGAGATGTGCATCAACTGCGGGTCCTGCCAGGTCGCCTGCCCGGTCGATGCGATCCTTCCCGGCGGCGACCTGGGGTCCGAGGAACTCGTGTTCTCGGAACTCAATGCCGCTTTCTATCAACATCAGGCACAACCCGCGACGTACTCCTTTAGCGTGCCTAACCCCCGGACAGGGGTGACCCGCACGGTGCGGGAGCTCCGGGTGGCCGTCGTTGGGTCGGGACCGGCCGGCAGCTATGCGGCCCAGGAGCTGTTGTCGCGTCGTGACGTGTCGGTGCGCGTTGACATGTTCGAGCGTCTGATGACGCCGTGGGGGCTAGTGCGGTTCGGTGTGGCCCCCGATCATCTGGCGACCAAGGGTGTCACCGCTGGTTTCGAGCGGATGACACGCGACCCCAGGTTCCGGCTGTGGCTAAACGTCGAAGTCGGTCGTGACATCTCACCTGAGCAGCTATCCGAGCGCTACCACGCGGTGATCTACGCGTTCGGGGCCATGAACGCGCGGATGATGGGCATTCCCGGCGAGGACCTGCCGGGCAGTCACTCGGCCACCGAGTTCGTCGCCTGGTACAACGGGCATCCCGACTACGCTGATCGGGAGTTCGACCTGTCGGTTGAACGTGCCGTCGTGGTCGGCAACGGCAACGTCGCCGCCGACATCGCGCGGTTGCTACTGAGCACTCCGGCGCGGCTGGCCCGGTCTGATATCGCCCCGCACGCACTCGAACAGCTCTCGACTAGCCGCATCCGCGAGGTCGTCGTCGTCGGACGTCGCGGCCCGGCCGATGCAGCGTTCACCAACGGCGAGCTGTTGGGGTTGCTCAGCGTGCCCGAGCTCGACGTCGCCGTCGATCCCGAGGGGTTCTGCGGCAACACTGACCCCGATCGCGCCCTGAGCTTCGCGGCCATGCAGAAGGTTGCCCGCCTGTCTGAACTCGTGGGGCGCATGCCCAGCAAGGACCGTCGGGTCGTGTTCCGCTTCTGCGCTGCGCCGGAGCGGCTGCTCGGCGAACATCAGGTGAGCGGGATCCGCCTGGTGCGCAACACGCTGGTTGCCGATGGCTCGGGCGTCCGTGCCGTGCCGACGGACGAGTTCGACGAGCTTGACTGCGGTCTGGTCATCCAGTCGGTCGGCTACCGGGGCAAGCCGCTCGGGTCCGTCCCGTTCGACTCCGCCCGTGCCAGGATTCTGAACACTAACGGGCGGGTTCTCGACCCCGAGTCGGGTGAGCCCATGACCGGCGCCTATGTGACGGGCTGGATCAAGCGCGGGCCGTCCGGCGTCATCGGGACGAACAAGCAATGCGCCAAGCAGACCGTGGCATGCCTCGTCGAGGACTTCTTCGCCGACGGCTTGGCAGAGCCGACTGCCGAACTGGGGGACATGGCAACGCGACTGCCGGCTGCCTTCGACGTCCGTGCATGGAGGGCGATCGACCAGCACGAGCGCAGCGAGGGCAAACGGACCGGTCGGCCTCGGGTCAAGCTAGTTGACGGCGCCGCTCTGCTGGCCGTCGGCCGTCAGGCGGTGACCGAGCAGCTCGGTTCTGTACCGGACAAGATCGACGCAATCTCGTCGTTCACCGAGGAGGGCATCAGGCGTGGCTGATCAGTTGGACGCAGCGGGAAAACCGCAAACAGTTGCTGACGCGATGATCCCGGCGCCGAAGACCTCGGGCCCCGAGGCAACCGTTCGTGATATGAAAGCGCTCTTCGAAAACGACAAGGTGCACGCCGTGTTGATCGTAGATGGCGATGTGTTGCTCGCCGTCGTCGAGCGATCCGACCTTGACCAGTCCACGAGCGACGGGACGTCGGCGTTGTCGGTGGGACGGCTCTCGGGCCGCGTCGTGGCGGGCGATCACTCTCTCCGGGCGGCCCACCGATGGATGACGGGGTCGGGCCGACGGCGGCTTGCGGTGGTCGACCAGGACGGCCGGTTGGTCGGACTACTGTGCCTGAAGCGGGACGGCAGGGGGTTCTGCTCGTCCGCGGACCTGCAGTCCCGCGCCGACGCCAGACAGTCAGCTCGCTCGTCCCGTTAGAAGCGCGGGTGGGAGCGCGGCCGAACCCTTTCGCGTCCCGCTATGGAGAACGAGGCGCCTCTGATTATCTGGGTTGAATCGCAAACGATTTCCGATGCCGTTCGGTACACCACTAGGGGCGCAACCAGTAGTCGCTCGTGAACCGGGTCCTCGGCGACCTCAGCGGCGATCACCACCGGATACCAGAACCGGGACCTGAGCTCTGTGTCGGTGGGACGCCGGTCATGCTGTGGGGAAACGATATTCGAGTGCGGCCAGGAGCTCGCGTACTACGTGCAGGCCTGCCTGCATCCGACTTAGTTGCATGTTGTGGCCCGGGCCTTGGTGTTGCGCGCGGGCCTCGACCCGCGCGGCCACGGCCTCCAGTTCAGCCAGCTCGGGTTGCAGAATGTCGATGAATATCCGTGCTTGGGCAACGTCGGCGCGGTGCGGCTCCGCTGTCGACCCGCGCCGTGTCGGGGTTGATGCTCCGGTATCGCAGCCGGATAGCTCGGCGCGGCTCTGCTCGGCGGGGTGGATGTGTGGGGTGTGGTAGCGGCCGCGTGTCGTGCACGCGCCGGGATCCAGTGCCGAGCTCAAATCGCGTTCAACCACGGGCATCTGCCTAAGCACGTGGGTACGAGCCGACGACTAACGATGCGAAGCCGAAACCGTCACTATTGGCGGTTTCGTTGTTGTCAGAGCCCACCTCGTCTCCGTAACAGCCGCAGCGACTTAACCTGTTACCGAGCGAGTCGGCGCTCAGCGTCGGCGATGGCCTGTGTGCAGGCCAAGCGGTGTGGTAGGGGCTGGCCTTTGTGGCTAGCCAGTGCGACCGCGCGTGCCCCGCTACCACGGGCACGAAAATCTGTGGCACTGTGCTCGGCCTGAGCCGGTGCCGCGGATCCTGACCTGGCGGCCGATCTGCGGCCCATATAACGTCAAGGCCGCGGCCGGGCGGTCGGCCAGCTGTAACCACTTGCCGCTGCTGGATTTTGGTGGCGACCCGCCAACTGCGCTCGTCGAGGTCTTTGGGGATCAGGATGCGTGCATCGGGCAAGCCAGCGTCGTCACAGGTGGACACTGTCATCGCGTGTGGTTCGGGGACACCGTCCTCGGCGGCTTCGCGCAGCCATTGGGTGAACAGCGGGGCGGGATCGTCGGGTGCGGTGTCCGGGTCGAATTCAGAGATTACCCCGGAGAACACGGGCATGGACCGCAGATAGTCGCGCACCACAGTCACTCTCGCGTCGCGGCGTGTTCGCCACCCGCGGTCGCGGGGGCAAACGATCGTGACCGTGATGGTGCTGGGGCTAGGGTCATGGTTTGGCGAATCCTTCTTTGACGAGGGCCTTTTGGCCGGCCTCACCGGTGGCGAGATCGACGAACTTGTGGACAAGTGCGGCGTTGCGGGATTGTGTGAGTGCCGCGATCGGGTAGGTGTTGACGGCGCGGGAGGCTGCGTCGAACGGCACCTCGGTGACTTTGCCGCCGGCGCTTTGGGCATCGGTGACGTAGACGAGTCCGGCATCGGCCTGGCCGGTGGTGACCTTGTTGAGAACGTCAGTAACCGAGGTTTCTTCCCTCACCGGGGCCAGGTCAC
>Ga0209530_1000675_pt1 | contig 21045 bp, 18 predicted proteins | sample BlaSpr_A8_Ref_O1_FD_187987 | JGI IMG/M metagenome (GOLD analysis project Ga0209530, IMG submission 187987) | Forest soil microbial communities from Thunder Bay, Ontario, Canada - Black Spruce, Ontario site 2_A8_Ref_O1 (SPAdes) (version 2) | ecosystem: Environmental > Terrestrial > Soil > Boreal...
CTATCCACCACAAGCGGTAGTGACACCGCGTCAGCGCCGCCGTTCACCACGACAACCCAGCGGCCGTCAGAAAGCAGGTTGACCGCGATATCGAAGAAAGCGAAGCCCGGGAACTCACCGACGGCGGCCTCTGGCACCATGAACTCCCGTTCTATTGGCTCGCCAAGCGTCGGAGGCTTGACCTGTACCGCCACCCGCAGGTCGGAGTCTTCATCAGCCCGAGTCAGTACCACCAGCACAAACTGGGCCCGCCGGTCAGGGCCGACTGTGAACCTGGACAGTACGCCGCCCTGCACATTGAGCTTGTTATCTACCGTCGCTGCGGCTTCGGCGAGGAAGGCCCCGGTAACTATCACACCGCGTAACCTACCGCGCGGTAGCAACATCGAGAAGTATTGGCCAAGCCTCGTCGCCGCGAGCCTTAGGGCCGGTCGGTGGCCGGCTACCGGATGGCGGGTATGTCGAGCGCATGATCGGCCGCGGATGGCGAAGCCCCTTCAAAATTCGCGCCAAGGAGCGTGATACTAAGCAGGTGCCAGATCGAAACGTGCTGGGCGACCCGCTGCAACAGTGCGGCATTGACCCACTCACCGGTTTTTATCGGGATGGTTGTTGCTCGACCGGGCCGGAGGACCTCGGCAGGCACACGATCTGTGCAGTAGTGACCGCCGAATTCCTGGAGCACCAGCGTTCCATCGGCAATGACTTGTTGACGCCGGTTCCCGAGTACCGGTTTCCCGGCCTGCTACCCGGCGACCGCTGGTGCGTCACCGCCCTGAACTGGTTACGGGCTCACCACGATGGTTGCGCCGCCCCAGTGGTGTTGGCTTCGACTCACGAACGCACGCTCGAGGTAGTCGATCTCGAGACGCTCAAGGAACACGCCGTCGATGTTCCTGACGATCTGGCTGACTTGTAAACGAGGGCTGCAACCAATCACGGCACTTGCGTCGAGTACAACCACACATCCCACAACGGACGAAGCGACTCGTCGGAGTAATTTGCAGCCAGGCCGGTGAAGTCGTCGGTGACGACCGTGCCATGGCGATGCCGGTTCGTCCAATCCTTGAGCAGCGCAAAGAAGTTCTCGTCGCCCAGTCGCCCGCGCAGCGCGTGCAGGGTCAAAGCGCCGCGCTTGTACACGCGGTCGTCGAACATGTCGCGTGGTCCGGGATCTGCCAGCAACAGGTCTTGGGGCTTCCCACGCAGCTGTTCGTGATACCGACGGGCGAGCTCATCTGCGCTGGGCCCGCCACAGTGTTCGGACCACAACCACTCCGCGTAGCACGCGAATCCCTCGTGCAGCCAGATGTCACGCCATTGCCGCGCGGTCACCGAGTTGCCGAACCACTGGTGCGCCAGCTCGTGGGCGATCAGCCGCTCGCTCGCCCGTGAGCCGTCACAGTGGTTGGCGCCGAAGATCGAAATCCCTTGGGCCTCGAGCGGTATCTCCAGCGGGTCGTCGGTGACGACGACCGTGTACCCGTTCGCCAGCGGATACGGTCCGAACAGCTCGACGAACAGCTCCATCATCTCGGGTTGGCGGGCGAAGTCGTGACCGAAGTTGCGGCGCAGCCGCTCGGGCAATGCAGCCTGTATCGGCACCGGCGTCCGCGTCAGCGGCGCCAACTTGTAGATGCCGATCTGCAGCGTGATGAGGTAGGTCGAAGTCGGTTCGGGTTGTTCGTAGGTCCACACCGTCTGCGAAGCTCGAACCCGGCGCGACACCAGCTCGCCGTTGGCGACCGCCCGGTACCGGCTTTCGGTGCTGATCTGGATGCGGAAGGCGGCCTTGGCGCTGGGGTGGTCGTTGCAGGGGAACCACGACGCGGCGCCGTTGGGTTGTCCGGCGACCAGCACGCCGTCGGCCAGTTCCTCGAAACCGACGTCGCCCCACAGTGATCGGAGCGGTCTGGGCGAACCGCCGTAGCGCACCACGATCGACAACGCCGCCCCGGTCGCAAGTTTCGATGCCAGCTGGATGCGTAACTTGCCGCCTCGACAGGAGAAGTGGGCGGCGCGCTTGCCGTTCACCGATACCTTCGACACCGTCAGCGCGTTGGACAGGTCGAGCGTGAGTATCTGCAACTCGTCAAGGGTCATCGCGGTGATCGTCGCCGATCCGGACAGCCGGTTGATCGAGACCTTGTACTCCAGATCCAGCTCGTAGCTTGACACTTGGTAGCCCGGGTTGCCGTTCTTCGGGAGGTACTCGTCGATCACCGTGTCCTTATCTGAGCTCTTCTTGGCCGTCTTAGCAGAAGGTTTCACGCTGCAGTGTCCCCGACGCCTCGCGCCGACGCCTTCTTGCCTGTTGTCTTTTTACGGCCGAGGTCCCACGGTCTGATCGGATTACCCTGCCAGCGCGTCGACGACGGCACCTCGTCGCCGCGCACCACCAGCGACGCGGGGCCGACGGTAGCACCGGAGCCCAGCCGAGCAGCGGGCAGCGCGACGGAATGCGGGCCAAGGGTGGCGCCGGGTTCCAGCACGACAGGGTCCATCCGCATGATCCGGTCATGGAACAGATGTGTCTGCACCACGCAGCCGCGGTTGACGGTGGCCCCCTTGCCCAGCGAGACGAGGTCCGCCTCAGGCAGCCAATAGGTTTCACACCACGCCCCACGCCCGATGTGGGCGCCCAGTGCTCGTAGCCACATGTTCATCACCGGCGTCCCGCTGGCCGCACGGGCGAACCACGGCGCCGCGACGGTTTCGACGAACGTATCGGCGACCTCGTTGCGCCACACGAACGACGACCACAGCGGAAACTCGCTGGCTCTGATCCGCCCCACCACAAGCCATTTCGCGGCGACCGTGACAGCGCCGGCAACCGCGCCGGCCGCCAAGAGCACCAGTCCGCCGCACAGCGCCGCCCACCAGATGCCGAATATCCTTGCCAGCGCCTGCAGTGCGCCCAGCACGGCCAACCCGATCGCGACCGTCACGATCACCGGCAGCAACCGGAACGTCTCCACCACCGCCCGCATCACCTTCAACCGCAGTGGCGGGTTATATGTGGTCGCTGCATCGGCCTCGGCAGGGCGCCGGCGCAGCCGCATCGGCGGGCTGCCCAGCCAGGACGAGCCACGCTTGGCCTTGGGCGGCGCGGCCGACAGCACCGCGACCAGTCCGTCGTCGGGGACGCGGCGGCCTGGCTGGGCGATGCCTGAATTGCCCAGGAACGCGCGCCTGCCGACCGTGGTCTTCGCCGTGTAGATCCAGCCGCCGCCGAGTTCGTAGGACGCGACCATGGTGTCGTCGGCCAGGAACGCGCTGTCCTCGATCACTGCGAACTTGGGGGTGAGCAACACCGTGGAGATCTCGGTGCCGCGGCCGACCTTGGTGCCGAGTAGCCGTAGCCACATCGGTGTCAGCAGGCTGGCATACAGCGGGAACAAGTAATTACGCGCCGCGTCCATTAGCCGCTCAGTCGCCCAGAGCTGCCAGCCGGCGCGGCTGCGCACCGGGTGGTACCCCTCCCGCAGGCCGAGTGACAGCGTGCGCACCGCGAGCATCGTCGACAGCGCGTACACCACGAGTGCGGCCAGCGTTGCGACCGGTGTCCACAGCAGCGCGGGCAGCACTGCCTGCGACAGCCTGTGGGTGCGGTGAACGGCTACTCCGATCACCGCAAGGACGGTCGCCGCAGCGATCAGTGGCAAAGCGCTGAGCAGTAGCGACGTCAGCCCGTAGATGGGTACCCATCGGCTTCTGGTCGGTGGCCGTTCGTCAGGCCACGGGTGGTTGACCCTGCCGGATTTCACCGCGGGCGAGCCCTTCCAGTACTGGCCGTTTTTGATCTTGTCGAGCACGCCCGAGCCGGGTGCCACGTCGGCGTTCTTGCCGACGATCGCGCCGGGCAGCAGCGTGGTTCGGGCGCCGACCGTCGCGTCGTCGCCGATCGTGATGTCGCCGACGTGGAACGCGTCCCCGTCGATCCAATGCCCGCACAGATCCACTTCTGGTTCGACGGCGCTGCGGTGTCCAAGCGTCAGTAACCCGGTGACCGGTGGCATCGAGTGCAGGTCGACGCCCTTACCGATATTGGCGCCGAGTGCGCGGGCGTAGTACACCAGCCATGGCGCGCCGGCCAGGTTCTGGGCACCGCTGGCCTCGGTCAGCCGCTCGACGAACCACACCCGCAAGTGCACCGAGCCGCCGCGGCGATAAGTGCCCGGCTTCACCTTCGACAGCAACATACGTGCGAACAAGGCCGCGATGCCCATCCGGCCCACCGGCGTGACGAACAGGACGAACGCCACCCCGATGAGCCACCAGTTCACCGCCACGGTCCACGGCACCACATGCAGCGCGCGGGCCACATTGTTGCCCAGCGCGAGCCAGGTGACCCACGGCAGCGCCGCCAGCGTCGCCAACGGCACCGAAAGCAACGTCTGCGCAGCTTGCGTCCGCCGCGGGGTCGGTGCCACCACGCGCTCGGTGACCTGCGGCGGCGGGTCAAGTTCGTCGAGGAAGCCGGCCAGCGACCCGAGCCGGGGATGGTCGTACAGGTCGGCGACGGTGACCTGCGGATACTGGTGCCGCAGCGTGGCGACGAGTTGCGCGGCGGAAAGCGACCCACCACCGAGCGCGAAGAAATCCGCCGCCGGACTGTCTGGACTGTCCAGGGCGGCCCCGAGCAGATCCCGCCACAACCCGGCCAGCCAGCCCACGGTGCCGCTGAGGTTGGCGGCTTCCTCGTCCCCGGAGTTGTTAGCGCCGCCGGGCGGCGGCCACGGCAATGCGTCCCGGTCGACCTTGCCCGACGTGCGGGTGGGCAGCTCGTCGACCTGCACCAGGCGCGGCACCAGCGCGGCGGGCAGCTGCTCGGCGAGCAGCTTGCGTGCCGCGGCGATGTCGAACAACGGATCGGCGCTGACCAGATAGCCAACCAGTAGCGGCGTGCCGGTGGCGGTGTGGCGAACCGCGGCCGCGCCGCCACTGACGCCGGGCAGGTGGACCAGCGCTGAGTCGACTTCGCCCAGCTCGATGCGGCGGCCCCCGACCTTGACCTGGTCGTCGCTGCGGCCGCAGAAAAACAGTCCGTCGCGTTCCATCCGCACCAGATCACCGCTGCGATAAGCGCGGTCCCAGCCCAGCGTCGGCATCGGTGCGTACTTTTCCGCGTCCTTGTCTTTGTCCAGGTAGCGGGCCAGCCCCACGCCGCCGATCACCAGCTCGCCCACGTCGCCATAGCTGACCGGGAGGCCGTCGGCGTTGACGACGGCCAGGTCCCAGCCCGGCAGTGGCAGCCCGATGCTGATCGGCCCGGCACCAGTAACCATGGCTGCGCACGCGACCACCGTGGCCTCGGTCGGGCCGTAAGTGTTCCACACTTCCCGGCCGTCTTGGATACTTGGGCCGAGCCGCTCGGCCAACTCGGCAGGGCAGGCCTCACCGCCGAAGATCAACAGCCGCACCGCTTCCAGCGCCTCGGCGGGCCACAGCGAGGCCAGCGCAGGCACTGTCGACACCACGGTCACGTCGCGCGTGACCAACCACGGACCGAGGTCCATCCCGCTGCGAACCAGCGAGCGCGGCGCGGGAACCAGACAGGCGCCGTGGCGCCAGGCCAGCCACATTTCTTCGCAGGATGCGTCGAAAGCCACCGACAGCCCGGCCAATACCCGGTCACCCGGCCCAATCGGGTTGTCACACAAGAACATCTGCGCCTCAGCGTCGACGAACGCAGCGGCACTACGGTGTGTGACGGCAACGCCCTTGGGCGTGCCGGTCGATCCGGACGTGAAGATGATCCACGCGTCGTCTAGGGCCAGCGGCGTGGTGGCCCGCCAGCCACGCGACGAGCCGGGCCCGCGGAGCAGCCCCGCTTCGGTGATGACCGCAACGACGCCGGCCTCACCGAACACCAATTCGGCGCGTTCGTCGGGATCGTCGGCATCGACCGGCACGTACGCCGCGCCGGCGGCCAGCGTGGAAAGGATCGCCACATACAGCGCATAGCTGCCCGACGGCATCCGGATCCCGATCCGGTCGCCACGGCCGACGCCCCTCGCGGCCAGCCATTCCACACTGGCCTCGATATCGCCGATCAGCTCGCTGTAGGTGAGCTGGACGGTACCGTCGTCGAGCGCTGCCGCGTCCGGATAGCGCGCAGCGGTTTCGTAGATGATGTCGATGAGCGTGCGAGGGCTGGGTGCGGCAGACGAGAGCAGGTACTGCGTCGGGATCTCGGGCATCGCCACCTTACGAAAATACTCAAGCGCGCCGTTGTGACGGCGACCGCACACGGCGTGGTGACGTTTGGTCAGGCCTCAGGCGGTGCGGCGCTGCTCCAGCCATTCGGCCAGCGAGCGTCCAGCGTCCAGAACGTGGCATTCGGCAATCGCGCGGGCCCGCTCGATGTCTTTGTCGGTGAGCGCGTCGAGCAACTGTTGGTGCTCGTCGAGCGAATCCTTCTCGTGCTCGGGAAACGCGGTGAGGAAGTTCCTCGGCACCACGCGAACCACCTGCTTGATCTGTGTCATGAGCCGTGGGGAGTGGGCGGCACGGTGGATCTTTTGGTGGAACTGCCAGTTCGCCTCACCGATGCTGTCATCGCCGGATCGCGCGACGACATCCGCTTCGAGTTTGCGCAGTATTTCGAGTTCTTCCGACTCGATCCGCTCGGCTGCCCACGCCGCCGCTTGCCCGGTCAGCACACCGAGAATGGTGAAGCTGTCCAGGACGTCGTCGGGACTGATGCCGATCACGGTTATGCCGCTGCGCGGGGCAACTTCGACCAAGCCTTCGAAGGAGAGCTCCAGCAATGCCTCACGCACCGGGGTGCGGCTGGTGGCGAACTCCTCGGTGATGGCGTCGATGTCGACCCGTGAACCTGCACGCAGGGCGCCGGTGAGAATGCGATCCCTCAGTTCGCGGGCCGCGCGCTCCCGCACGGTGCCGGAGATGTCCATTGCTGCCATTAGGGGATCCTACCAAATGTGATATTTGAAACCTGAAATATCAGATGTTACATTTTTAGGCATGACTGATCGACGGAAAGGCAAGATGGCCCTCGTTGCCTTCATGCAGGCGGGCAGCACCTCGGTGTATGCGGGCTCGTGGCGGCACCCCGCGACCGAACACGGCTATCTCGACGCGTCGTACTACGCGAAAATCGGACGCCAGCTCGAAGAAGGCTGCTTCGACCTGGTGTTCTTCGACGACCGGCTGGCGATGCCGGGGGTCTACGGCGGATCGGTGGCCGGAGCGGTGTACTACGGCGCCCGCCCGGTCAAGCTGGATCTGGGCGTGATCCTTGGGGTGCTGGCGCAGGCCACGTCGCGAATCGGGCTGGGCGCGACGTACTCGACCACGTACTACGCGCCGTTCCACGTCGCCAGAACGTTCGCGACGCTGGACCACCTCTCGGGCGGTCGGGCGGCCTGGAATGTGGTCACCTCGGTCAACGACAGTGAGGCGCAGAACTTCGGCGTCGACGCTCACCTGGGGCACGATGAGCGGTACGATCGCGCCGACGAGTTCATGGACGTGGTCGCCGGCCTCTGGGACACCTGGGAGGACGACGCGATCCTGCATGACCGGGTGTCCGGTCAGTACGGCGACCCTGCCAAAGTGCACGAGCTGCAACACGTCGGCAAGTACTTCTCAGCGCGTGGGCCGCTGACCGTGCCCCGCACCCCGCAGGGCCGACCGGTGATCATCCAGGCCGGCTCTTCGGGTCGCGGACGCGAGTTCGCCTCCCGTTGGGCCGAATTGATCTTCACCGGGGACCCTGGAATTGAAGTCGCGCGCAGCCACTACACCGACCAGAAGGAACGCATAGCCGACGCGGGACGTGATCCTGCCTCGGTTCGCATCTGTCCGATGGCCTACGCTGTGGTTGGCGAGTCCGAGGCCCACGCTAAGGAGCGCGAAGCTTTATTCCTCAACGATCTGGTTCATCCCATGGCGTCATTGACACTCTTGTCGGAGTTGATGAATTACGACTTCGCGCAACACGATCTCGACGATCCGGTCACCGATGAGCTCATCGCGTCGGTCTCCGGTATTCGGGGACTGGTACAAAACCTGCGCACCCACATCGGTGGGGACACCGTTACCTTGCGGGATCTGGCCGGCCATCGCGCCACTCTGTTGCAAGGTCCCCGCTTCGTCGGCACCGGCGAGCAGGTCGCCGATCAGATGGCGGACTGGTTCGAAAGCGGCGCTTGCGACGGCTTCGTACTGGCGGCAACGCATCTGCCGGGCGCGTTCGAAGAAGTCGTGCGCATGGTGGTGCCGGAACTACAACGCCGCGGACTGTTCCGCACCGCCTACGAGTCGTCGACGCTGCGGGGACACCTTGGGCTGCAACGTCCTTCGAACAGCCTGGTGACCGCCGGGGCGAGCTCATAGATGAATTCGGCAGCGACGCGGTCGATGCTCGACGGTGTGCGAGTGCTCGACCTCGCCTCTTTGGCGGCCGCTCCGCTGGTTGCGACCTACCTGGGTGAGTTCGGCGCCGACGTCATCAAGGTCGAAGAACCGCGACATGGCGATCCCATCCGCGGGTGGGGCAACCAGCGCGACGGCGTCGGGTTGATGTGGAAGTCGATATCGCGCAACAAGCGATCCATCACGCTCGACCTGCGCTGCGTTGACGGTCAGGCACTGGTGCGCCGCCTGGTGGAGCACGCCGACGTCGCTATCTTCAACACGCGGCCGCAGACATTGCGCAAGTGGGGTCTGGACTACGAGTGCCTGCGCGTGGTCAACGACCGGATTGTGATGCTGCACATCACCGGTTACGGGCTGACCGGGCCGAAGAGTGAGCGCCCGGGTTTCGGCACGCTCGGGGAGGCGATGAGCGGATTCGCCCACATCACCGGTCAGGCCGGCGGACCGCCCACCCTGCCGCCGTTCATGCTGGCCGACGGCGTCGCGTCGTTGAATGCGGCGTACGCGGTGATGATGGCGTTGTACCACCGCGACGTGCACTGTGGGCCGGGGCAGCTCATCGACATCAACCTCATTGACCCGCTGGCCCGGCTGCTGGAGCAGACGCTGTTGGGCTACGACCAATTGGGGCTGGTGCCCGAGCGGGCGGGCAACCGGTGGGACATCTCGGCGCCGCGCAATACCTACCACACCGCCGACGGAAGGTGGCTGGCCATGTCCGGCAGCTCACCGGCGCTGGCGCTGCGGGTGTTCCGGGCGATAGGCCGTGACGACCTTCTGCAGGACCCCGACTTCCTGGATCCGCAGCGACGGCTGGCCAGGGCCCGCGAAGTGGACGACGTGGTGGCGGATTGGGTTGCCGGGAAGACGCTTTCGGAGGCGATGGCAGTCTTCGAGGCGCACGAGGTTGCCGCTGCCCCTGTCTACGACATCCGCGACCTGGTCGGCGACGAGCAGCTCACGCATCGTGGGGTGTTCATCTCCGTCGACGACGAACAGCTTGGGCCGATGATGGTGCAGGCCCCGGTCCCGCGTTTCTCGTCGGCATCCGGGGCGGTCGACCGTCTGGGTCCCCGCCTTGGTGAACACAACGCCGAGGTCTACGGCGAACTACTCGGCTTGGCCCCAGACGAAATCGATGACCTGCGCGCCCGTGGCGTGTTGTGACAGAAAGAATTTGATGACTGATCTGCTCCGCCGTTCCGAACTCGCGGTGCCCGCCAGCAACGACAACATGTTTGAGAAGGGCGCCGGCTGCGGGGCGGACCTGGTATTCCTCGACCTCGAGGACGCGGTGCCCGCGGCCTTCAAGGAGGAATCACGCGCCAAGGCGATCACCGCACTCAACGACATCGACTGGGGGCGTACCGCGCGCGCCATCCGGATCAACGGCCTGGACACCCAATGGTGCCACGACGATCTGATCGAGGTGGTGACCAAGGCCGGCGAGAATCTTGACACCATCATCATCCCGAAGGCCCGCAAGGCCCGCGACGTCTGGTGGGTGGATGTGCTGCTCACCCAGCTGGAGTCGAAACTTGGCTTTGACAACCGCATTCGGCTCGAAGTGCTCATCGAAGAGGTTGAGGGTCTGGCTAATGCCGAGGAGATCGCGGTGGCCAGCCCCCGGCTGGACGCGTTGATCTTCGGAGTGGGGGATTTCTCGCTGTCCCAAGGTGCACGAGTGGACACGAACTTCGTCCCGCTCGGCGAATACCCCGGTGATTTCTGGCATTACGCCCGGAACAAGGTGATCGTGGCGGCGCGGATCGCGGGCATTGACGCGATCGACGCGCCCTATCCCGACTACAAGGACCTGTCAGGTTATGAGCGCGACGCACGGCGGGCATCCTTGCTCGGCTACACCGGAAAGTGGGCGATACACCCCGACCAGGTGCCCATCGCCAACACGGTCTATGCACCGACCGCCGACGAGATCGCCCGTGCCGAAAACAATGTCGCCGCCTACCGGGAAGCTGAGGCAAGGGGCCGCGGCGCGGTGGGGGTCAACGGCGTGCTGGTCGATGCCGCACACGTGAAGATGGCTGAACAGACGTTGGCGCGTGCCGCGCTGATCAACGGGAGTCGCTAGCCGGCCGCAGCGCCGCCGAAGGCGACTACCATCACTGCCGAGGCAGCCAAACAGCGGCAAGCCCCGCCAGCATGCAATGGAGCAAACATGGCGCAAAAGGTGAAGGTCTCGTCCGTTGGCGGAGACGTCGACGAGGGATATGGCAAGGTTGCCGACGCGTTCCGCCGCAACCTCGATAGCGGGCAGGAGGTCGGCGCCGCGTTCGCCGTCTATCGGGATGGCCGCAAGGTCGTTGATCTGTGGGGCGGCTACCGCAACGGGATCACCCAGGAGCCGTGGGAGCAAGACACCCTGGTCAACGTGTTCTCGTCCACGAAAGGCGTTGCCTCGCTTGCTGTCGCAGTGGCGGCCTCCCGCGGACTCATCTCGTATGACGCCAAAGTGGCCGACTACTGGCCGGAGTTCACGCAGGGCTCAAAAGAGGCGATCACCGTACGGCAATTGCTCGCACATCAGGCCGGACTGTGCGCCATCAAGCCGCCGCTGACGTTGCAGGACGTGGCCGACCCGGCGGCGATGTCGGCGAAGCTCGCTGCACAAACGCCCGCGTGGACCCCGGGGACAAGGCATGGCTACCACGCGATCACGCTGGGCTGGTACGAAGGCGAGCTGATCCGTCGAACCGACCCGGCGGGGCGCTCACTTGGCCGGTTCTTCGCCGAGGAGCTAGCCGCGCCACTCGGCTTGGATTTCTATATCGGATTGCCGGCCTCGGTGGATCGCGCTCGCGTGGCGTTGTTGGACGCTTGGACGCAGCCGCAGATGCTGCTGCACCTCAACTCGTTGCCACCGCGGTTTGTGGCGGCGATGCTCAGCCCGTTCGGCCTGTCGGCGCGGTCGCTGACCGTCGCCAAAGGGATCAACAGTCTCGGAGCTTTTAACCGTGACGAGTTACGCGTCATCGAAATGCCCGCCGGTAACGGCACCGGCACCGCGCGCTCGTTGGCAAAACTGTACGGCAGTGCGGCCACCGGAGGATCTGAAATCGGCTTAGTTCCACGCGTCCTGGATGAGCTCAAGAAGCCGGCGATACCTCCCACTAATGGACTGCGCGACAGGGTGTTACACGTCGAGACGATATTCTCGCTTGGGTTCTGCAAGCCCATCCCGATCTGCGTTTTTGGCTCATCGGGCAACGCGTTTGGGACGCCAGGGGCAGGTGGCTCGTTCGGATTCGCGGACCCCGACACCGGCACCGGCTATGGGTATGTGATGAACAAGATGGGGTTCCATCTGGTCAGCGATCCACGCGAGCTTGCCCTTCGTAACGCGCTGTTCCATGACATCCTGGGCGCTCGGCCGCAAATCTGAAATTGGCGGCCGACTTATGAAGTGCGGTCCCAGTGCGGACTCTTGACCGCTTTGAGGGCCTCGGTGACGTAACGATCCAGCGGCCAACGCTTGCTCGGTTGGCGCACCCAAAGCTGGAAGCCGAAATCGGCTGCCGCAAAGGCGAGTTGGACCAGCAGGCCGGGACGGATATCGACGTTGGGGTTGGCACCCATGCGTTCGGCGGTCAGTTTCATCGCCCGCTCTTTGTCGGCGGGCGTGTGAATCGTGACCTTGTCCAGCAGACCAGGCGCCCCCAGCAATGCTTCCCGCCACTGCTGGCAGTCGGCCTCGTCGAATGAACGGGTTCGCGTGATGATGGCATTGATCAGCGCAGCGTCGGGCGACTCGCCGGCGGGCCGCTGTTCGAGCAGGATGACGATTGCCGCGCCGCCGTGCCGAACGGGCGCCAGCAGCAGTTCTTCCTTGGTCGGCACGTGCCGGAACAGGGTGCGCGGTGAAACACCTGCGGCAGTTGCGATTTCCTCTGTTGTCACGGCATCGTAGCCGCGTTCGATGAACAGCCGGAACGCCGCCCGGCTGATGTCGGCGCGGATCTGCGCGCGCTGCCGGTCTCGCAGCGACCCTTCACCGTTGATCACCGGAAGACGCCGATTCCACCGTCGACGTGAATGGTCTGTGCTGTGATGAACGACGCGTCGGTGCTGAGTAAGAAGGCCACCAGTGCGCCCACGTCGGTGCGAACATCACCGATGCGCTTCATCGGAACGCGCCGCACCGCCTTCGCGTAATCGTCGGGTGCGAACTGCTTCCACAGTTTGACGCCGTCGGACTCCGCGAACGGGCAGATGACGTTGACACGGATGTTGTCGCGTCCCCATTCCAGGGCGGCGACCTTCGAGAGCCCACGGATAGCTTCCTTTGCGGCTGCGTAACCGCCCCACTTGACATCCCCGCCAGTGCCCGTACCTGAGCCGAGGTTCACGATCGACCCGCCGCCCTCCTTCACCATCAGCGGGTAGACCGCCTGCATCAGCAGGAATGTCGCTCGGGGGCCGACGTCGTATCCGAGCGCCAGGTCGCCGGTGGTGACGTCAACGAATGCCTTGGGCTCATTGGTGGCGATGGCATTGTTGACCAGACCGTGCACCGTACCGAACGCGTCGACCGCGGCCGCCACGATCCGCTGGGCGTTGTCCGGGTCCCGCAAGTCGGCGACAAGCTTCTCGATCCGACCCGCTGCCTTGAGCTCAGCGGTTGTCGCGCTCAGCTTGTCGTCGAGGATGTCGACCAGCAGGACCGCCGCACCGCGTTCGAGTAGGGCGGCGGCGATGCCCTTGCCTACGCCTTGGGCGGCACCGGTGACGATCGCGACGTGGCCGCGCATCGAGTCGGGATGGGTATACCTGGTGTTAAAAATTTCAGTCACGTGACAGGTCCCATCTGGAGCCGCACGCCGCAGTGCAACTCATAGGTGCTGCGCACACCGCCGGGCAGCTCGATGAATTCCACCGCCGTTCCGTCTGGGTCCTCGACGAAAAACATTCGAACACCGCCTATTTCGAACGGCTCCTGGTTGGGCGTGTAGCCGGATGCAGTGATGCGGCGGTGGGTGTCATCAAGATCGGTGACAGACAGCGAGACGTTGTGGATCCCGGTGATACCTCGACGCGCCGGCTTGTCGGGTGCTCGTTTGGTGCCCAGTGAAAGCAGCTCGACCATCAATCCACCCAACAAGCCGCCAACAGCCCGGCCTTCCTGCTTGCGGGTCGCGTGCAGCACCGCGTCGAAAGCCTCTCCGGAGATGAGGGTTTCGAAGACGACCTCCATGCCGAGCACATCACGGTAGAACGCCAGCGCGCGATCCATGTCGGTAACCCCGACCACCAGGTGACAGAACGACATATCGGCGAGGACGCTGCGGTGTTCGTCGGTCATGTTGTCTTCGCTGCAAGATCGGGCGCCGGGCGCCCCGCGAACATCGGCAGGTCCAGGTAGGTCTTGATACCGGGCTCAGCGGCGCAGACATCGGGAATGGCGTTGACGCAGTGGTTTGCCGTCGCCACGACACCCGGGTTTCGTATCAGCCCTTCGGCAATCGACGGCGGTTGCAGTCCCTTGAAGGTGAGGCTGACGGTGGGGTCGCCGGTGATCTCGACCTCGAAGCGTTCGCCGCGCCCACCAAAATTCCAAGCCGGTTCCAGGTTGGCTTCACCCATCAGCCAGTTGACCGCCGCCGTGATCACTGGCTCGCCGTCAGCGAGGGCTTGCCAGCGAAACCGTCGTGCGGCCACGGTTCCCACGGTGATCGGAACCGGTTCGTAGTCGATGTCGGCGGTCGCCACGGCGATCTCCTGAACAGTCCTGATGTTAGGGTCGATGCGAAATCCCATGTGGTCAGCGATCATTCGTACCGACATCTTGAAGCCCGATTCGAGCAGGCCGGCCATCGGTCCTTGTACGGCTTCCTCAGGGGGACCGCCGAAGCCCATGATGTGGCGCACCACGTCCGGGGCGTTGTAGGTGCGGATGTCGGAGAACTCCTCGGCGCGCACGTGGGTAACCGCCGACGAGAGTGCGGACACCATGAGCGGGAAACGCTCCGTGATACCGCCAGGATGGATGCCCGAGCCGTGCAGCGTCACCCCACCTTCGACCGCAGCGTCGGCGATGGCTTTGACACGCGGGTTGCGCAGCTCGGGGTACACCCAGCCGACTGGCGTGACAACATTCTTGCCGGACCGCAGAATCGCCACGACCTCTTCGTCGTTGGGAATCAGCGGGCTGTACATGACGCAATCCGCATCGAGGGCCAGTACCTCGTCGATGCTGGACGTGGCGGTGACGCCCAGCGGACCGATTCCAAGGATCTGACCGACGTCAGTGCCGTCCTTGTCTTTGGAGTGCACCCAGCAGCCCGCCAGTTCGAGTTCCGGGTGATTCAGTACGCACTCGATCGCGGCCTTGCCGACGCCTCCGGTCGCCCACTGGATGACGCGAAGCTTGGACGGACTAGTCATCGGTGACCTCCCGAGTGGACAGAGCGCGGCATGGACACGCGTTGGACGCGTATGGCACAGTATGACCGGCTGGCAGTCACTGTCAATAATGCGTCCGCGCGGGAAGGGCCGATGCGATGAGTGTCCTTAACGGCAAGATCGCGATTGTCACTGGAACCAGTCGGGGCGTAGGTGTCGGCATCGCCCACGAACTACTCCGTGCCGGAGCCACGGTGATCGGCTGCTCGCGCTCACCGCTGGACACCATCCCGGGAACCGACGTCGAGCCCGACTGGTCGGCCCGCGCTTCGCAGAAAGTGTGCGACCAAGGTGATTGCCACTCGATCGACGCCTTCGTCAACGACGTCGTGGCGACCCATGGTCGGGTCGACATATTGGTGAACAATGCCGGCGGTACTGTCCCGGCACCGCGCGTGGAGAGCATTCCCCAACTCGTCCAACGCATTCAGGGCGCCCCCCGCAGTGACGACGATTACGAGCGCACGGCGCTGTTTCACGCTTTCGCTGTGCAGATGAATCTGATCAGTCCGCTCTGGTTCGCCATCCGCGCGTACCGGCAGATGGCCACCCAGGACGGCATCGGCTGCATCATCAACATCTCCAGCGGTGCCGGCCATCCGGCGGGATCGCCGACCTTGGTCTCCTACGGTGCGGCTAAGAGCGGGCTCAACCATCTGACTCGGTCGCTGGCGCAGGAGTGGGGCCCGAAGGTTCGGGTCAACTGTGTCGCGCTGGGTCCGACGATGACCGAGAACTTCCGCTCGTTTGTGCTGCCCAAGGATGATCCGACCGGCGAGAACTATTTCGCCGCAGTCCCGTTGCGGCGCGCGGGAGAGCCCGCGGAGGTGGGCCGCGTCTGCGTTTTTCTCGCGAGTGGCGAAGCGGACTTCGTCAACGGCACCACGATCGAGTGCGACGGCGGCATGTTGCCCGGCGTGCTTTACGACGCGGGCCTGAAGACCATTACCGATCTGCTGTGATAGATCCCGCCACAGTGAATCCGGCGACGCTTCGTCGGCGTGTTGCATCGCACGGTTCACATTCGACGTCGTCGCACTTCGGGCGCAGGTCAAGTCGATTCGACCTGCTCGGGGATGTCTCGGAGGTGCCACGGCCCGTCGCCGAGCAATGCCAATTCCTGGTGGTGGTGAAGCTCGATCGTGCTGCGGTGGCTGACGCTAACCACGATGCAGTCCGGCAACTCAGTCCGTAAGAGGTTGTACAACAGGAACTCCAGTGCCTCGTCGACCGCGGAAGTGGCTTCGTCGAGAAACACCGCCTTGGGTTTGATCGCCAGCAGGCGCGCGAACGCGATGCGTTGTTGCTCTCCGGGCGAGAGCACCTTCGCCCAATCCTGGACCTCATCGAGCCGGGCGATCAGGTTGGGCAGCGCGACCTTGACCAGCGCCTCCTGCAGCGTCTTGTCATCGATCTCGCCCGCCATCATCGGGTAGGACACGACGGCGCGCAGGTTACCCAGCGGGACGTAGGGCAACTGAGCCAGGAACATGACCTCGTTATGACCGTCCGGGCGGTGCACTGTGCCGGAGGCATACGGCCATAGCTGGGCCAAGGTACGAAGCAGTGCGGTTTTTCCGCTGCCCGACTTCCCGGTGACGATGAGGGCGTTGCCCGGCGTTAGTCGCACATCGAGCGGCTCGATCAGTTGCGTGCCGGCGGGTGTGCGGACCTCGACGTCGGCGAGCTCGATCGAACCATCGGTGCTGGCCACCGTCGACAGCTCCGGTAGTTGCCGGGCGTCGGCGTTGGCCTCGACTAACCCGTTGAGGCGGATGATCGCGGCCCGGTAGCCGGCGAATCGGTCGTACGCGTTGCGGAAGAACGACAGTGATCCCTCGATATGACCGAAGGCGCTGGCCGACTGCATCACGCCACCGAGCTTGATGCTGCCCGCAAACAGCCGCGGCGCCTGCACGATGAACGGCAGCGGGCTGACCATCTGGGTCACCGTGACGTTCCAGCCCAGGAAGCCAATGGTGCGCCGCACGTATTGGCGGTAGTTGGCGATCGTTGAGTCAAATCGGTTCGTCAGCTGGGCGCGCTCGGCCCGTTCGCCGCGATAGAAGCCGACTGCCTCCGCAGCGTCGCGCAGCCGCACAAGCGCGTATCGGAAGGCGGCGTTGAACAGCTCGTTGCGGAAGCTGAGCCCGGTCAGTGGGCGACCGATCCAGAATGCGATCACCGTGGCAACCAGAACGTGCACAAGCACGACCCAGAACAGCGCCCTTGGGATGGCGATCCCAAGGACGCTCAACGTGCCGGACAGCCGCCAGAGAATCGCGGCGAAGGCCACGACCGAGACAACGGAGTGGACCGCGCCGAAGAGCAATTTGCTCGATGTGCCAACAGACGGAACGTTGACCGAACCGCCTATCCCAGCGGTGAAGATGTCGATGTCCTGCTGGATGCGTTGGTCGGGGTTGTCGATCGTCTCATCGATGAACCGACCCCGGTAGTAGGCGCGCCCCTCGAGCCAGTCAGTGGTCAACCGGTCGGTGAGCCACATTCGCCAGCGGATGACGAACCGCTGCGCCAGATACAGATCCGCCATCACCCGCATCACGTGCACGGTTGCGATGACGCAGAACGTCCAGATGGCCGCCCAAAAGCCGTGGATGCCGGAATCACGCACGGCACTGTTGCCGGCGCCGGCGCCCTGGAACGCGGTCTGCAGCGACGAGTACAGGTCGTTGCTGTAGTAGCTGAGCAGGATGTCGATCCGCACCGCGATCATCACCGACAGCAGCAGCAGACCAAACAAACTCCACACCGGGACGCTCTGCCGGCCGGTGAAATAGGCACCGGTGATGCGCCAGAACTCGCCGCCCCACCGGGTGAACCGGATGACCGCGAACGCGACGATTAGCAAACATGCCGCGCTGACCGCCCAGGTCTCGAGAATCCACCGCGACGATGCAACCAGTTCGTGGCCCCAGTCAATCGATGGCGTGAATTTTTCCATCGCAGGCTTGCCCCCTTCTGCGGCGTATCGATCAACCCAGTATGGGGAATCCGCGCTGACGACTCAGCCGCTCGAGGGCAGCTTGTGTGCCGAGCGCGCGTGGCGTCGTTCGCCGCACCTCCCGCCCCGACCTTCCCGGATCACGCCGCAATGGGTCTAATTGACAGATGGAACTGATGAGCCCCGCCGACTCCGTCTTTCTGTTGGGGGAATCCCGTGAGCACCCCATGCACGTCGGAGGCTTGCAGTTGTTCGAGCCGCCTGATGGCGCCGGCCTTGAGTTCGTGCGGGAGTTCTACGACCGCCTCGTTGCTCAGCAGGATTTCCAGCCCACCTTCCTCAAGCGTCCGGCGAGGCTTCTCGGCGGAATCGGAAATTTGAGCTGGGCCTATGACAAGAACCTCGACGTCGACTACCACGTCCGGCGCGCAGCGCTGCCGTCTCCGGGGCGTGTCCGCGATCTGCTCGAGCTGACCTCCTTGCTACACAGCAGTCTGCTCGATCGCCACCGTCCGCTGTGGGAAGCGCACGTGATCGAGGGACTGAACGACGGTCGCTTCGCGGTATACACCAAGTTCCACCACGCACTGATCGACGGTGTCTCGTCGCTGAAGCTGATGCAGCGCGCACTGTCGAAGGACCCGGATGAACACGAGCTGCGGGCGATCTGGAGCTTGCCTAAACGCAAGCGTAAGTCCAGCCCCTCGTCACCATTTAGCTCACTGGTAAATACGGCGGGATCCATTGCGGCACTTGGCCCGTCGACAGTCAAGCTGGCTCGCGCGGCGTTTTTCGAGCAGCAGCTGACGTTGCCGTTCGGGGCCCCTCGCACCATGTTGAACGTCAAGATCGGGGGCGCCCGCCGGTGCGCGGCGCAGTCATGGTCGGTGGACCGCATCAAGAGCGTCAAGAGAGCCGCGGGGGTGACGCTCAACGACGTTGTCTTGGCGATGTGCTCGGGTGCCCTGCGTTACTACCTGCTTGAGCACAATGCGCTGCCGGACACGCCGCTGGTCGCGATGGTCCCGGTGAGCCTGCGCTCGGAGGAGGAGGCCGACACCGGCGGCAACCTCGTCGGCGCCATTCTGTGCAACCTGGCGACCGACACCGACGATCCCGCGCAGCGACTGGAGACCGTCAGTGAGTCGATGCGCAGCAATAAGAAGGTGTTCTCCGAGTTGCCCCGCTTCCAGGCGTTGGCGCTTTCGGTGTTGAATACGAGTTCGCTGGCCTTGGCGGCAGTCCCGGGTTGGGTGGCGTCGACGCCGCCACCGTTCAATCTGGTCATATCCAATGTGCCGGGACCCCACGAGCAGATGTATTGCGGGGGCGCCCGACTCGACGGCAACTACCCGCTGTCCAGCGTGCTGGACGGGCAAGCGCTGAACATCACCCTGGTCAGCAACGCCGACAATCTCGATTTTGGTCTGGTCGGATGCCGGCGCAGCGTGCCGCACTTGCAGCGCCTACTGGCGCACTTGGAGTCGTCGCTCAAAGATCTGGAACGCGCCGTCGGGGTCTGAAAGCTGATGCCCAAACTCAGCGCGGGTGTGCTGTTGTACCGGGCTCACGACGGCGTCGTCGAAGTCCTGATCGCACATCCGGGTGGCCCGTTTTGGGCGCGGAAGGATGACGGGGTCTGGTCGATCCCGAAAGGTGAGTACCCCGAGGATGACGATCCCTGGGTAGCCGCGCAGCGTGAGTTCGCCGAGGAGCTCGGCCTGCCTGTGCCGGCCGGGGCGCGAGTGGACTTCGGTCCGTTGAAACAACCGAGCGGCAAGGTGGTCACCGCCTTCGCTGTCCGGGGTGATCTCGACGTCACCGATGCGCACAGCAACACCTTCGAAGTGGAGTGGCCGAAGGGCTCGGGCAAGGTGCGGGAGTTCCCTGAGGTTGATCGGGTCGGCTGGTTTTCGGTGGCGCAGGCGCGCAGCAAGCTACTGAAGGGACAGCGTGCTTTTCTCGATCGATTGATGACGATTCCGGAATTGAGGGGCTTAAGCGAAGGGCCGTGATAACGGTATGTTCACAGTCATGCAGACCCTGCGAACACCTGACGAGCACTTCGAAAATCTACCTGACTTCCCTTATTCCCCAAAATATTACGAGGTTTCAGATGACGACGGCGGGGTGCTGCGGGTCGCCTGGGTGCAAGAAGGTCCGGACAGTGCCGATCCCGTTCTAATGCTGCACGGCGAGCCGTCCTGGTCGTATCTGTACCGCAAGATGATTCCGATACTGGTTGCCGCAGGCCATCGCGTCATCTGCCCGGACCTGGTCGGGTTCGGTCGTTCGGACAAGCCGACCCGTCGCGACGACCACAGTTATGCGCGTCACGTCGAATGGATGCGGGCGGTGGCCTTCGATGTTCTCGACCTTCGCAACGTGACTTTGGTCGGCCAGGACTGGGGCGGCCTGATCGGGTTGCGGCTGGCCGCCGAGCATCCCGAACGCTTCAGGCGCCTCGTCGTAGCCAACACCGGGCTGCCCAACGGAGACCAGCCGATGGCCGACATCTGGTGGCGTTTCCGCGAGGCGATCACCACGGCGCCCAACCTGAATATCGGCTGGTTCGTGCAGGGTGGTTGTCGCCAACAGATGAGCGACCAGGCGCGCGCGGGTTATGACGCGCCGTTCCCCGACGACGAGTACTGCGCCGGGCCGCGGGCTATGCCCGGCCTGGTGCCGACCTCGCCGGGCGATCCTGCAGCAGGGGCCAACAAAGCGGCCTGGGCCAAGCTGTCCGTAAGCCCGACCCCGATGCTGGTCGCCTTCAGCGACAGTGATCCCATCACCGGGCCGATGGGCGCGATCTTCCAGCGTGAGATGCGCGGCGCGCAGGGTGTCGACCACCCGGTCATTCGCGGTGCCGGACACTTCTTACAGGAGGACGCCGGCGAAGAACTGGCCAACCACATCGTGAGGTTTCTACGTCACTGACCCGGTCGCGGCTGGACAGCAAGTCGCAGTACAAGACGAACGTCACGCTCGCGGCTTACCGGCGGCGGCGTTTAACGGGCGATCAGCTAAGCACCGTTAGTGCCGACTAGGCGGTCCGTGGCCAGGGTGACCAGAACCGGTATGGGTGTGCCGATCTCGTTCGTGGCATCGGCGTCACCGTAAACACCGATTGTGTACTCGCCTTCGGACTCGATCGCGAACGAGAAATCGTGAGCAAAGCACCGGTATTTGGAAGGCTTCTTGCCCTCGTCGGGCCAGTGCCAAATCGATCGGACGGCTCCGCGCCGTTCCCC
>Ga0209530_1000676_pt1 | contig 21016 bp, 18 predicted proteins | sample BlaSpr_A8_Ref_O1_FD_187987 | JGI IMG/M metagenome (GOLD analysis project Ga0209530, IMG submission 187987) | Forest soil microbial communities from Thunder Bay, Ontario, Canada - Black Spruce, Ontario site 2_A8_Ref_O1 (SPAdes) (version 2) | ecosystem: Environmental > Terrestrial > Soil > Boreal...
TCACTCATCACCCACCTCCTCCGGGAGATAAGCGGCGCGCAACTTCTGCATGCCGTCCCTAATCCGCGTTTTCGCGGTGCCAAGCGGAACACCTTCGGTGTCGGCGATCTCCCGGGCCGTCATGCCGTAGATGCCGGCCATCGCCACGGCCCGCGCCTGCGACGCCGGCAGCCGGCCGAGCTCGCGGCGCAGCCCGGGCAGCGTGATCGCACGGAACTCCTGCCACCGCCCGGCTCCGTCCAGGCGGGCCGCCTCGAACAGCGACTGGTCGATCTTGGCGATTCCGACCAGGAGCAGCACCGTGCAGAATCCCGTTACCACCCAGGTCCCGATGATCCCGACGGCCGGCAGGGCGGTGCTGAAATCACCAAGCCAGGCATGCTCCTGCGATCCCAGCCCGACCGCCTGCAGCACCTGGTTTACCACCCCGTTCGGCGAGTACATCCAGGTCCAGGCGATCGCCGCCCCGGCCAGCGGGACGACTTCAGGCAGGAACAGCAGCGTCCGGATGAGGGTGCCGGTGCCGCGTCCTCTGATCTCGCGCATGAGCACCGCTGAGATCAGGCCGAGAACCACCGGGATGACCGTGAAGAACACGATGAGCACGAACGAGTTGATGATCGAGGTGTAGAGAGCGGACTCGGTGAACACCCGCTGATAGTTGGCCAGGCCTGCCGGGGTGGCGACCCCGATGCCGTCCCAGTTGTAGAACGAGTACTCGACCGTCTCGACCAGCGGGTACAGGACGAAGCCCCCGTAGACGGCCAGCGCGGGCAGGGTCCAGAGCAGCCCGCGCCAGCGGGATCCCCGCCGCGACGGCCGCCGACGGCGGGCCGGGGTATCCGGTCCCGCCGCCGGCGTCGCGGCAGACGACGCTCGGGTGTTCGAGGACGTCAACGCTTCCTCCTGCTAGTTGCCGGCCAGCTGGCTGAGGTAATCGGACTGAACCGTAGCAGCGAAGGCCGTCGGGGTGACCTTGCCCCCGACCAGGAGCTCACTTTCCGGAACCAGTGTCGAGGCCGATATCGACGGGGTGGCGTTCACCATGAACTCGGTCAGCTCGTTGCTGGCGGTGGCCGCAGCGAAGACGGCGACCGTGCCGGCGACGGCCGATCCGGCCGCAGCGGTCACCTGCGGTGCGCTGGCCGGGCCGCCGGGGACGTAGCCACCGAGATCGAGGCTGTCCTGGCGCGCAGCCGCATCGGTCTGGATGAAATTAAGGAACGCCGCCGCCTGCGCGGGGTACGCGGCCTTAGTCGGTATGGCCTGGAGGTCGGCGGCCGACATGGCATCGGTGACCCCGCCCGCGGTGGCCGGCGGGAAGGCGAAGAACCCGAACTTGCCAGGGGCGGCCTTGTCGATCGCGGGCGCGTCCCAGTTACCGCTGAGGTAGAACAGGCCCGTGCCGGAGTCGAACTCGGCAACCGCGTCGGCTTCCTGCAGGCTGTTGACGTCGGAGGGGAAGTAGCCGTCCTTCGACCAGCCCTGCAGGGTTGTCGCGGCCTTGACGAACGACGGGAGGTTGATGGTGGCGCCTGGCTTGTTGTAGTTCCAGTCCTGCACGGGCGTCACGCTGTTCTGGTAATCGACCTGCAGGTTCTGCAGGGCGAAGGCCAGTGTCTGCGCGGGTCCGCTGATGATCATGGGCGCGATGTTCTCGGACTTGGCCTTGGCCAGATCGGCCTCCAGGTCGCTGAGCGTGGCCGGCACGCTGGCCCCGATCTTGGTCAGCAGGGCCTTGTTGTAGTAGATCCCGGTGAGGCCGAAGCCCGGGCCGACGCCGTACAGCGCTCCGGTGCCGCGCTCGGTTCCGGCCGCGTTCGCGCGCGTCGACTCGAACTGCGACTGCGGCCAGCTGTCCCAGCCGTAGGTGGTCGCGTACGGGTCAAGGTTGGTCACCAGCTTGTCGGTGACGGTGGTACCGAGCGCGCCGAGCCGGATGATGTCGGGCACGTCGGTGCCGGCCAGGATGCGAGGCACGTTGAGCTGCAGGGTGTTGAAATCCTGGCCGATGACGTTGACGGTGATATTCGGATACTTCGCCTCGAACAGGGTGGCGAATTTCTGGAACAGGGGTACGTCGATCGACGCCTCTTCGACGGTGATCGTCACCTTGGCACTACCAACGGCGGTGCTGGTCGGCGTCGAGGAGCTGGGGCTGCTGGCAGCTGGGCTGCCCGGAGCGCAGGCGGTGATCAGGGTGGCGGCAGCGACTGACAGGCCAGCGATGGCGAGGGTCGCGGGCCGGCGTGAGCGGATTGATCTGAGCGGCATAACTTGTGTCCTTCTGCATCGTTGGGTCGGACTTACTGCGTCATTGGGTCGGTACGGAGCACGAGCGTCTCCCAGTCGTCGGGGGAGAGCAGCTCGATCGTGGCGTCCGGACGGATCGGCACGTCGACCTCCTCCGCGTTGACCACGCGGGTCACCGACGTGGTGCCCGGGGGGAGGCTCAGCACGATCGAGTCCTCGTGGTTGATGTCCTCGATCGCGGCCGGCTGGTGCGCGCCGTACACGTCGAGCGACAGGACAGGGTGCCCGGTGACGAGGTGGGCGATCAGGTCCTGGCCCCGGCGGGCCAGCACGAGCTCGGTGTTCCGATGCGATCCCTGGACCTCCACGGCGGGGTCGGCGCCAGCCGCCCGGCGTACCAGGGCGTCGATCAGGTCCCGGTAGGTCCCGTCGCCGAGACGGGCCCGGTTGTTGCCGAGCCGAGCGGCGGAGACGATCACCCGGCCCTTGCCGACCGTTCGCTCGACGATGACCGGCTTGCCGGTTTCCGCGCCGGGCGCGGGCTGGTTGTTGTGCCAGTAGCTTCGTTCATCGGTCTCCAGCACCGGATCGATCCTGGTGGCCAGGACCCGTGCGTCGGGGTCGAGGACCTCAAGCGTGACCATCGGCCCGTAGTGCGGGATCGGGCGGGTGCCGAGCCGGCCTGCCAGTGAGAGAGACGTCAGCTTGAGGTACGGGTAGCTGAACCGTCCGCGGTCACCGAACCGCACGCCGAGCAGGGCCGCCAGGGGTGAGGACTCAAGCGGTGAGCCGTCGACCTCGCGCACGGCCGTCGGCCCGGTCACCAGCAGCCCGCCGCCTTCATGCACGAACCGCTCGATGGCCGCGACTTCGGCGGCCGACAGGGCAAGCACGTCGGGCAGCACCAGCACGCGATAGCTGGGCAGCCGGCCCAGCCGGCTCGCGCGCTCGTCGATCAGTTCCACCGGGATGTGTGACTCGACCAGTGCCAGGTAGCTGCCGGTGAGGGCGGCCACCAGGTCACTGGGGGTCGAGCGGGGCTCGCTCGGCGGGAACTGGGCCGACTGCTCGCCGTGACTGGGGTTCTCCGGTCCGCCGAGCAGGCTTTCCAGCTCGCGGCTGGTCTGGCTGGCGTACAGGGCGGCGTAGGGCTCGGGCTGGGTGCCGTCAAGCCACTGCGCTCGTTCGGCGATCCGGGTGAAGACCGGGCGCAGCCGCTCGTAGACCTCGGGTTCGATCGCGCCGGTGGCGTAAGGCTGATCGTCGACGGTGACCGTCGAGCCGTGGGCCGCGACGGAAAACGCCTCGTAGCGCAGCTGAGCCGGCGAGCGGAGGGTGAAATCCCAGGTGTGCACGAACCGGCCGACCAGGACCTCGCTAGGTCCCTCATCGATGCCCGCACGGATGTAACTGGCTGCGAAGCTCGGGAAGCGCAGGCCGTGCCAGTCGGTGTAGCCCTCGCTGGAACCGATGTCGGCCAGTTCCAGGTGCCGGCTGCTGAGGCCGAGGACGGCGTCGACGAAGGTCGTTGCGTAGAAGTTGGGGATCAGGGCCGCCATGGGCCGCGCCTGCGCGAGGACGGCTCGCTGTTCGCTGAGGTAGTCATGGAGCACGTCCTGGGAGAAGTGGATCAGGTCGAGCCAGCCCTTCTCCTGCGGTGAGGACGGCATCGGACGGCCATACCGCTCCTGGAAGGCGGCTTCGCAGCGCGCGCAGACACATGGCCCCGCGGTCAGGATGTCGCTCCAGAGCCCGTCAATGGGGTAGCGGCTGGCGATCTCGGCCACCTGATCGAGGGCGTAGCGGCGGTAGCCGCTGAGCAGGCACAAGGCCGGCCAGCGGCCGGTGCTGCCCCGGGCCGGCGAGGCGGCCATCCGCCACTCGGGATGCGCGCCGGCCGCCGCGGTATCCCACATGTTGGAGAAGTAGGCGATCACCCGGATTCCCCGCTCATGGGCGGCCCGGAGCTGTTCCCCGAACAGGTCCCGGCCGCGCAGCGCCGAATGGGCCCGGCCGACCTCGGTCGGATAGTAGGCGTTCCCGTACTGGCACTTCGCGAACAGCACCACCGAGTCGACCCCTGCCGTGGCCATGACCTCGAGGTCGTGACCGGGCCGGACCTCGCTCAGCAGGGGGAAGTCGGGATTGGGGATGTTCCCGCGCTGATGCGGGTCGGTCCAGTCCGGCGTGTGCGAGTCATAGAAAATGCGGCGACGTGACGCCGACCACCATCCGGTCCCGGCTTCGGTAATGGGAATGCGTCCGGTGGTCACTGGGCTCCGTTCGTGTGCTGCTTGGCAGCGTCGGCGGCGAGGCGGGCGTCGGCGGTGAAGTGGGCGTCGGCGGTGAAGTGGCGGCGCACGAAGCGCGCGCGCCGCTCGCGGGCGACTCGGCTGATGGCGGCGTCAGGGGCGATGCGATCGAAGCCGTGCACGGTTCCCGCGTCAACGTGCAGCTCCGTGGGCACTCCGGCCGCCGTCAGCGCGGTGCCGAAGGCGATGACCTCGTCGCGGAACAGGTCAAGGGCACCGACCTCCAGGTAAGTGGGCGGCAAGCCGCGCAGGTTGCCGGCGCGGCCAGGGGCCGCGTAGCAGTCCGCCGTCTGCCCGGCCAGGTAGGCCTGCCAGCCCAGCTCGTTCAGTGAGCGGTTCCAGACCGGCGCGTCAGCCAGGGTCCGGGCGCTGATCGTCTCGCCCCGGTCATCGAGCATCGGATAGTGCAGGACCTGGGCGGTGACGTTCGGGCCTTGCCGGTCGCGGGCGAGGAGGGCCAGGGCCGCGGCGAGTCCGCCGCCCGCGCTCTCTCCCACGACGATCACCCGCTCGTAGCGCTGGCCGCACCAGGTGAGAGCGGCGTAGCAGTCCTCGAGCGCGGCCGGGTACGGGTGCTCGGGCGCCAGCCGGTAGTCGACGGCGACGACGGTGGTCCGATGTTCCTCGGCCAGGGCCGCACAGACCGGATCATCCCGGTCCGCCCGGCCGAGATACAGGCCGCCGCCGTGGATCCAGACGATGACACCGTCGCCTTCCCCCTCATGGCGGCCCCCCTCATGGCGGCGCAGTGCGAGGCGGCCGCCGTCCGGGCCGGCGATGAGCTCGACGCTGGCCGAGAGCGGTACCGGCCCGGTCTGAAGCTGGTCGTCCACGGACCGGACCAGGTTCACCGTCAGCGTCCCCGCGGGCAGGTGCGGCGGGAGCGTGCCGGACAGGTGCGGCACGAGGTCAGGATCGGCGAGCGCCCTGATCGAGTCGGCACTGATCGAGTCGGCACTGATCGAGTCGGCACTGATCGCGACGGCGGCGTTGCTGGTACGTGGCATTCAGGTGGCCCCTCCGGGAAGGACGATCCGAACAGTACAACTCATAAAATCGATTTCGTCAAGAACCATTAAGATGAGACACACAATCTCTTCTACCAGGGGCGATATGTTAGAAATCGGTTGCAGAAACGAGACTCAGGGAGCAAGCCGACGGCCCGCCCGGTCTCAGCGCGGCGCGCAGCCGCACGGCCACGGGCAGGTAAAATCGATCGCAGAGAACGGCGCGAGAGCGCCTGATGCAAGACGAGAGCGCCTGATGCAAGACCTGGCGCGGGGGCGCCTGGTGCCGTGATACGGCCCCGCGGGTGCCGGCGGCCTGGCTAGTCCTGTCGCCGGCCGAGTTCCAGCGTGGCGCGCAGCGACACCGTGCGGGCGGGCTGAGTGTCGCCCGCGATCCGCTCAAGCAGCATGCTGGCCGCCGTCCGCCCCAGGTGCCGGGCCGGGAGCTGGACCTGGGTGATGGCGTCCGGCGCGAGAGTGCTGAATGGCAGCTCACCGAAGACCGAGACACCGAACGCGGGTGGTGTCCGGCCTGCCTCAACCAGCACCTGAATCGCGCCCACGCCCAGGAGATTGTTGGTGGTCAGCACGGCGTCGGGCGGCTCGGTCATGGCCAGGAGTTCCCGCATCGCCTCGCGGCCGCCGTCGACCCGGTAGTTCGTGTGCTGCAGGTAGCGCTTGGGCTCGAAGCCGGGGTTTCGCCGTTCAGAGGCCTGCAGCCAGCCGATGGTGCGTTCTTCGGTGGCTTCTAGCTCACGCGGACCTGCGATGCAGGCGATGCGCTGATAGCCCGCGTCGTAAAGCGCGTTCGTGGCGGCGATAGCGGCAGCCCGGTTGTCGATCATGACAGCGTCGATGTCCAGGCCGGTCATGCGGTCAACGGCGACGACCGGACGCCCTCTCGACACCAGTTTCAGCAGGTCCCCTCCGGCCGCGGCGGGGGCCAGGATGACCCCGGCCATCATCTCGGAGTCGACGATGTCGAGGTACTTGTTCTCCTTGGCCGGGTCATCGTCGGTGTTGCACAATACGACTGAGAAACTGGCCTCCTGCGTGCGGTCCTCGACGCCGCGGGCGAGCGCGGTAAAGAACGGGTTTTCGACATCGGGGATCAGCAGCGCGATGAGTTCCGAGGTCTGGTTCCGCAGCCGTCGCGCCGTGCGGTTAGGCGTGAAGCTCAGGTCGGAGGCCGCGCTCAGCACCTGCCGGACTTTGTCGGGCGAGACCGGCGCGCCATTGAAGACACGCGACACTGTGGCCGCAGAGACCCCGGCTCGCGCCGCGACATCGTAGATCGTGGCCACACGCTGGACTTTACCCTAAGCCGAATATAGGTGGGGGACCCCGATCGGCGGCGTCCGGGCGGGGCGCCTCAGCCGGCACCGGCAGCCCGGCGCCAGCGGTCGAGGCTGCGCATCGTCGCGACGCTGTCGCGCGGAGACATGACGCGGGCCTCACCGTGATCTCGCGCATCCCAGACCGCGTCGATCTCCGCCCCGAACAGAGGTGCCGACGCGCAGGGCAGCAGTCGGCCCTCGTTATCCCCAGCACGACTCAGCATCACCCGCGGTTCGCGGCCCCCCTTCCCCGGCGTCCAGGGATCCGCGATGTGAAGATGGCCCTCGGAGCCGTAGATATGCGCCTGCGACGTGTCAGCCAGGCGGATCCCCGTCCGCACGTTCGCGGTGAGACCGCCGGGAAAGACCAGGCGTGCGACCGCCCAGTCCTCGACGCCGGTCTCGCACAGGTGGCCGCCGCCGGTGAGTTCAGCCGGCTCTACCGCGTCGTCCTGAAGGGTCCAGCCGGCGACCATCCGGGCGAAGGACATCGCATAGCAGCCGACATCGAGGATGGCGCCACCGCCAGCGGCCGGGTTGAACAGGCGATCGCCGGGATTGAGCACGGTCGTGAACGCGCAAGAAACATCCACGTGCAGCGGCGTCCCGATAAGCCCATCGGCGAGCGCTGCCCGAACGCATTCCGTCTGAGGCTGGAAGCGGTACATCATCGCCTCGACCAGGACGATCCCGGCCGCGGCGGCGGCCTCCATGGCGGCGGCGGCTTCCGCGCCGGTGAGCGTCAGCGGCTTTTCGCACAGGACATGCTTGCCAGCCTCAGCGCAGGCGGCGATCAGGCCGGCGTGCTGCGGATGGAGTGTCGCGATATAGACCGCGTCGACACCGGGGTCCGCGAGGAGGGCGGCATAGTCACCATAGGCGGCGGCGTTCTCGGCTCCGGCGGCAAGCGCGAGTGCTCGCGCCCGGTCAGAGCTGGCCACGGCCGCGAGAATCCCGCTCCGCGACGCTCCGATCCCGGCAACGAAGTCCCTGGCTATCCGCCCAGCGCCGATGACACCCCAGCGGCACGTCACGTGGCCAGCCTGCTCGTCCGCCACGCGGCCGCTCCCTCCACCCGATGTTTTCGCACTGTGTCCGCACGATGGTTCCGCACGATGTGAAATCGATTACAACAACGTAGCAGACTACATGTTCCGGCTAACAAGTCGCGCGGATAGCGCACGGAACCTGACAGCCCGTCCGCACCGCTTCCAACCCGGAACGGCCTGTGGAGCCGTGTGTCCAGGATTTAGGCGGAAGATCCGCGCTCCGCGGAAGAAAAGTGGTCACTTCTGACACTTTTTATTCCGTTAAGCACGGATCTTCCGCCTAAGGGTCCCCTCAGGAGCCACACTCGTAACCACAGCCCCTATGCGCGCTCCGGCCGCTTGGCTGGCTCCGTACAACCCTGGATCACGCCAGCCCGCGCGACCGCTAAAACGGCAGCTAGCCGAGGGCGGGTGCCGGCGGCGGGGATCAGCCGATTGGTGGATGCGGGGCGCCGGCAGTCGTATCGCCGGGTTCAGCCAACGCCCGGCAGGTCTGGCCTGGTGGGCGATGCGGGGACGGCTGCCTCCGAGCCACGCTTGAAACATGACGGCACAGCCAGGCCAGCGCATACGGTTCCGCACGGCCGTTCTGATAGATGATTCTCTGCTCACTAGCCTGCCGGAAGTCACCAGCGTCAGCCGAAGCGGGGATTCTGTCGTTGTCACCGGCAGCAGCGACGCGCTCAGCGCGGTCACGGCCGTGCTGGCCCGCAACCGGATCGTGGCACATCAGCTGCGGGTCGAGCAGGTCAGCCAGGAGACGCTGCCAGAATGTCCGGCTGGGAGTTAGATTCAGTGGGGAGGTCATGTGATGGGCAGCCAGGCACCTGAGTACCGGGACAACCCGTGGGACCTGTCCGGCGGGCGGGACCGCGGACTGCTGGTCCTGCGCTATGCGCTGCTGCCCTTCTGCCTCGGCCTGACCGAGCTGTGGGTTCATCCGTCGCACCGGAGCCTGCTCATCGACGCCGCCCTGTGCGCGGTGATCGCGGTGCTGATCACCGTGCTGGCCGTGCGCCCGGACTGGCAGGAGCGGCCCGCCGTGATGGGCTGTTTCTTCGCCTGCCTGGCCGGGCTCATGGCGGCGCTGATCGTCCGCGACTCGCTGTTCGGGATCAGCCTGCTCAGCATCGGCTCGTATGCGTTCCGGCTGCCCTGGCCACGCCGGCTGCTCTCGGCCGGGACGATGGGAGTGCTGGCAGGCATCTCGCAGGTGGCCGGCGTGCCCAAGGACACGGTCGGCGGCCTGGCCCTGTCTCTCACCGTCATCTCCGTCAACACCTACGTGGTGTGCGGGCTTGCCTGGTTCATCAGGCACAACACGGTGAAGAGCGAGCAGCGGGAGCACGCGCTGACGGCCCTGGCCGAGGCGAACCGCAAGCTGGAGACGGCGCTGTCGGAGAACGCGGGCCTGCACCAGCAGCTGCTCACCCAGGCCCGGGAGGCCGGGGTGCTCGACGAGCGGCAGCGGATGGCGCGGGAGATCCATGACACGCTGGCGCAGGGGCTGACCGGGATTGTCACCCAGCTGCAGGCCGCCGAGCATGCTGCCGCGGATCCGGCGGAGTGGCGCAGGCACTTCGCGGCGGCGACCGGGCTGGCCAGGGACAGCCTGACCGAGGCGCGGCGTTCGGTGGACGCGCTCCGGCCGGAGGCACTGGAGACGGCACGGCTGAGCGGCGCGGTGACCGCGGTGGCTAAGCGCTGGTCAGCGCTGCACGGCATCGCGGTGCAGGTGACCACCACCGGCATCGAGCGGCCGATGACGCCGGCGGCCGAGTCCGCGCTGCTGCGCGCGGCGCAGGAGGCGCTGGCGAACGTGGCCAAGCACGCGAAGGCGACCCGGGTCGGGCTGACCCTGTCCTACATGGAGAACGAGGTCGCTCTCGACGTGCGCGACGACGGCGCCGGCTTTGACCCGGCGGCGGCGCCGGCCCGCGCCGGCGGCGGGTTCGGCCTGGTCGCGATGCGGCAGCGGGTCGAGGCGCTGGCGGGAACGCTGCAGGTTGAGTCGGAGCCCGGGGAAGGCACCGCGATCAGTGCCTGCGTGCCGGCCGCGGCCGGATGGGCAAGCGCGTAAGCGTCGTATCTAACGGTTTGGCAACTGCCGGGAACATCTGTCGGAAGCCCGATGGCGGCGAGATTAGCGTGCTGGGTCTTCCGGTGGTAGTAGATTTCAGCATATGAGCAGTCCGCCCATCCGCCTGCTGATCGCGGACGACCATCCGGTGGTCAGGGACGGGCTCAGCGGCATGTTCGCGCCCGACCCGGGGTTCGAGGTGGTCGGCGAGGCTTGCGACGGCGCCGAGGCGGTCCGTCTCGCGGCGGCCCTGCAGCCCGACGTGATCCTGATGGACCTGCGGATGCCGGTGATGGACGGGGTGACCGCCATCGGCGAGCTGGTCAGGCGCGGCCTACCGGTGCGGGTGCTGGTGCTCACCACGTTCGACACCGACAGCTACGTGCTGCCGGCCATCGAGGCGGGCGCCACCGGCTACCTGCTCAAGGACGCGCCCCGCGCCGAGCTGCTGCGTGCGGTGCGAGCCGCGGCGGAAGGGCAGGGGGTGCTGTCGCCGGCGGTGGCAACCCGGCTGATGACCAGGGTGCGCACCGCCGACCGCGGGGGTCAGGGGGGACGGTTCCCCCCGGTCGAAGCGCAGCTGCTCAGCCAGCGGGAACTCGAGGTGCTCGAGCTGGTCGCGGCGGGGACCACCAACCGGGAGATCGCCGTCCGGCTGTTCATCAGCGAGGCCACGGTGAAGACCCACCTGCTGCACGTCTACGCGAAGCTCGGCGTCACCGACCGGGCGGCCGCGGTGGCCGAGGCGTTCAACCGGGGGCTGCTGACCCCCGCGGCGCCGGAACAGCCATAGCCTCCGCTAGTGTTACCTAGCGGTAGCTGCCTTTGGGGAGGGTTCATGTCCGACGCTGACAGGCATGCCTGGGCCTTGCCCGGTGCCGAGGACCTGGGCGGTGGCGTGCACCGCATCCCGCTGCCGCTGCCGATGGCCGGCCTGAAGGCCGTCAACGTGTACGCGCTTGCCGACTCCACCGGGATCGACCTGATCGACTCCGGCATGGGACTGGTGCATGCGCGCGCCGAGCTGGAGAGCGCGCTGGCGTCGCTCGGCTTCGAGCTAGGGGACGTCAGTAACTTCTTCATCACCCATGCGCACCGTGATCATTACACGCTCGCTGTCGAGCTGCGCCGCACCCTCGGGTCCGGGCGGATCGCGCTGGGGGCGGGGGAGCAGGCGAACCTGGTCGCGGCCCGCGCGCTAGGCCATGGCGACGGGAGCGGCTTCCTCGCCGACCTGCAGCGGATGGGTGCGCTCGCGCTGGCGGAACGGCTGGGCGCCTCGAGCGGCTCGGCCGGGGACCGGCCCGGTGCGGAGGAATGGGAGGACCCGGACTCGTGGATCGCCGACGGCACGTCGCTCGAGGTGCGGGGCCGTCAGCTGCGGGCCATCAACACACCCGGGCATACCCGCGGGCACCTGGTCTTCCACGACGCGGCGGCCGGCGTGCTGTTCGCCGGGGACCACGTCCTGCCGCACATCACCCCGACCATCGGCTTCGAGCCGGCCAGGAACCGGATGGCGCTGCGCGACTACATGTCCTCGCTGCGGCTCATCCTGGAACTGCCGGATGCCAGGCTGCTGCCCGCGCACGGCCCGGTGCAGGAAAGCGCGCACAAGCGGGTGGACGAGCTGCTCGCGCACCACGAGACCCGGCTCGAGGAGATCCTCGACGCGATGACATCCGGCCGGTCCACGGCATACGAGGTGGCGCGGTCGATCCGTTGGACGCGGCGGCAGCAGCCGTACGACGACCTGGAGCTGGTCAGCCAGCTGCTCGCGGCGGGGGAGACCGCGGCGCACCTGGAGGTGCTGGTGCTGCGCGGTCACCTGACCCGGGTCACCGATCCGGACGGTACCGATCACTACTCGCTGGCCGCCCCGCCGTCCAGTGAGGCCACCCGGGAAGCGCCGGAGTAGACGTTCATCGTGCTGCCGCGCAGGAAGCCGACCAGGGTCAGGCCAGTGTCCTGCGCTAGCTCCGCCGCCAGCGACGACGGGGCGGACACCGCGGCGAGGACCGGGACGCCGATCATCACCGCCTTCTGCACCAGCTCGAAGGAGGCCCGGCCGCTGACCAGCAGTATCCTGCCCCGCAGCGGCAGGTGCCCGTTACGCAGAGCCCAGCCGGCTATCTTGTCGACCGCGTTGTGCCTGCCGACGTCCTCGCGCAGCACCAGCAGCTCGCCGGCCGCGGTGAACAGGCCGGCCGCGTGCAGGCCGCCGGTGCTGGCGAACACCCGCTGTGCCTGGCTCAGCCGGGCGGGCAGCTGGGTGAGCACCGCCGGGCTGATGGCGAGCGGGTCCGCCGCCACGTCGAACCGCGAGCGGACGTGGATGGCCTCGATGCTGTCCTTGCCGCACACACCGCAGGCGCTGGTGGTGACGAACGTGCGTGACGACCTGGGCATGGGAGCGCCTGGCTTCGTGGTCACCGCCGCGACGTTGTCGTCACACATCTTTATCGCGTGCACCGCGTCCAGCGTGGTGATCAGGCCCTCGGTGTAGAGGAAGCCCGCCGCGAGGTCGATGTCGTCACCAGGGGTCCGCATCGTAACGGTCAGCGGCTCCCCGTCGACCCGGATCTCCAGCGGCTCCTCGACCGCGAGCAGGTCCGCCCGCTCGTCAGGAACGCCGCCCGCCGTCACCCTCAGTACCCGCCGCCGTGCCGTCTTGACGCTCATATGCCCAGGTTACGCCGGTGAGGGTTGGGCACGCCCCCCGACGGGAATCACGATCAGTAGTCATTTGGTTACGACGGGGGCGATGGAGATGGCAAGCATGCCGACAACAGGGGCGCCGACGACAGAAACCAGTGCTAATAAACGGGTAATCAGCACGAAAATGGTCACGATTGGCGTCATTCTCGCCGCCGCGATCTGGTTCATCCTGGTCAACACCGGGAAAGCCCGGGTGCGCCTGTGGATACCGACGGTATCCGCGCCGATGTGGGTGGTCCTGCTGGTAACGTTCGCCGGCGGCATGGTCGTGGGCCTGCTGATCCGTCGCAGTAACCGGGCAAAGAGCCAGAAGCGGACGGCAGAGTAATGGGACCTGTAGAGCTCATCGTCCTCACCTTCCCAGGCACCAGTCCTGGCCGCGGGGCGGTCCGGGCGCTGGCCGGCCTGCAGCTGTCCGGCTCGGTCCGGGTGCTCGACACCCTGCTCGTGGTGAAGGCGGCCGACGGCAGCGTCGACACGACCGAACTATCCGACATTCCCGGACTGGCCGACGTGGTGCAGGCCCAGCCGCTGAGCCTGATCGCGGTCGACGACGCCGAGGAAGTCGGGGATACCCTCGACGCCGGCACCTGCGCGGTACTGGCCCTGGTCGAGCAGACCTGGGCGACCGAGGCAGCCGAAGCGGTCCGCGACAGCGGCGGGGAGCTCGCCGCGTCGGTGCGCATCCCCGCGCAGGTTGTGCGCGAGGTTCTCGAGACGGTGGAACGGTCATGATCGTCAGGCGCCGGGGGATGCCGCTGATCCGCGGCGCGCTTATCGGCGGCCTCGCCTACGGTGTGGGCCGCCGGGTGACCACCAGCACCCAGCGCGAGCAGCAGCAGAGCGCGGCCATAGCCGACCTGCAGTCCCAGCAGGCCTACCCGGCCGCCGCCCAGCCTGTTCCGGCCGCGGCCCCACCTGCTTCGCCCCCGCCGACCGACCTAACAACCCGCCTAACCCAGCTAAGCGAGCTCCTCCAGCAAGGCGCCCTAACCCAGGAAGAGTTCGTCCAGGCCAAAGCCAAGGTCCTAGCCGGCTAGCCCGGTACGTGAAAACCAGAACAGTGCCGGGCCCGGCGGGAGGTCGGGCCCGGCACTGCCGGGTAAAACGTAGGTACGGCTCAGACTGCGCTCTGCTGGCTACACTGCAGCTCTGCTGGCTACACTGCGAAGTCGAGCAGTGGCTGCGCGCGGGACGGGTGCCGCAGCTTGGATAGCGACTGCTTCTCCAGCTGGCGGATCCGCTCCCTGGTGAGCCCGAGCGCACGCCCGATCTCGTCCAGCGTGTGCGGGTTCCCGTCGTACAGCCCGAACCGCATCGCCATGATGGTGGCCTCGCGCGGCGTCAGCGCGTCAAGCGCCGAACGCAGCTGCTCCGCCATCAGCTGCCGGTCAACGAGCTCGGAGGCCTCCGGCGCGTCGACGTCCTCGATGAGATCGCCGATGGAGGTCTCACCGTCCTCGCCGATCGTGGAGTCCAGCGAGATCGGCTGCCGGGAGGTCCGCAGCAGCTCCTCGATCTGGTCCGGAGTCCGGTCCAGCTCGACGGCCAGCTCCTCAGGGGTGGGTTCCCTGCCGAGCCGCTGGTGCATGTCACGCTCGACCCGGGACAGCTTGGACAGCATCTCCAGCACGTGTACCGGGAGCCGGATGGTCCGCGCCGAGTCGGCGAAGCCGCGCTGGATCGCCTGCCGGATCCACCACATCGCGTAGGTGGAGAACTTGTAGCCCTTGGTGTAGTCGAACTTCTCGACTGCCCGGATCAGGCCCAGGTTTCCTTCCTGCACCACGTCAAGCAGCGAGAGCCCCCGGTCGCTGTACTTCTTGGCGACCGACACCACCAGCCGGAGGTTTGCCTCCAGCATGTGGGCCTTGGCCCGGCGGCCGTCCTCGGCGACCATTTCCAGGTCCCGCCGGTACGCCTCGGTTACCCCGGTGGCCGTCTCCAGCTTGTGCTCGGCGAACAGGCCGGCCTCGATCCGCTTGGCGAGATCTACCTCCTGCTCGGCCGTCAGCAGGCTGGTCCGCCCGATGGACTTCAGGTACGTGTGCACCGAGTCGCCCATCGCGGGCGTCTGGTCGTCCAGGTCCTTGATGTCATCGAATACGGCCGAGTCGTTCTCGACCGCCATAGCCTCGGCATCGCCTTCGAGGTCGCCAGGATCCTCGTCAGTCTCGTCCGCGGCGGTCGGCCCCGCAGCTGCCTTCGCCGTGGCCTTGGCCGTTGCGGTCTTGGCCGCCTTCACGGTGTTTCCGGCCTTAGCCGGCGCTGGCGCCGCGGTCTTGCGGGCCTTCTCTGGCAGCTGCTCGTTGCCCAGCTGTACGCCTGCCTCGCTCAGCTCGCGCAGGATCGACCGGCCCTCGGCCGGGGTGAGCCCGGCTTCCTCGAAAGCGGACCTCAGCTCGGCAAGAGACAGGTGACCCTGACTGCGGCCACGCTGGATCAGGTCATCCACGTGGCTCGTGCTCAGTTCGTCGTCCACATTCGACGACGCCGTAGCGTTCCGTGGCATGAGACCACCTCCCTCCTTTTAGAACGCGCTAAACGCGTCTGCCGTTCACGGGTTTCCGCCAAGTACCCCACACCACCCCGCGTAGTCCTCAACGGAAGCATTGCCCGGGCACTATTAAGTAACGCTGGCTAGCTCGATTTGTTCCCGCCCCGTAGTATGTATCGCTCACTTCTCGGTGTAGCTAACGCCGGAGCTAGCCAGATCCTGCCGAAGCCGTACCAGGTCCGGCTTCCCGCTCGGGAGCATCGGAATCTGGTCGGCCAGCACGACCCTGCTGGGAGCAGCGTAACGCGGCAGGCGTTGCTTCACACGCATACGCAGCATTTTCAGTGTCGGCGGGTCGGCCGGGTCCGATGGCACCACCACGGCCACCACCCGTTCGCCCCACTCAGTATCTGATTGTCCCACAACCACGGCGTCCCTGACGCCAGGGGCCCCCAGCAGAACGGCCGTCACCTCGCCTGGGATCACCTTGTGCCCGCCAGTGTTGATCACGTCGTCGGCCCGCCCCCTGACGGTGAGCCGCCCGTCCGCGCCGAGCACCCCCAGGTCCCCGGTCCGGAACCAGCCCTTCGCCTCCGGATGGCCGTAGTACCCGCTGAACAGCACCGGGCCGCTGAGCCAGATCCGCTCGTCTCGCACGTCGACCTCGACCCCGTCCAGTGGCACCCCGTCGTACAGGCAGCCGCCGCAGGTCTCGGTCATGCCGTAGGTGGTCACCACGGGCAGCCCGGCGTCCCTGGCCCGCTGCACCAGCCCGGGCGCCGCCGCGGCCCCGCCAAGCAGGATGGTCCGGTAGCCCGCCAGCTGGCCGGCCTCGAGCCTGGCGAGCTGGGTCGGCACCAGCGAGATGTGGTCGCAGCCGGGTTCCGGTCCTGCCGCGAACACAGGTTCGGTGCCGCTGACCAGTGCCCGGACCAGTACCTGGAGGCCCGCGATGTGCGTCACGGGCAGGCAGCACAGCCACCGCTCCCCGGCCCGCGCGCCGATCCGCGCCAGCGACGCCCGGGCCGAGTGCAGCAGCGCGTCCGCGCTGAGCTGGACGCCCTTCGGCGCCCCGGTGGATCCCGAGGTGCCCACGATGACCGCCGTACCTTCGGGAAAAGACCTCTTATCAGAACGGACCGTGGTGATGCCCTGGGGATCTTCCACCTCATCAGGGCTGAACGCCGCGATAAGCTCCTCCAGCCGAGCCGGGGGGAGGCCAGCATCGAGCGGCAGGATTACCGGTCCGGTGCCGTCCAGCGCCGCGGTCAGGAGTTCCGTGATCCGCGGGGTCGGGCGGTCGACGAGGACCGCGCGCAACGTACGCTCTGCTAGCCGGCTGGCTGAAGGCTCCAACATGATCGTTAAGGTTAGAACCCTCACAAGGGGAGGTTGCGAGTTGGTCGAGTGGCAGCGGTCCGGCGAGGACTACTCAGACATCCTGTATGACACCGCCGAAGGCATCGCGAAGATCACCATCAACCGGCCTGAGGTGCGCAACGCGTTCCGGCCGACCACCCTCTTCGAGCTCTCGCACGCGTTCAGCGTTGCCAGGGACGATCCGGGCATCGGCGTCATCATCCTCACCGGGGCCGGCGACAAGGCGTTCTGCTCAGGAGGGGACCAGAAGATCCGCGGCGATGCCGGGTATATCGATGACCACGGGGTGGCCCGGCTGAACGTGCTCGACCTCCAGGTGCAGATCCGCCGGCTGCCCAAGCCGGTGATCGCCATGGTGGCCGGATACGCCATCGGCGGCGGGCATGTGCTGCACGTGTGCTGCGACCTGACCATCGCGGCGGACAACGCCGTCTTCGGTCAGACCGGCCCGAAGGTCGGCTCCTTCGACGCCGGTTACGGCTCCTGGCTGCTCGCCGCCACCGTCGGCATGAAGAAGGCTCGCGAGATCTGGTACCTGTGCCGCCAGTACAACGCCGAGCAGGCGCTGGAGATGGGCCTGGTCAACACCGTCGTGCCGCTGGCGTCGCTGGAGTCCGAGACGATCATCTGGGCCCGCGAGATGCTGGAGAAGTCGCCGCTGGCGCTGCGCATGCTCAAGGGCGCGCTCAACGCGGTCACTGACGGCGCGGCCGGCATGCAGCAGTTCGCCGGCGACGCGACGATGCTGTACTACATGAGCGAGGAAGCCCAGGAGGGCCGTGACGCCTTCAAGGAGAAGCGAACCCCGGACTTCGGCAAGTTCCCGCGTCGCCCATGACCCCGGCAACCGGCACCGCGGCAATCGGCACACTGCGCGCCTTCGCCATCCCGATGCCGACGAAGTTCCGCGGCGTCACGGTGCGGGAAGGCGCGCTGATCGAAGGGCCGTCGGGGTGGGGGGAGTTCTCCCCGTTCGCCGAGTACGGGCCCAGGGAGTGCGCCCGGTGGCTGGCCAGCGCGCTGGAGTCGGCCTTCGATGGCTGGCCGGAGCCGGTCAGGGATCGGGTTGCCGTGAATGTGACCGTGCCCGCGGTGGGGCCTGGCCGGGCCAGGGAGATCGTCACGGCATCCGGCTGCCGGACCGCGAAGGTGAAGGTCGCCGAGCGCGGGCAGTCCGAGGCGGACGACATCGAGCGGGTCGAGGCGGTACGGGACGCGATCGGATCGGATGGCAGGATCCGGGTGGACGCTAACGGCGGCTGGGACGTGCCCACGGCGAAGCGGATGCTGGCGCAGCTGGAGCGGTTCGGGCTGGAGTACGCCGAGCAGCCGTGCGCGACGCTGGAAGAGCTCGCGGAGCTGCGCCGCGACGTCGGCATACCGCTGGCCGCGGACGAGTCGATCCGGCGCGCGGAGGATCCGCTGCGAGTGCGGGCGGCAGGCGCCGCCGACATCGTGGTGCTGAAGGTTCAGCCGCTTGGCGGCGTGCGCGCGGCGCTCCGGGTCGCCGAGGCATGCGGGCTGCCCGTCGTGGTCTCCAGCGCCGTTGACACCTCGGTCGGCCTGGCCGCGGGGGTCGCGCTCGCCGCGGCGCTGCCGGAACTGCCGTACGCCTGCGGCCTGGCCACGATGTCGCTGCTGAGCGGTGACGTTACCGCGGACCCGCTCAGCGAGACCGGGGGAGAGCTGCCCGTGCGCCGCCCGGCCGTATCGGAAGCTGCGCTGGCTCGCTGGGAGGTCGACCCCGGACCGTGGCGGGACCGGGCCAGGGCCGCGGAGCAGTACCTGTGAACCCGTCCACCGCGTTCAGCCGCACCTTCGCCGACGAGCTGGCCCGCTGCGGGCTGGCCGAGGTGGTGATCGCGCCCGGATCCCGCAGCACCCCGCTCGCCATGGCGTTCCTTGACCTGGAGCAGCGGGGGCGGCTGCGGCTGCACATCCGCATCGACGAACGGTCCGCGTCGTACACCGCGCTGGGCCTGGCGAAGGCGTCCCGGCGTCCCGTCGCGGTGCTGTGTACCTCGGGGACCGCCGCGGCCAACTTCCACCCGGCAGTCATCGAGGCGGACGAGTCGGGCGTGCCGCTGCTCGTGCTGACCGCGGATCGCCCGCCCGAGCTACGTGGTACCGGCGCCAACCAGGCGATTGACCAGATCAAGCTCTACGGCAGCGCCGTGCGCTGGTTCTGCGAGGGCGGCGTGCCCGAGGGAGCGGGGGCACCGGCCTACTGGCGGTCGATGGCCTGCCAGGCCTGGGCGCACGCCGATGGCAGCATGGGCGGCTTCCCCGGTCCCGTGCACCTCAACATCCCGTTCCGTGAGCCGCTCGTCCCCGACGACGATGCCGGCGGCGCGCCGCTCGATGGCCGCCCGGGCGGCGAGCCCTGGACCAGGTTCACGCGGCCGGCCGCCCCGCAGCCGCTGGAGCTGCCGTGGACCGAGCGCGGGGTCGTGGTCTGCGGCGACGGCGACTATGACGCCCAGGTGCTGGTCGCGCTGGCGGAACGAGCCGGCTGGCCGGTACTCGCCGAGCCTTCGTCGGGTGCGCGCCGCGGCCCGAACGCACTGTCCGCCTACCAGTACCTGCTGGCCAGCCCGGAATTCCTCGCTGAGCACCAGCCAGACCTGATCGTGTCGGCCGGACGGCCCGGTCTGTCCCGCGCCCAGTCCGCCTTCCTGAGGACAGCGGCGCGGCATGTGGTCATCGCCCAGGGCCCTGACCGCTGGGCCGACCCGCAGCGCGCCGCCACCGACGTGGCGGCCGCCATCCGGCTCGCCGGAGAGCCTCCCCGCGGTTCAGGGAGCTGGCTGGATGACTGGCTGCACGCGGAGAAGACCGCACGGACCGCCGTGGACGCGGTGCTGGACGCGGTCGAGGGCATCAGCGAGCCACGGCTCGCCAGGGACCTGGCGGCGGCGCTGCCACCGGGCGCGCTGCTGTGGACCGGGTCCAGCATGCCCATCCGCGACATCGACTGTCACATGGCGGCGCGCGACGATATCCGGGTGCTTGCCAGCCGGGGTGCCAGTGGCATCGACGGGACGGTGTCCGCGGCGATCGGCGCCGCGCTCGCACACGACGGGCCGGCGTTCGCGCTCCTCGGTGACCTGGCGTTCCTGCATGACTCGCCCGGGCTCGCCATCGGCCCGCGCGAGCCGCGGCCCAACCTGTGCCTGGTCGTGGTCAACAACGATGGCGGCGGCATCTTCTCGACCCTGGAGCAGGCCGGGCACCCGGGGTTTGAGCGCCTGTTCGGCACGCCGCACAGCGCGGCACTGCACCATCTGGCGGTTGCCTTCGCGATCCCGTACCACCTGCTCGATCACCCCGACGACCTGACGAAGGCTCTCCAGGGCACCGGCCTGCGCATCATCGAGGTACGTACCGACCGATCTGCGGGCGCAGCGCTGCGTGCTCTGCTTATGGGTTCGCTCGCTCACCGGGCGCTCTAGGTGCTCTGCTTTCTCGTTCGCTCGCTCACCGGGCGCTCTAGGTGCCGCCTTCCCTCGTCGCTCCTGCGTCGCTCCTCAGTCCAGGCAGCACCGCGCCCGGCGGCTCGCTCACTGGGTGGTTCGGGCTGGGTGGTTCGGGCAGAGTGCTTCGGGCGGGCCCTCGCCCCGCCCTTACCGCCAAGTCACTCTGATCAGATTCGCATCTGAAGAATCACCCGTGTCGGCCAAGCACGAGCCAACGCGGAAATTCCGGGCTACGCGGTAATTTAGGCTACGTTTTCGCACCCCAAACTACCGCGTAGCTCCAGAGTTCCGCGTTAATCTCAGGCGCGGCTCGGTCCAGGCTGCGCCGCGGCGAGCGGCTCGCCTACTGGGCCGGGAGCAGGATGCTGACTCTGTGCATCCGGACCAGAGGCGGCATCATCTGCGTGATCTCGCGGCGGTGGCGGAGAACTGTGGCGCCGCGACGGCGCGCGCCACTCAGTAAGGAGGTGGTCGCTGAACTGGGGAAACGGCGGGGGCTCGTCCGCCCCGTCCGGTCGGTGCCATCACCGAGGTGCCCGTGCGAGCGCCGTGTGACTGGCCGAGTCGGGGTGGAACCAAAGGGCCACGCCAGAAAACTGCGGCGCGCTAGTGCGTTTGGCGCCACGGGCACGGCTGAGGGTCTGCTATAGTTCTACTACGCCAAGCGGAACGGGCCGAGGTTAAGATCTCGAACTTCCGTAAGGCGTTCAGCGGTTGAAAGCGGATCGCAAACCCCGGAATCTCAAGTTGATAGAGTTCTGACGCGCCTGTGGTTCGTGAGAATGAAGTTTGACATGAGGTACTGGGACTGGTAAGTTAGTGAAGTTGCCCCGGATCGCCTGCGGAAGCGGGTGGGATGGTGTGCGTTTGTTTCTTGAGAACTCAACAGCGTGCTAAAAGCCAGTGC
>Ga0209530_1000677_pt1 | contig 20981 bp, 17 predicted proteins | sample BlaSpr_A8_Ref_O1_FD_187987 | JGI IMG/M metagenome (GOLD analysis project Ga0209530, IMG submission 187987) | Forest soil microbial communities from Thunder Bay, Ontario, Canada - Black Spruce, Ontario site 2_A8_Ref_O1 (SPAdes) (version 2) | ecosystem: Environmental > Terrestrial > Soil > Boreal...
GCGGGTGAACTGGCGGGTGCGGATGCTGTACTCGTAGCCGCGGTTGCCGCCCTGGGCATTGGTGTAGAAGCCGACCGCGACGTCGTTGTTGTTGACGCCGAGCAGCTGGTCGGCTTGCGGGCTGGCGTTGTTGCGGGTAGGGAAGCTGACGTCGTGGTAGGAGCCGTTGACGCTGTAGAAGCCGAAGTTGTTATTGCTCATGCTGGAGGTGTTCATCGTGGACCAGAAGCCGACGGTGACACCCTCGTTGTTCAGGCCGGTGACCTGGGTCTGTACCGAGCGGGGGTAGTTCTCGGTGCGGTAGGTGCTCGGAGTCCACAGCTCATATCCCTTGTTCGGGTGCCCCTTCGCACCGGACCCGAAGTAGCCGGCGATCACGTCGTCGTCGTTGATGCCGAGCAGCTGGTTGAAGGTCCGGTCAGTGCCGTTGTTGAAGGTCTGGAAGTGGTAGCTCGCGGCCGGGCCGGCGTTGGCTGGACCGGCCACAGCGAACGCGGCGACCGTGGCGACCGTGGCGAGCGCGCCCGCGGCGGCGATCGTGATACTCAGGCGGCGGTGTGACGCGTACATGGGTGGTCCCTTCGGAGTGGATATGGCCGGTCTGGGTCCTGGCCGGCCATATCCTGAGATCAGGAATTGGCATGTGCGAATCCACTGCATCATCGCTGCATGCCAAACGGCCCGGTGAACGCGGCAGGCGCCAGAAATCGGTAATACCTTGCACAACGAAGCCGTGGATGGTGACCGGCTCATGACCAGGCTGCTACGCGAGTCGATCAGCTTCCCGCGGCCGCCGGAGAGCCAGCTGCCGAAGTGGATTGCCCAACCCTGATCGAGGGCAGTCCAGATCAGAATCCTGCGGTTTGCTGCGCGTCGTTCAGGTTTACCGAGGTGGCGGCGCCGGCCCCCTCGATGACGACACCGCTGACGGGGTTGGTCAGGCCGAAGCCGTTGCAGCTGAGGTTCTCGAAGGACTGGCCCAGCCGGGCTGCCATGAAGGTATACAGGGTGTCGCCTTCCGTCGGGACCGGTGACGGCCAGGCGGCGAACGTGCTCTCGTTGGCCGCCAGGAACGGCGCCTGGATGTCGACCAGGTTCTGGCAGAACATCTGCGGGCTGCTGCTCATGTCCGTGTGGGCGTCCACCGGCGCTTCCCCGATCTCGGCACGGTACAGGTCGGTCTTGGCCGGATCGATACTGCCGCCGACGCCCGTCACCATCTCGTCGGTCTCCGGCACCAGGGCCGCGTTGGCCGGCTGGTTCCTGGCGGCGAGCAGCTCGTCCAGCGCCTGGGAGGTGGTCATCGCGCCGTGGTCGCCCAGGTCGGGTGCGGTGAACGGATGGCAGCCAAGCGCAGGGTCAAGGAAGTTATCGATGAGGGCGTTGTCGCTGCCGTTGACCAGCACCTGGGCGCCCGGCATGCGGGCCGTGTTTGCCATGCTGTTCTGCGCGGTCTGACCCGTGACGGGGTTGAGCAGGTACTTTGTCGTGACGTTGTCGCTCGGGTCCTGGTCGACCATGTCGTAGTTGCGCGTCGTCGGGCACTGCCGGCCGCTTCCCAGCCCGGCCGCGCTCGGCACCAGGGTGCGGGAGGTTCCGGCCGGCGGTACCACCAGCCGTCCTGTGCGCTCCATCGCGAACACCGCGTCGAAGAAGGCCGTGCCGTTGCAGAACGATACCTGGCCGAACGGCGATCCCGGCTCGCCGTCGGTGCACCTGCCCTGGCGCAGTGCCTCGGGCGTCGCGCCGACCTGGTACAGGTACGTGCCGTTGAAGCCCATGTCGATGGTGACGATGGCATGCGCTGGCAGTTTCGGTACCACTGGCGCGATGGCGGGTGTGGTGCCCTCGGTGATGACCAGCGGGTTGTACACCGATAGTGCCCCGGTACGCGGGTTCAGGATGGTGGCCTGGACGAACGCGCCCAGGTTGACCGAGTTGATCATCTGGCAGCCGGACGCGGCGGCCGACGTGCCGGCTGGTCCGGTGAGCTGGTAGGGCGTGGCCAGGCCCCGGGCGCTCAGCGGGTCGGCCGGCACGATGAGGTCGCAGTCGGTATTGGTCCCGGCAGCAGACACGGCCGCATCGCTGGGCAGGGCGCTCGCCGCCGCCGCTGCGGGCCGGATCCGCGGGGTCCCGTGGCTAGCGCCCGCTGCGGCCACAACCGCGACCGCAGCGCCGATAGCGAGGGCGCAGGCCACGGGGATCGCGATAGGTGCACGATGATTGTTGCGACGGCGGCTAGTCAGCATGGCCTTTACGGTAAGGCTGCAGACGCCGGCAATCATGGCGATATGGGCAGCGTAGGTATTACGGCTACCTTACGCAGGACTGACGACCATTCACGTATCAGCTCAGTCGCCGCGGCGCTCCGTGGACCTGCGGCAGAGCTTGACTCGGTGCGGTGCGACTGGGATAACCTCCGGCTGCTGGCCAGGCGTGAGCTAGCTGCCCAGCCCGCTGACACCGCACTGGCGGACCTGCGGGCGGCGCTGGATTTGGTGCGCGGGGAGCCGTTCGCCGGGCAGCACAGTTGTATCTGGGCCGAGTTCGCCAAGCGCGAGATGATCTCCGCGATCGTCGATGTCGCCGATGCCCTGGCAGCACGGCTGACCGAAACGGGGGATCCGGCCGGGGCGCGCACCGCTACGGCGCGCCCGGTTCGCGGAACAGGCTGTTCAGCCAATCTGGCCAGGAATCCTGACGCTGCTTTGCTCGGTGGGCTCGGGCTTCGCGCCCATCCGGCCCTGGTACTGGTCGCGGCCTGTTGGCTGGCAGTGTGAGCCGTGCCGCTCGCATGGATCGATGCCCTGATCCGGCGGCTCCCAGATGGCCTCACGGTGCCTGCCTACGCGGGCACGGCCTTTCCCCTGCTTGCCGCCGCAACTGCTGACGGGCAGTGGAGCAGGCTGCTGACCGCGCTGCTCACCTGGCTCGCGCTCGCCGGAGGACCCGGGACCTGAATGGATAACTACGGGTCAAAGAACATGCTGGGCATCGCCTGCCCACATTTGATAATCGGCGCGCTGGCGGTCGCGGAGCATACTCAACGACCGGCTGCGTTTATCCGGCAGGGAGAGCGTGGATAGTGCTTCCGGCCCTCATCTTGAGGGATGAGAAGCCGGGTCCGCGAAGAGGTGATCGAGGCTGCCGTCGGCAAGCGCCGGGGCGGCGAGCGCTGAGCAGCCCAGAATTGGGTGGAATCGGCAGTTCTGAGCGACGCCGGGCATCTGCCCGGTATCGTGCTGTGATGAGAGCCTGGCCGCGCCTTGGGCTGACAGTGACTGGTGTGCTGGCCTTGGCCTTGGTGACCTGGGTGCTCGGTGGCGGGCATGCTGCCGAGGCTGCCAGCGCGTCGCAGCCCGCTGCGTCCGGCTCCTGGACGGTGTATCACGGTGATGCCGGCGGGCGCGGGGTGGCCGGTCCCGTACCGGCTGTCGATACCACGACCCGCGCGTGGACGTCGCCTCCGCTCGACGGCGAGATCTACGGTGAGCCTCTTGTGTGGTCAGGGCGGGTCTACGTGGCGACTGAGGACGACACCGTATATGCGCTGTCCGCTGCCACCGGCGCGGTGGTCTGGTCCGCGCATCTCGGCAGCCCCGTGCCATCAGCCGACCTGCCCTGCGGGGACATTACGCCCACGGTGGGCATCACGGGTACTCCGGTTATCGATCCGTCCCGAGGCGAGATCTTCGTGGTGGCCGACGAACTGGTGCATGGCAAGCCAGTGCACATGTTCACTGGGCTCGCTGCCGCCTCGGGCAAGGTCGAAGTGACTCAGGACGTGGATCCCGCCGGGGTGGATGCCGCCGCGCTGCTGCAGCGCACCGGGCTGACCCTGGACGACGGGCGGGTCGTGTTCGGCATGGGCGGAAACGACGGAGACTGCGCTGCTTACCGGGGCCGGCTGATCGCCGTCCCCGAGACCGGCGGGACACCGGACATGTTCACGGTCGACGCCGCAGCCGGTGAGTCGCAGGGGGCGATCTGGATGGGCGGGGCGGCTCCGGTGGTCGACTCCCGCGGCGACATCTGGGTCAGCACCGGCAACGGCTCGGTCTACTCATACAGCCATGCCTACGACGACAGCGATTCGGTACTGGAGCTGTCGCCGTCCCTCAAGCTTGTGCAGTTCTTCGCGCCGTCCACCTGGGCCACGAATAATTCGCAGGACCTTGACATGTCGACGGCGCCGGCGCTGCTATCGGACGGGCAGGTGATCCTCACCGGGAAGTCCCGCATCGTCTATCTTCTCAACGGGACGCACCTGGGCGGCATCGGCGGGCAGCAGGCAGCACTAGGCTCGGCGTGCAGCCAGGACATTGACGGAGGCGTCGCGGTACAGGGCACGACGGTCTACCTGCCCTGCCAGAGCGGCATCATCGCGGTTCAGGCGGCGAAGTCCCCGCCCGCGCTTCACCTGCTGTGGAGTTCAGGGACGGGCGGCGGTCCCGCCATCGTAGCTGCGGGCCTGGTCTGGACCATCGGGCCGGACGGCATGCTGTACGGGCTGAGCCCGGCCACGGGCAAGGTCCGGCAGCAGGCATCGGTCGGCTTGCCGGCCAACCATTTCCCTACTCCGAGCGTGGCCGACGGCCTGCTGCTGGCCCCGTCGGCAGATCACGTGGTCGCCTTCACCGCGTCCGCCCGCGCTCTGGCCACCGAGCCCGCGCCGCCTCCGAGCCCGGTCCCGGCGAGCCACGCCAGCAGCCCGCTGCCGCCTCCTGCTGACGGCGGTCTCCCGGCCGGGGCCATCGCCGGCCTCGTCATCGCCGGCCTCGTGGCGGCCGGCGGGACGGGCTGGCTCCTGTGGCGCCGCCGGACCGCCAGCACCGGGTAGCCACTGGCGCTTCCCTGCCTCGCGGGCCGCGCAGGTGGTGGCATCCGGCACCGGCTAGCGTCCTGCGTGGGCCCGTCGCCGGGCCAGGTCATGGGTCACCCGCCCCAGCGGCACCCGGCCCGTCCAGCATCCGCAATCCCTGGCTCGCTATCGCGGCCCGAGGGCGACAGCGGAGCGCGGCCACAGCGGGCGTTTGCTGCTGCGTGCCTCTGGCCTCCGGTTCCGTAATGGGGGAGGCCGGCGCCCCAGGTCAGGCCAGGGCGGTTACTACCGCGATCACGGCGACGAGAGCAATCAGCATGTAGAGGAGGTAGGCGTCCAGTCGTCCGGACTGGAGCAGCTTCGCCGCCGCGACCACGGCGGCGAAGCTCCGCTCTGCTGGCCGGTAAAGCCAGCTTTCCACGACTTCGACGACATCGGAGTTGTAGCGCAGGTGGGGGACCTGGTTGTCCGCGCCTTCGGCCGCGTCGTCGTGCAGGGTCGCTAGTTGTTCCACCCCGGCGCGGGTGTGCAGCACGCTGGCGAGCACCCGCCGGGTCGGGTTGGCGTAGCCGAACGGGGTATAGGAGTCTGCTCCTTCGACGCCGATGCTCGCTGATTTCCACGCCGGGACTCTCCGGACCCGCAGGAGCCGCCGCCCGGACGCAGCGAGGGTGAGGGCGGTGACCAGGGCAAGCATGGCCGGCAGCTCGATCCAGAGCCAGGACGGCGACAGGATGGAAAAGCCGGCGAATACCGGCTGGAGGACCCAGGGGGATTTCAGCGCACCCATCGTGAGCGTCCCCGGGACGTCGGGCGATAGCCCGGCGGCGATTACCCTGACCTCCAGCGGGGTGACCGCCGCGATCGCCAGCGGGCACACGGCGAGTGCGGCCACCGCGAGCCGCCCGGTCCAGCCGTACTCCCGTCCTCGCGGCGCATCGGTGCGTGTCGGGCCAAGGACGACCATCCCTATCAGCCGGACGAACGTCACCCCGGCGAACCCGGCGGTCAGTGCTACCGCGGCGCCAGCCAGCGCCAGGGTAAGCCGCCCGCCGAGCGGCTGGACCCGGAACTGCTGCATGAGCGATTCGAGCAGGAACCACTCCGATACGAACCCGGCGGTCGGCGGGAGCCCGGCTAGCGTCAGCGATCCCACTGCCAGGCCGGCGCCGCTCCACGGCGTCCGGCGCATCATGCCGCGCAGCTTTTCCAGGTCATCGCTGCCGGCCGCAAGTTCTATGCCCGCGGCGGAACTGAACAGCAGCGACTTCGCCGCTGTGTGCGCCACCATCTGCAAGGTAGCCGCGAGCAGCCCCACGGCGACCAGCCGCGGTTCACCAGTCGCCGCACCGGTCAGCGCGACGCCGAACCCGGTGATGATGAGCCCGCTGTTCTCCACGCTGGAATACGCGATCACCCTGGACAGCCGGTTCTGCACGGCGGCGTGCGCGATACCGAGCAGGGCAGAAAGGCCGCCGAGCACCAGCAGAACGCCAGCCAGCCACTCGGGTGGATGCCCGAGCAGCGCGAGCGTGCGCCACATGCCGTAGAAGGCGACGTTGACGCAGACACCAGCCATCACGGCTCGGGCAGGCCCGGGAGCGGCCGAGTAGCCGCGCGGCATCCATACCTGGAACGGAACCAGCCCCGCCTTGACCGCGAACCCGCCGAGCAGCAGGACCATCGCGGTGGTCGTGGCCGCGCCGCGGGGCGCGTGCTGAAATGATGCCAGCTCGATCGAGTGTGTCTTCGCGGCGAGCAGCAGCAGGCCAGCCAGGAGCGCGGTCCCGCTGACTTTCCCGAACGCGACGGTGATCCGTGCCGCGCCCGCGCGGTCCGGCTCCTCCCGGTTGGCGCCCGCGAGCAGGTAGAACGCGGCGGTCAGGGACTCCCAGCCGAACAGGGCGGTGAACGCGTCCCGCGCCGTCATGATCACGACGGTCGCGCCAAGCGCCAGCGCGTAGCCCTCGGCGAGCATGCGCGAAGCCGGTGCCTGCGGCTTGGCTGCCCAGCTTGCGAACGCGACCGATACCGGGACCGCCGCGCCGAGCGCCATGACCAGGAACATGCCGGACAGCCGGTCAACGGCCAGGCCAGGTACCGGCCCGGAACCGGTCGGCTGGCCGAGCCATCCGGCTACGTGCAGCGCAACCCTACGGCCCGCCAGCGCGAACCCGCCGGCCGCCGAGAGGCACGCGGCACCTGCCGCACCCGTCAGGTAAGGTGCGCTGCGCATCCAGCGGCTCCTGGGCCTGATGAAGCCGGCCGCGGCGGCGGCCGCCAGGAGGATCAGTCCTGCCGCGAAGAGCCCGCTCACTTCCCCAGCCCCTTCTGGGTGCCCAGCTTGCCGGTAGCGATCAGCAGGGCGTTCAGTATCGCGAACGGCGATGGCGGGCTTCCTGGCACCCACACGTCGACCGGCACCCCGGACGGCACCCCGCCCAGGCGGTCGCCGAGCAGGCCGCCGCTGGCAGCGTCGGTCCCGACGGCGATGACCACCTTCGGATCGGGCATCCCGTCGTAGGTGGTGCGCAGCGGCCCGGTCATGCCCGGAGTACCGCACCCGGTCACCAGGAGCACGTCAGCGTGGCGCGGGCTGGCGGTAATGAAGATGCCGAGACGGTGGATGTCATAGACGGGACCGAGCAGTGCCTGGATTTCCCATTCCTCGCTGCCGTCTGAGCCAGCGTCCACGTGGCGGATGTGGACGCTGCGGCGCAGTGCTGCGGTCCGGGCAGCCAGGGCGGTACGGGCCGCAGCGATGGCCTGGTCGGTCTCGGGAGTTTCAGGTACGACAAGAGCCTGCCGCGTTACCGCTGCCGCATGCCTGCCCGTAGCTCCAGCCGACCACATGAACACGTCAGGCCGCTCCGTCACGCACCGCCCGCAGAGGATGCATTTCCCCTGGTCCACGCGCGCCAGGCCGTCGCGTTCCTCGATCGCTCCCGACGGGCACAGCCCGCTGACCCCGGTGACGCCGGCGGCTCTGGCGCGGACGGTTGCCGGGCCGCGCCAGGCGTCGGCGTACGTGTCAGGCCGATGCGGCCAGCGCGTGGTCGCTACACCGTCCCGCAGCCCGCGCAGTACCCAGATGCTCACTGTCCCGCCTCTCCGGAAGTCACAGGGCTGCCCCCGCTACGGACAGGCCGAAGCTGGCTTCGATGAACGGGAAGTCGGTCAGGATGTCCCCGGCGAAGACCTCGTGCATGAGCACGAGGTTGTGGAATGACGCCGACCGCGGCTGGCAGCACGCGATCTGCCCGGCCTCGATGGTCACGTCGTAGATGACCTCCCCTTGCGGGGCTTCCGCCCAGCCCACGGCGCGTCCGTCGGGCAGGCTGCGGAGGACCGGGGACGCCGGGCTGAGCTGTCCTGGCAGCTCCCCGGCGGCCTCCTGTATCAGGCGGAAAGCCTGGGCGGTCTCGTTGATGCGGACCCGCAGTCGTGCTTGCGCGTCTCCGTCCCGGTGCTCGGGGGCCGGCTGGATGTCCAGGAGCGGGTAGGCGTCGTAGGGGCGGGTGCGGCGGGAGTCGTCGGAGCAGCCGGAGGCCTTCCCGATCGGGCCGAGGGCGCCGTGCTCGCGGGCCCGGTCCGCGGTCAGCGGGCCGGTGCCGCGCAGCCGGTCCAGGAACGAGGATGTGCCCATCAGCACGGCCGCGTCCGAGGTGACCTGTTTTTCGAGCTTGCGCAGCTCGGGAAGGAGCGCGGCAGGATGTTCTCGCGGGAGTGCGGAGATGCCGCCGGGCACGACGACTCCCCGGCCGAACCGGCTGCCGCACAGCGCGCTGACAACCCGCATCACCCGCTCTTTATGCAACGCGAAACGTGCGGTGGCGACGGCCAGCCCCGCGGCGTCAGCGAGCCGCATGGCGACATCGAGGTGGTTGGCGATGCGCTCGAGTTCTGCGTGTATGACTCGGACCAGCGCTGCCTCCGCCGGTACCTGGCAGCCGGCGATCGCCTCGATCGCGTGGCAGAAGGCGAGGGCGTGCGCGACGGATGCGATGCCCTCGGTGCGTTCGGCCAGCAGCACGCCGTCGGCTGGCGGCATCCCGGTGAACCTGCCGGCGATGCCGCGATGCTTGTAGAAGATCCGCATGTTCAGGTGCGGGATCGCCTCGCCCGGCGTCTCGACGAGGTACTCCATGGACTCGAACACGCCGGAGCGGACCGGGCCATGCGGGATCGTGAACAGCCCGTACCCCGACACGTGACGGGGCAGCGCATGATCGTGCGGGTTACCGGCGCGGATCAGCGGGGCAAGCCGGATGCGTCCCTCAGGGACAATCCCGGTCTGGTCGTGGATCACCCGCTCGTACCAGAAGGCGGCACCCAGCCTGGGGGTCAGCGCCGGATACCCGAGCGCGCGCGCCGGCAGCACCGTCTCCAGAGTGTCGACTCCGTCCGGCACGTCGACGTGGACCGACAGCGTCAGGGCTCCCTTGCGCTGCGCGGCGGACAGGCCGGCGAACCTCCCGCCGCCCGCGATCCTGGAGTCCAGCGCGCCCCAGAGCGCTGCCACGCTCGTCTCGGTACCGGTGATGGTCATGGCGCGCCTCGCAATTGTGCCGCCGCCCTGGTGATGAGGTCCGTCAGCTCGCTGGGCGGATGCACGCCCAGAAGCAGCAGGACCGCCACTCCCGCCAGTACCGGGATCACCATCCACGCGCTGGGTTCCCCGGGCGCCTGGACCTGTGCCTGCGCGGGGGCATCCACCGTGAGGGTGGCAGCACGCGCCCCGCCCGCGCCATCACCGTGGATACCGGCCTCGGGTGCCTGCCCGGTGCCGGACTTCTCCTGTTCAGGCGGCGGTGTCAGCAGCATGCTGGTGGCGGAGGTGGCCAGTCCGAAGAACGCGACCGTCACCAGGACGATCAGGGCCGCGGCGGCCGCGTAGTTGCCGCTGGTGAGGCCGCCGGCGACGATCTGGAACTCGCTGCGGAAGATGCCGGACGGCGGGAACGCGGATAGCGCGAAGATCGAGAGCAGGAACAGCGGGCCGCTCCAGGGCAGCAGCACAAGCCCCCCACGCATCGCGGCCATCTGCTTGGTCCGGTACTTGATCGTGAACACCCCGGCACCCATGAACGCGTTGCCCTTCGCGGCCGCGTGCGCCATCACGTGCAGCATCACTCCCGCCAGCGCGATCGGTGCCCCGAAGGACACCCCGATCGCCAGGATCCCCATGTGCTCCACGCTCGAGTACGCGAGGAACCGCTTGACGTCCCGCTGGCCGAACACGTACAGCGAAGCCAGCAGCAGTGACGCGATCCCGAACGCGAGCAGCGTGTCGCGGGGGAAACCGCTGCCGAGCGCGGCCGCGGCGACCTGGTAGAACCGCAAGATCGCGTAGAAGCTGGTGGCCAGCAGCGCACCGGACAGCAGCGCGGACACCGGCGTAGGCGCCTCGGAGTGAGCATCTGGCAGCCAGGTGTGCACGGGGAACAGGCCGACCTTGGTGCCGTAGCCGAGTACCGCCAGCAGGAACGCCAGCCGCACCGGGGTGCTGGCCAGCCGCGGGCCTGCGTGCAGCAGTGGTCCTATCGCGAGGTCGGAGTGCACGCCGAGGACCTGCGCGCCGGCGTAGTAGGCGAAGATCGTGGCCAGCAGGGCCAGGCCGAGGCCTGCCGATGCGATCAGGACGTATTTCCATGACGCCTCGGCTGCCCCGTCGGTGTCCTCGATCGCGACCAGGAGCGCCGAGACGACCGTGGTCACCTCGATGGCGATCCACAGCAGTGCCAGGCTGCCCATCAGCGGAGCGGCGAGCATCGCCCAGGCGAACACGTTGAAGCCCAGATAGAAGCGGCGCACATAGACATCGGTCCGCCCGTGCAGGTAGCCGACCGCGTACACCGCCACGGCCGCGTAGAGGAAGCCGGTCGCGAGCATGAAGACACCGCTCACCGCGTCGGCTCTGAGGTATGACAGGTAGCTGACCGTCCCGTGCGCGAGGTGCGGGATCAGCGTCAGCACGAGCCCGAAGCACGCGATGCCCGACGCGACGGTGATCCCCGCCGCAGCCCGGGCCGGCACCCAGAAACTCACGATTCCCGCGGCCAGCGGGAGAATCAGCAGGGCCAGCATCACACCGATCATGGTCCCGGCCCCTATCCGCGGAGCTTGGTCAGATCAGCGGTGGACAGCGACTCGGACCGCGCACGATGCGCGCGGATCAGCATCGCGAACACGACCACGGCCAGCAGCAGGTCGAACAGGAACGCGGTCTCCAGCAGCAGCGGCAGCCCGGCCGCCACTACCAGCGACGCCAGCGATATCGCGTTCTCCAGCGAGAAGAACCCGATCGCCTGCGAGGCCACATCACGGCGCACGATCATCAGCCCGAAAGCGACGAAGACCATGGCGCCCGCGATAGCCAGCGCGGTGGCGGGCGCCTGCGGGCTGTGGATACCGAGAGAACCGAAGCTGAAGAACCCGAACGCGGCCAGGCCGATCGCGGCCAGCACAGCACTGGCCGGGCTCATTGTGTAGCTGCCCGCCACGCCAGGCGTCTCGTCCCCGCTCGGGCTGCGGAGCAGGCGGCGCAGCAGCAGCGGAACGACGACCACCTTGAGCGTCCCGGACAGCGCGGCGAGCGCGTACAGATCGGGCAGGTTCCGGTCCGCGGCGATGACGATGGCGAGCACGGAAATCAGCGCCGACTGTGCCGCGTACAACCGGACCTGGTCCCGGACCAGCGCCTGCCGCAGCATCCCGAACTCCAGCAGCAGCATCAGTGCCGCAATGACGTTCGCGGCGCCGTCGTACACACCTGGTGAACTCATGACCCGCCCCCAAGGTAGAGAGTGAAGACGCCGAGCACTGCCAGCAGGAACGCGGCAGACGCGTACTCGGTGATCTTGAACAGGCGCAGCTTCGCGAACGAGTCGTCGATCACTGCGACCACGCAGCCGACCGCGGCCGCCTTCGCCAGCAGCGCCGCGATGGCGAGCACGACGTCGCCGAGCCGCTGCGTGGACGCCAGTCCCCACGGCACGAGGAACACATCGGCCAGGATCGTGAACAAGATGAACTGCTTGAGCTCGCTGCCCCATTTCAGCAGCGCGAGGTACGGGCCGGAATGCTCGAATGAGCGGGCTTCCTCGATCATCCCGAACTCGCTGGTGCCGGTGTGCGTCTCTACCGGGATCCGGCCGGTCTCATGCAGGATCACCATGAACAGCGCCGCCGACGCCAGCAGGTGGGCGGGCCGGATCACCTGCCCGGCGGATGACCGGACCGTGGCAGCCAGGTGGTAGGGCAGGTCAGTGCCGGTCAGCAGCGCCACCGTGAACACGACGAACAGCACCACCGGCTCGGTGATCGCGGAGAACGTCTTGGCCCGGCTCGAGCCGAGCTGGGCGTACGGGCTGCCGGATTCGAGCGCGGCGACCGCGACGGCGAAGCTGGCCAGCGACAGCAGGAAACCGCCACCGAGAATGTCCCCCATGTACCCCAGCGGCAGGCCGTAGGTGGTCAGCACCGGGATCAGCAGCGGGATCGTCAGGTAGGCAGCGACCGCGACCAGCGGCGCGGCGAGGAAAAACCAGCTCGCACCCTCAGGCGCGAGCGCCTCCTTGCGCACCAGCTTGGCCAGGTCGTAATACGGCTGCAGCACCCGCGGCCCGCGCCGTCCCTGCAGCCGCGCCTCCACCTTCGCGATGAGGCCGGTCAGGCCGGGCGCGGCCAGCGCCACGGTGAGAACCTGCAGAAGCTGGATAAGCGGGATGGGGACGGCCACATTCATGATGCGGCCCCACGTTCATTGCCTGGCGGTCCCAGCGCCTCTCCCACGCCGATGCCTCCTCTACCCACACGGCCGAAAGCCATATCAACGGGTAGAAGCCATCAGCGCGACATACGCGGCGCGGTTATGGCGAGCCTCATCGCCAGGTGATCATTGTCCCTCACTGACGGCGAGGCCCGCAACCCCCGGCCGGCAGAACCGTCCCGACGTCGGCCTCATGAGGACATGCTGACGGGCAGCTTACGGAAAGAGTGCGACGCCCGGGAGGCTGCGGCCAGCCAGTCAGGACTGCTCGCGCCGCGGAACAGTGGAGTGCGCCGCCGATCGATCGCTGTGCGAAAAGACCCTGCAGAGGCTTGGGCTGACAGGTGAGGAGTGATTAGGCTGGCAACTGCCAGATGATGCCCTGGTGTGGAGTCTTTCGTCTCCCGAACTGCCGCTGAGGCGGCTGATGGCTTCTGCCCAGCCCCGTTGCGGGCAGATCTGGGCGGCGGCCTGGTTCTGCCAGCACGGCCGCGTGATCGGAGCGCAGCGGTGGACCAGGACTGCATCAAGCTGACCAGTTATTGCAGCGACGACCGAAGCGGGATTGGCATTACATCAGCTCGCGAGACCCAGACGGGCCTGTACGTCAATGGCGAGATCGCGGCGAGCATCCTGCTGCATGGCACGGACGGTTCTGTACTCCGGCATCAGCTGCATACAGGACCCCCCATGGGGGACCCGCCCGCTACCGCGCCACTGCTTGACCAGAGTGTCAACCTCACCGGTTCAAGGTTTCTCACCCTCGAACGGAGCCGGCTGCTCAGTGACGAGATCGATCCGGTCGGCGTGCGGAACAAGGATGGTGAAGCGACCAGGCTGACCGTTTACCTGAGCCGCGGCGACCACGTCTATCAGGGGGCTGCCTTCGAGGTGATATGCGAATTGCTTCACCGGCGCGGGATCGCCGGCGCCACCGCGCTGGAAGGCGTCGCGGGGTCACTGCACGGCAGCGATGAACGGCCCCAGCTCACGAGCCGCCATGCCGCCGTCCCGATGATGGTCGTCGTGATCAGTCCGGGGGCGCAGCTCGGGCTGGTCCTCCCCGAACTTGCCGGCCTGCTCCGCCGGCCGCTGTTCACCCTGGAACCGGTCCATGTCTGCAAACGTGACGGCCAGCTCGTCAGTCCCCCGCCGGCCGTGCCCGCCGCTGATGACGATGGCGGGCAGCGGTGGCAGAAACTCGCCATCTACGCATGTGACTCAGCCCGCCACGGCGGCCAGCCCGTCCACCGGGCCATCATCCGCGGGCTTCGCGCCGCCGGCATCGGCAGCGCCGTCACCGTTCGCGGTGTATGGGGCTTCCGGGGCGATAGCGTGCCGCACGGCGGGAGCCGCCACACTCCGGCGGTTACCATCGTGACCGATATCCCGGAGCGCATAGCAGCCGCTTTCCGGGTCGTCGACGAGATCACCGCCGAGCACGGACTCGTGACCAGCAACATAGTGACCGGAATTCGCGCGAAAGTGGGAGGGACCTCACGGCGGCATCTGCGCCTGAGGCGCTGGCTGTTATGCCCGCGCCGTACAACAAACGCGGATTGACCAGAACCTGCCTCAGCCGGGTCGGAGCCATCAGCGGGAATCCGCGGTCATGGCGAGCTCCATCGCCACTGCCATTGGGCCACGCACCCGGCCGCCCGCCAAACGGCCACGTAGCGAGGGCCGATAACCGCGGTCACGCCAACGGTCCCTGCCTGACACGGGCAGGGAGGCCACGTGCCCATGGTCGACGGTGCTAGCCGCACGCCCGGCGTCCCCGCCTACGGGTCGTCGTGCGAGCACTGTGCAGCAGGCACGCACAGCACGCCAGCCGGCGACGGCAAGGACATCGGCAGGCTGGCCCATCTGTACGTATGCCAGGGGCTGTCCACCTACGCGATCGGCGAGATCACCGGACTAGACCGGCAGCGGGTCACCCGGATGCTGCGGCAGGGCGGCGTCCCGCTGCGGCCTCGCGGTGCCGGGCTCGGCCGAGATCGAACTGGTCCATGCTCTCTACGACGACCCGCTGATCTCGGTGGTCCTGCGGGCGCACAGCATCGCCAGGGTGCCGCCCGGCGCCCCCATCTGGCAACGATTCCCTTGCTGTCCCGCTTACCACGCCCCTGGTGGAAGACCTGTACTGGGGATCGGGGGCCGGCCTGCATCACATCGAGCTCCTGACCGGCCAGCCCGCGATGACCGTGCGCGGGTTCATGCGCCGGGCTGACATCCAGCTGCGCCTCCCGGGCGGGCGGACCCCGTTCATGCGCCGCTGGCGATCCGCTTCAAGCCGTGCCGGCCTCCGTGGTAGGCCCGAGAGAAGGCAGGAATGATCCGGATGACGACATCAGATGCAATCGGGCAGCAGGCCGGTCGGGCCCAGTGCGACGGATGCTTGCGGCATCAGGTCAGGCCGGACCACAGGTACCGGGCGCCGATGGCGATGACCAGGATGCCCATGAGGCGGCGGATCAGGGCATCTGGCAGCCGGGCCTGGATGCGGGCGCCGGTGTAGGCACCGGCCAGCCCGCCTGTGCCGAGGGCGATACCCGTGGGCCAGTCAGGAGCCACGGAGCCATGTGTGTGGGCGGCCAGGATCGTGAACGTGACTACTCCGGCGACTGAGGTCACGAAGGTGGAGGCCAGGGCAGCGGGGGCGACCTGGGACGGCTGGCGGCCTGACCCCGGTGTGACCTGGCGCCGCTCCCGCCGGATAACAGCCAGCCCATCGCCATCGCGGCAGAGATGCCGATCAGCACGATTGCGCCCACGACCTCGCCGTGTTCACCGGCCGCCGTACCTAGCTTCCCGCCCAGCTTCAGTCCGATAACCGACATGACGAAGCTCATGAAACCGAACAGGGTCACTGCCAAGACGATCGGATAGCGTACCGTTCCGAGTGCGAGTCCCACCGCGAGGTCGTCCAGGCTTAGCGCGGTTCCGCTGACCAGCAGCCGCCACCCGTGCCAGGCCTGCGGGGTGTCGCCGCCGCGCACTGCCTCGATGAGTCCCCAGACCGCGGTCACGAACAGTATCCCGGCGCCGGCCCAGCGGGCGGCGGACCCCAGCGGGCCGGCAAGACCGGTGCCGATGAGCATCCCGGTGGCTGGCATCACGACGTCGCACAAGCCGAAAACCGTGGCTACCTTAATCTCGGTACGCCGGTTCACGCCGCTGACCCCGATGGCGATCGCCGCCCCGAAGTTGTTCAGCCCGAGCGCGATCGCTACGACCAGGAGCGCTACCATCAGTAAATTAAGCACTATGCGCGCGGCCTCCGGCATGGAGAAACGGTTAACGAAACCTTGCGGCTCTCTAACGGCAAGAGTCGCGTTGCCGCAGGTTTATGCTCTCTGCCTGGACTGCGACGATTTATCAAGCCCTCCTGGCCGTCTCAAATTATCTGGCAGATCCCCAGATCACGGCCGGACTCACCGCACCGGGTCAGCAGCTAGCCGGTGCTTCCTGATCTCCCGCGGTTTCTCCGGCCTCCAGCGCGTGGTAGCAGGCGATTCCGCGGTGCAGGCAACATCCGGGCGCCAGGCGGCGTCTTATACGCATGTCTGTCCCCATCCGGCTCCGGCTGGCGGTTGCTGAGCCAGCCAGCCAGCCAGCCAGGCGATCGAGGACCTGTACCGGGCTCATGGCCTGGTGCTTGTCCGGTTCGCCGTTCTGCTCGTCGGTGATCAGCCCACTGCGGAGGACGTGGTGCAGGATGCCTTTCTCGGCTTGCACAGGAACTGGCGCCGCGGTAGTGATCCGGCGAACCTGTCGGCCTACCTGCGCACCGCGGTGCTGAACGCCGCGCGCTCCGCTGTCCGGGCCCGGATCAGGCGCCAGGCACTGACGTTGCGCGCGGCACGGCACGATCCCCCGGCCTGGTCGGCCGAAGCCGTCGTCATGGCCGGCCAGGACAGCCAGGCTCTGCTCGCCTCGGTCGCCAGGCTGCCGCGACGTCAGCGGGAAGTCCTCGGGCTGCGCTATTTCCTCGAGCTGAGCGAGAAGGAGATCGCCGAGACGATGGGCATCACCAGGGGGACGGTAGCGTCCACGACCGCCCGAGCGCTTAAGGCGCTGGCCAGGCAATTGACGGAGGAGCAATGAGCACCGGACACCACGAAGACCTTGAGGCCCGCCTCCGCGCCGCCTACCAGCTGGTCACTGCTGCCGTCCGGCCAGAGGGCATCCGCCCGTCTGTGCTGCCGCAGCCGGTCCGGCGCGGCCGGCGTCTGATTGCGTTCGCGCCAGTGGCCGCTGCCCTGGCCGTGGTGGCGGTGCTCGCCGGGGCGGTCATGCTGCCGCGGCTGCTGCCCGCGGCCGGCCCCGCCGCGTCCGGGCAGGCCGGCCGGCGGTTCATCTTGGTGCTGGCGGACGCCAGTCACAGCGGCGCTGAACAGCTTCTGCTAGAAGCCGCCGGAACCAGCCGCGTGACAGATGTGGTAGCTGCGCCGCCGGGCACGGTGTGGGCGGCCGTCGCCAGCGCGGGCAATGGCACCACGTTCCTAGCGGCAGCGGCCGATTCCCGTGCGTGCACGTCCCGGCTGTATTACATCACGCCGCCGCAGGCAGGCCGGCCGGCCGGGCTTACACCGGTGCCGGTGCCGGTCATTGCCGGATCGATCAGCTATCCCACCGCGCTGGCAGTCAGCGCCGACGGGAGAACCATCGCGTACACCAGCCAGGCATGCGGCCGCGGCAGCACGGTGCTCAACGTCGCGGTGGCGGGCGGCCCGGTGCGGAAGCGGACACTGACCAGCGACATCACGGCCATCAACCTGTCGCTGTCGGCCGACGGCAGCCTGCTCAGCTACATCACGGTCGGCAACCTGGGGGGCCTGTGGCTGCAGCCGACCGGGCATGGACCGGGCACCATACTGCCAGCCGGGCGGCCTCTGCTGGCAGACACCGGCAGCATCTTCGCAGCCGCCGGCGTCTTCCCCGCCAGCGGCAAGGCGATCTACATCATCACCTTCCGGCCAGGTAACTACACCAAGACCACGTTCACCTTGTCCGAGTACCAGACCGCCGATGGTGCGATGCTGCGCACCGTGCATGCCTGGCCCGCATCGATGATGTCGCCGCGAAGCCTCACGATCACCGGCAGACAGCTTCTCTACCTGCCTGGCGAACCACCAGATACCGGATACCGTCTCGATCTCGGTTCTGGCCGCGCCACGTCGTTCCCGGTCTTCGTGCCGCCGGGCTATTCCGCATTCGCCGTCGCCTGGTAACAGCGTGCGCCACACCAAGACCGTCCGTGCCGTGCAATGAGCGCCCCGGTGTTCATAACACCCAGCTTCTCCAGGCGGTCCCGCGAGACCCTTCCAGGCCGAGAAAAGTGAGACCAGGACGGCAACGGGCCGGAATCAGTGAGACAGGGCCTACTTACGGAGACGGGACACTCTTGACTGACTCCACGGCAGACGCGGGCAGTCAGTCGCGGAGGATGCTAGCGACCCGTTCGGCTGCGGTGAGCTCCGGGGCCTCGAACGGTCGCTGGGTCAGTTCTTCCGAGAGAAGGATGTAGCGGGTTGCGGTCGCGACACGGACCTCGTCGGTCATGACGGGGGCCTCTCCGTCGCCGCGGAACCCCCGCTCTGCCATCCACTCTCGCAGCGGCTCCTTGTCGAGTGCTCGCTGGTCCTTGTTCTTGCGGAAGAGCTCGTCGTAGGTGCCTACGTACCAGTAGCGCAGCTGTCAGGCGTGTGCACTTCGTCGATGAGCACGATCTCGTCACCGAGCAGGCCCAGCTCGTACTTCGTGTCGACCAGGATCAGGCCGCGCTGGGCCGCGAGTTCGGTGCCCCGGGCGAACAGCCGGAAGCAGACGTCGGCGCACCGGTCGAAGAGGTCCGCGGTCACGAGGGCCTCGGCGATTGCGTCGTCGCGGCCGAGGTTTCGGTCATGCACTTCGAACTTGGTCGTCGGGGTCAGGACCGGGGCCTCCAGCCGCTGGTTCCTGCGAAGCCCGTTAGCCGAAGTTCAGCGCGGGCTGGAAGCCGGAGAAAGTTGGGCAGGTAGCCACCCGCGGGGTGCCGGAAGATCAACGAAACCTTCTGGGGGTATTGCGGTCGGGACCGTCCCAGATGTAAGGGCGGCCGGCCGGGTCGTGCGCGGACGCCACCAACGACGGATGGGTCCCGGCGGTGTGCCCCGGCACCAGGTCCAGCAGCAGCCTGACACCCAGCATGAGGGTCTGGCCGGCCAGTCTGGCCACGGCTTGCCAGGCGGCTGTGGCTGCGGCCATCAAGTGTGCTGTCTGGCATACGGTCCCGGCTTGACCTTCGAGTCGAGTCGAAGGTTTATCGTCGGGATGTGAGCACCATGCGGATTTCCCAGCTCGCCGAACGCAGCGGCATCCCGGCCACCACCCTGCGGTTCTACGAAGGCGCGGGCCTGCTCACTGCGGACCGCACTCCGTCCGGCTACCGCACTTATGGCGACGACGCGGTGCAGCGGCTCGCGTTCATCGGCGCAGCCAAGCACCTCGGGCTGCCGCTGCAGGAAATCGCCGGGCTGCTTGCCGTGTGGCAGTCGGGGGCTTGCACAGAGGTCAAGGCCGATCTCCGGCCCAGGATCGCCGCCCGGCTGGCCGAAGCCGAGCAGCGCGCCGCCGAGATCGCAGCCCTCACCTCATCGCTGCGCTCAGCTCTGGAGCACCTGGACGCGCTGCCGGACCGCGCAACCCCGTGTGACCCCGAGTGCGGTTTCCTCAGCCATCCCGCCCCGTCCGCGGCCGTCCGCGGAACCGCTGTCACGGCACTCTCCTGGGACCGGAAGGCGGCTGGCCGGGAGGCGGAACGCTGGCGCAGCGCCCCGGTCGCATGCTCGCTGACTGGCGAGGACATGACCGGGCGCATCACGCAGTGGCAGTCAGCCCTGGACGGCGCGGCCCGCCGGGAGATCCCCGGCGGGCTGCAGCTGACAGTGCCGGCCGAGCGAATGACGGCGCTGGCCGGACTTGCCGCGGCCGAGCAGCAGTGCTGCCAGTTCTTCGACTTCCGATTCCATCTGGACGGCCCTGTCCTGCACCTGGAGGTACGCGCTCCGGCTGAGGCCGCCAGCCTGCTCGCCGGCATGTTCGCGACCGCGTGACCGGCCCCGTCTCACCCATCTGTCCTTCGAAAGGTCCCGGCTCCGTGGCCGTCGCGCGATCCCTTGCCTTGTTCGCCGTTGCGGCCCTGTTCGAGATCGGAGGAGCCTGGCTGGTCTGGCAGGGCCTGCGTGAGCACCGGGGACTGACCTGAATCGGCGTCGGCTTCGTCGCACTGGTTCGACATCACAGGCGCAGCAGTATGCCTGGTCGGCATGGCCCTGATCATGTACGCCCCCCGGGGTCGCTGAGCCCGGCGGAACGATGGCAGTGCACTTTGCCGGGGGCTGGCTGATGCTGGCCGTCATCCTGCTTGCCCGGCAGTCGCCCTCCGCAGTCGGCGTCCGCGCTGTCGTGCCCCGCGCCACCGGGATCAGGGCTGACCCTGGCGGAAGCGGCGTCCGCTGCTGTCTGCATGCTTCCGGCTGGGGTCAGGAGAGGCCGAAGCCGCTCAGGATGGTCTGCGCGAGCACGGTCAATGAGAGGACCGCGACGGCGGCGACGCTGATGGTGGCCACGATCTTGAAGGCGCGGCCGTTCACGGCGTCGCCGAGGACGCTAGCCCGGTTGGCGAGGACCAGGACGTAGGTGAGCAGGATGGGGGTGATGAGCCCGTTCAGGATCTGGGCCTCGACCAGGAGCTGGATGAGGTTGCCTGGGATCAGGGCGACTGCCGCGCCGATGAAGACCTGGCCGGTGAACAGGCCGAGGAACAGCGGGGCCTGGCGGAAGGACCTGCTGACGCTCCGTTCCGCTCCGGTGGCCTCGCTGATGGCATAGGCGGTCGAGAGCGGGACGACCGCGGCTGCTAGCGCGCTGGCGCCCAGGAGGCCGACGGCGAACAGCTGGGTGGCGAACCGGCCGGCGACAGGGGCGAGCGCCTGGGCAGCCTGCTTCGCCGATTCCAGCGGGCCGCGGACGTGGATCGCCGCGGCGGTCGCGACGATGATGAAGATGCTGATCACGTTGCAGAAAATCGACCCGGCGACGGTGTCGAGTCTCTCGGCGGGGTAGTCCGCCGGGCCGATCCCGCGGTCGGCGACCGCGGCGGCCACGTAAAACTGCATGTACGGCGTGACGGTGGTCCCGATCAGCGCCACGACCAGCAGCAGGAACGCCTTGGTTGCCAGGAAGTGCGGGTAGGCCAGCTGCGCCCCGGCCTGCGCGTAGTCGGGGCGGCTGAGGAACGCGGCGACGGGATAGGCGAAGAACACCAGGCTCAGCACCAGGAACAGCCGCTCGGCGTACTTGTAGGACCCGAAGACCACCAGCGCCCAGATCGCGACCGCC
>Ga0209530_1000678_pt1 | contig 20932 bp, 18 predicted proteins | sample BlaSpr_A8_Ref_O1_FD_187987 | JGI IMG/M metagenome (GOLD analysis project Ga0209530, IMG submission 187987) | Forest soil microbial communities from Thunder Bay, Ontario, Canada - Black Spruce, Ontario site 2_A8_Ref_O1 (SPAdes) (version 2) | ecosystem: Environmental > Terrestrial > Soil > Boreal...
TTCCACCGGCAGGCGACGACGAGCTTCTGATCAGGTCATGACCACTACACGATCACCTCCATGATCTCTGGACGCACCGGCTGGAGTACTAGTCACGATTGTGTGCCGAAACAGGGCGGTTTCCGCCCCATTTCGGCACACGATCATCGTCTCGGCGGCTGGCGGGCGCTGCCGCAAACGCTACGAGTCGCCGCCCTCGGTCTGCAGGCCGTAGAAGGTGACCCGCCCCGCAGAGCCGGCGATCTGCACGTCCTGCTGGTAGTCACCGGCGCTGAAGCGCCCCGTGGTGCCACGCATGGCGTCCGGGATGCCGGTGATCACGGCGCGGCGCATCGTCCGCCGGCCCACCGTGGTGCTGGCGGCGAACAGCAGGTAGTAGCCCCGCTGCGTGATCTGGTAGCTGAACCGCTGCCCGAGCGCGACCCCGGTCAGCAGCGTGCAGCTGGCGCCCCGGTCCGCGATGACGTTGACCGTCCCTTTGCCGTACCGCAGCGTGACGAATGGCCTGTCCACGTCGTAGTGCAGCTGCCCGATGATGATCTTGTGCGTGTCGCTGGGTACCTGGGCGACCGCCACCGTGGCGGTCATGGTGTTCCAGTTCCCGGCCACCATGCCGAAGGTGTGCAGCCGCTCCAGCTCGGTCCGCGGATGCCGCAGTACGCATCGAGGAACCGCTCCGTGTCCTCGACGGTAGCCAGCTCGTTCACGCTGACGGCCGAATACAGTGCGGCAGCGAGGCCCACCAGGACAGCTTCGCTGCCGGCGGCGACGCTGTCCCAGTCGTGAACCACCAGCAGCTTGTCCCCGTCCCAGCGCAGGTTCGCGGCCAGCCAGTCGCAGTGGCCGATCACCGTTTCGGACCCGCCAGCTCGCAGCCGGTCGCGGGCACGGCGGCCAGCCTCGTCGATCCACGTAGGACCTGCCACCTCGTTGAGGTCGACGTCAGGGTCATCGGGATGCGGCCACAGCCCGGCCCCGGCGTGATCCCAGTCCGCCCACGACGGTGGCGGGTCAAGACCTGGCACTTCGGCTGGCCGCGGGGCGGCCGTGATGAGCCGCGCGAATGCCCCGGCGAAGGCCCACGCCGATCGGCCCGCGCCCGGGAGCGCGGCACCGCCGGGGATGTATGCCTCGGCGGTCGCCACGTCCTCACCGAAGGGGACCGCGCCGGTGAGCGGCTCGGGACACGGGTAGCCGGATCCGTACAGGCGGCGCTGCACTTCCACGCATCCCGCTATCCGCGGCGAATCAGGACGTACCTTGACCACGACGCCCCGGCCATCAGCCAGCCGCAGCCCGGTAACCACCGAGAGATACCCGGACCTGAAGATCTCGCCCGCAGGCGCACTGCCGAGATGCTCCTCGCACCACTGAGCAAGGAGGACAGGATCGATGGCAGGCAGGCGAGGTGACATCCGCTCATCTTCACACGAGCCGCCAGCAGAGATGCCCGGCACTCATCAGGCACTCCCGAGCAGATCGAGCAGGCGGCCCGCCTGGCGTTCAAAGGTACCGGGAGGATTTCGCTGGTAGGCACTGCCGCCGGGAAGCAGTCTCATGACCCAGAAAGCCGCGAACAGCCGGCGCAGCTGCGTCACCTGCAGGCGCTCACCGGGATTGAGGCTGAAGCGGTCAAGGAAGGCTTCAGCATTAATGCCCGCATGAGCCCACACGGTTATGTGCTCGACGAAGTCAGCAAGCTCTGTGGCCCGGTCACCGCGCCCGGAAGTCTCGAAGTCCACCAGGTGCACGCTATGTCCGTCCCATAGGTGGTTGGCGAGGTTAGGGTCGCACTGGGCGAACACCGGTGACCCGGTGACCCTGGCGGGGCGCTCTGCCCATCCGCTGTCGAGCCAGGCGAGCGCGGCCCGGTACGCCTGGCGTGGCAGCGGGTCCAGCAACTCGGCGTCGCAGACGCGTGCCATGTCCCGCACGCGGCCGGGAAGGAGAGACGGGCTGGCGGGCACTCGCCCAACCGTTGCGAGTACTGACGGCGGGATCGCGTGATGCAGACGACTGAGGGATGCGGCGATGGCATCTTCCTGCGCCCCAGTTACCTGGCGATTGCCTAGCGGCTCACCTGGCACCTGGGACATCACGATCAGGGGCGGCTCCGCGTCTAGCTCTGCCCGGATCGGCCTCGGCGCAAGTCCAGGCGCATAGCGTGCGAGCAGCTTCAGCGCCCGCCACTCCCGGCGCGGCTCATCGCCATAGAGCCGCCTACCATCGACGTGTGACCGGAAGCGCTTAACCGCAATCCCCTCCTGGATGACGAGCTCATGCGTCGAGAACGGGCGGGGATCCGACGGGCCTGTCGCAGCGGACATGCGAGCATTGAACGACATCGCGCATCCGGAGGCACAGATGACATCGCTCGACGCCAGCGTTCCTGAGCACCAGTACGGCGTCACATCCATGTCAGCGCCGCTGCGCCGGGTGATGGTCCGCCGCCCCGCCACAGCCGGCGACTTCGCGGGCGCCGACTGGCGCATCCCCGACCCGTCCGGACTGGTCGGGCAGCACGAGCAGTTCACCGGCACGCTGCGCGCCCTCGGCTGCGAGGTAGTCGTCGCGCCGGCTGCCGAAGGCCTGGTGGATGCCACCTACATCCGCGATCCCGGCCTGATGACCGCCCGCGGAGCGATCGTGTTCCAGATGGCCAAGCCGGCCCGCCAGGCCGAGCCGGACCGGCTGGACGCCGCCCTCCGAGCCGCCGGGGTACCGGTCCTGACGCGGCTGGCCGGCCCGGCCCGCGCGGATGGCGGTGACTTCATCTGGCTGGACCACCGTACCCTGCTGGCAGGACATTCCTTCAGAACGAATGTGGCTGCGCGATCCCAGATAGCCGATGCCCTAGCACCAGATGGCGTCATAGTGGAGCAGGTCGACCTTCCCTATGACCGCGGCCCCGATCACGTCCTGCACCTGATGTCGGTCATCTCCCCCGTCGCCGACGACCTCGCCGTCGTGTACCTCCCGCTGGCGCCCGTCGCACTGGTCGAGGCCCTGGCCGAGCGCGGCATCACGATCGTGGCGGTGCCTGACGAGGAATACGCGACGATGGCGTGCAACGTGCTTGCCGTCCGGCCGCGGGTGGTCGTCATGCTGGACGGCAATCCCCGCACCCGCGCCGCCCTGGAGGCGCACGGCTGCGAGGTGCACTTCTACGACGGCTCGGAGATCTCGCTGAAGGGTGACGGCGGCCCTACCTGCCTGACCGCTCCCCTGTGGCGGGAATGAATCCGGCCCACGCGAAGCTCATTAGTTTCATGACTATCGAACTGGGAAAGGCCGGCATCTGGCGGCCCGCGGAGGGCCTGAGCCCCGAGCTGGCTGGAGAGATAGAGCGCATCGGTTACGGGGCGATCTGGATTGGCAGCTCACCGGGCGGCGATCTGAGCATCGTCGAGGACCTGCTCGCCGCGACGTCTCACATCACGGTTGCTACCGGCATCGTCAACGTCTGGAAGGACGACGCCGCGACGATCGGCGCCGCGTATCACCGGATCGCCGGCAGGTACCCGGACCGGTTCCTGCTCGGGGTGGGCATCGGCCACCGGGAGGCGACGCAGGAGTACCAGCAGCCGTACGCGAAGCTGGTCAGCTACCTCGACCAGCTCGACGCGGCCGGCGTCCCTGTGAGCGGCAGGGTACTCGCCGCCCTCGGCCCCAAGGTCCTGGCACTGTCCGCGGCGCGCACGGCCGGCGCCCACCCGTACCTGGTCACCCCGGAGCACACTCGCTGGGCACGGGAACTGCTCGGCACCGGTCCGCTGCTCGCACCCGAGCAGAAGGTCGTACTCGAGACCGACCCGGAACGGGCCCGCGCCATCGCCCGTCCCAGGCTCGGCACCTATCTAGGATTGAGCAACTACCTGAGCAGCCTGCGCAGGCTCGGCTTTACCGACGCTGACTTCGCCAACGGCGGCAGCGACGCCTTCACAGACGCACTCGCCCCGCACGGTGACGCCGAGGCGATAGCCGCGAGTGTCACTGCGCATCTCGACGCCGGAGCGGATCACGTCAGCATCCAGGTGCTGAATCCCGATCCGCGGCCCGCGTACCGGGCGATCGCTGAGGCCCTCCAGCTGGCGTAACCGGTGCCACCGAAACACAATTCCGCCCAGATCAGCGCCCTGGATGCCCAAGCGGTTGGCCTTGGCCGCGCGGGCCGCCAGGTGATACGGAACGGTAGATTCACTGCATGGCAATCGCAGCACCCTGGACGGAGAACCCCGGCGAGCCCGAGATACCGCTGACCGGCGGTGACGTCACCGAGGGCCTGGTCCGGGCTGGTGACACAGTTCGCCGTGCGCTGGGCCGGAACGCGCCGTTCGTCCACGCACTGCTCGATCATCTCCAGGCCAAGGGGTTCGCGGGGGCACCGCGTTATCTCGGCGTCGATTCGGCGGGCCGCGAGGTGCTGACGTTCATAACAGGAGAAGTAACCGGGCGGCCGCATCCGGCCTGGATCGCCGAGGAGAGCCGGCTCGTATCCATCGGCCGGCTGGTGCGTACATATGACGACGCCACGCTGGACTTCAAGGCTCCGGAAGGTGTCACTCCCTCCCCCGGACCGGCTGATCCGCCCGGCCTGCCCCCGGCGCCGGACCACGAGCCCGAGATAGTGGGCCATCTGGACATCACGCCGGAGAACGTGGTCTTCCGCGAGGGCGCGGCGTACGCGCTGATCGATTTCGACCTGGCCAGGCCCGCGACCCGCGCCGACGAGCTCTACAACGCGATGCTGTGGTGGGGCCCGCTCAACGAACCGCAGGACGTCGCCCCGGCGCTGCGCAATGCGGACGTTCCGCGCAGATGCCGCATCCTCGCCGACGCCTACGGCATGACCGAACGCGACCGGAGCCGGCTCCTCGAGGTAGCCGTACTGCGGACACGGCGGACCTGGTTCCTGATGAAGCACCGGGCCGAAGTAGACGGCGGCGGCTGGCAGCGCATGTGGGACGACGGCGTAGGCGACCTCATCAAGCGCCGCGAGGCCTGGCTCGAACGGAACGGCGCCGCGATCGAGTCCGCACTAACCGCAACGTGACCCGCTCAGGCGAACTGGCGAAAAGGAAGCGGTAAAGGCCCCAGCAAGACCACGTTCCCGCCGACCGCGCCGTAGGCACAGGCAGATCACATCCCGACACGTCACTCTCCCTGCCGAACCGGCGCGGGTCACGCCGTTGCTCTCTGGCAGGGGATGCAGTATCCCGGATCCCCGATTATGGGCGGCTGCCGCGATATTTCTGCGCTTCGTGGTGTACCACCGCGGCATCGTCTTCCCGGCACAGGGCGGACAGGTCACGACTGAGGTTGGACAGCGAGACAGCCAGGTTGCGGCGGTACCGGGCGGGCAGCCCGGCGGCGAGTTCCCGGCGGATGGCGACCGCCTCCTGGGCGACCGGGAACGCGTCGGCCGGGCGGGCCAGCTCTGCGAACCGGATTGCGGACAAAAGCCACAGCCGGAGCGTCTGCGCCGCTAGAGTCTGCCCCGGAAACAATCTCGGGCCAGCGCCGCGCAGGAGGAGCCGCAGTGCGAAGCCAGACCGCGCGTGCCGCAGCCATGACAACGGTACTGCTCGCCCTGGGTACCGTGGCGTGCGGCGGCACCTCCGGTCCGGCAGCCGGGCAAGGCCCAGGGAGTATCAGTGCCGCGACGGCGAGGGCCTGCAACGATATCGTGGCTTTCGAGCGCAGTCATGCCAGTGACACCTTCAACCAGGACCCAGCCTCGGTCAAGGCGCTCCGCGACGCCCGGCACACGCCGCTGGAGAACGACCTGGCGGCCTGGGTCAAGACCCTGAACGCCACCGCATCCGACAACAGCGACGCAGCGATGCAGCAGGCCGGCGCGGCTGCCTCACGCGTGAGCGCCGACTGCAGCCAGGCAGGCATCCAGGTGCTCTCGACCATCTTCCCGCCAGGCGTCCAGACGGCTCCCGCCCCGACCTCCGTCTCGCTGTCGTCGGTAGCAGCGACGTCCGCGCGAAACGCATGGGCAGCCGGCTGCAGCGGGGGAACCACCATCCTGCGTCACTGGGACGGCACTGCCTGGCAGCCGGTTCCCCCGCCGCCCGGGCTCGGCTGCGGTTCGGGTGCCGCCAGCCCGGTCATCGTCACAAGTCCCGCCGCCGGCACCTGGGTCTTCACCTCGACAGATGCCGCGTCCTTCGCATCGCACTGGACTGGGACCAGGTGGACCGCCCCGGTACGGTTCGCAGCCACATCCACGATCCAGGCAGCGGTCGCAGCCGGCCCGCGCGAGGTGTGGGCATTCGGCGTCCGGCTCGGCTCACTGTTCGCCGTCCGCTACGACGGCAGCACCTGGGCTAGCGCGCCGCTTCCCGACGTGATGGCCCATGATGCCAGCGCCACCTCCTCCCGGGATCTGTGGCTCGTCGGCGCGACCGGATCAGGCCTGGACTTCTCGGCCGACCACTGGAACGGCCAGGCCTGGAACCTGATATCGCCGCTGCCCCTGCCCCCAGGCGCACAAGCCGTCACGGACCTGGTCGATACGGTCGCCCCCGATGACGTGTGGGCCGTCACCACAATCAACCCGCCCGACGACAACGGCCCGCTGCGCATAGCCATCGCACACTGGAACGGGCGCACATGGCAGCCGGTGACCTACCCGTACGGGCCGCTCGACGGCATCGACCCCGGGGCAAATGCACTCGCCCCGGACGGCACTGGAGGCATCTGGCTCGCCATCCAGGAGCACTGGCTCGCCCACGAGCACAACGGCCGGTGGACCCTGACCAGCACTCCATTCATGATCCAGGCCCTGGGCTGGATACCCGGCACCCGTTCTGTATGGGCAGCAGGCTCAGGCGGCGTCCTCAAGTACAACTCCTGACCCGCTCAGCCCCACGCCCGAGGCCGCACCGATTTCCCCGTTCTGCGCTGGCCGGCAGCCTTGCCGACTACGCGAGCCACAGCGCCAGATCAGGCGGCTACGTGTGCGGCCTGTCGTTGATGACTGTCACCGGTTGTGGCGAGCTTGACGGTGCGGAATACCGTCATGGCAATGTAGGTCGTGGGGTGCTGGGCGGCGTGGAGGCGGCGTTTCCGGGTGCACGCCGGGCCAGCATCCAGTCGTACAGCGCGGGGATGGCCTCCGGCGCCACCTTCCCGAGCGTCGGCAGTACATCGGGCCACCGGTCGGTGGCGAGCGCCTGAGCCAGCAGGCGCGACATATGCTGCCGTGCACCAGAGCTGGTCGCCGAGGCTGATACCTGCGCCCAGGCAACAGTCACCTGCGCTGAGGCGCGCTGCCCCGAGTCGCCGATCGTCTCGGCGACGGCCTCAGCTTCCATGTAGAAGCGGGCCGCCCGCTCCGGCTGGCTGTGCGCGAGTGCACGGGCGGTATCCGCCAGCGCCTGGCGCCGGTACCGCGGGTCGGGGATGTCGCGGGCGATGAGTCCGGCGCGGTCCCAGTGGCCTAGGGCCGCGTACGCGGCAGCCACAGGCGCCTGTAGCTCGCCGGAGGTGAATAGCAATCCGGCCGAGTCGGCAAGACCCGCAGCTTCGTCCGCCATCTCGGTCGCGTGCCATGGATGACTGCCCGCCAGAGCCCGGGCGCCCTCGGCAAGCGCGCGTGCTCGCAGGCCGGGATGGCCGGCGCATTCAGCCTTGCGCCGAGCCTCGTCGGCAAGGCCGGCGGCCAGTTCGGGCTGGCTAGCCGCCAAGCCGCTCGCGACAAGAGCCAGTGCCGCTGCCTGGTTTTCCGGATCTTCGATCCACCGGGTCGCTCGCTGCGCCCTGTCTAGCTGGCCATCCTTCGCCAGAGCCGAAGCTAGGGTAATGAACCCCTCGCCCACGAATAGCACTCCAGGAATCATCCCGGCTAGCTGCTCGGCAAGATCCGGCTGCCCGGCTGCCACCAGTGCCTCAACGAGCTTGGTGGACTGCCTCACGTCCTGCCAGAGGTAGTTCTCGGTTCGCGTGACGCGCTCAGCTTCCTCGGCAAGGCGGACGCTATGCGAGGGGTGGCTGCGGGCCAGTGCCGCAGCGACAGAGGCCACGCCAGGCTGCCGCGTCCGGCCCCATGGATCAGCCAAGGCGCCCGCAGCGTGCTCGGCGTGATCCGGCAGGCCTGCCGCTGCAGCGGCCAGCGCCAGGGCAACTGTGACGTCCGGCCCCACCTGCTGCAACCGCGCCCTGCTGACCTCGGTTCCGGTGTCTCCATCCGGCTTGATGGCACGCTCCGCGTCGCCGACCAGCGAAACAGCCCGCGGCGAGTCGAAGCCCGCCAGCGCTGACGCGACATACGCCAGGTCCAGTGCCCGCCGGGACGGATCGGTGCACGCCCGGGCGGCCCGCTCGGCTTCATCCGTCAGCCGCTTGGCCCGGGCGAGGTCGGTGACCGTGAGCAGAATGGCGATGGCCGCGAATGCTCGAAGCCGGTCACGCCCGAGGCGGCGGGCGGCATCCTCTGCAGCGTCCGCCAGCCGCTCGGCACGTGCTGGGTCCGTGTCTGCCAGGCAGCTGGCGATCTCCGCAAGCGCTCGAGCCCGCTGTGCCAGGTCGGCGACGCGACTCGCCTTCTCCTCGGCAACGTCCCACTCGCCGAGTGCGACCCGGATTGTCACGAAATCCGCGCCGAGGCCCTGCTCCGGCCACGGATCGATGGCAGCCTCGGCCTCGTCCGCGAGCCTACCGGCGTGCCCGGAATCGCAGCTGACGAATGCCATCGCGATATCCAGCAGGATCATCGGCATGTTCCTGCGGCAGGCCAAGGCGCGCGCGGCCTGCTCCGCCTCGGCAGCCAGCTCCGAGGCCCGGACCGCATCGCCCCTGAGTTCGGTTGCGAGAGCCGCCAGGGCCTGGGCCCGGGTACCTGGGTCCGTGATGCTCCTGGCCAGATCCAGCGCATGCTGGGTTCGGCCGAGGCGGGCCCACACCGCAGGCAGCTGAGGCGGAATTGCGTCAGTGCGGTAAGCGATCCGGTGACGTTCGGCAGCGAGCAGGACCAGCGCCCTCAGGTCCGGGATGGCCTCAGCGAGCAGGAGATCCTGCACGGCAGCGATCTCGGTCAGGGCCATCATGTCGGTGCCGGTCCGCTGGAGCATGCGGTCGTGGCGGACGCGGTCGGCGGCGAGGGCAGCGAGCCGGCCGGTGTCGCCCAGCGCGGTCAGCAGCCGGCGGTAGGGACGCAGGAGATAGAACGGGGTGGTTTCCGGCCAGCCAAGGTCGCGATACTTGCTGGCCCAGGCGTGGATCTGGTCGCGGTAGCGGCCCAGGTCGGCGTGCAGGATCTTATCGGCTGCCGCGCGCAGCGTCTCGTGCGCGAACAGGTAACCCCGTTCGTCCTCGGCCTCGTAACGGGTCCGGCTGTACAGGCTGCGGCCGAGGACCGTGCCCAGCCGGGCCTGGATCTCGAAATGCGTCCTGCCGGTCAGCTCGGCCAGCTCGGCCACGGTCAGGCCGCCTCCGGCGGCGGTGATCAGCGCGATGACATCGCGGTCGCCGCCGTCGGCGTGCAGCCGCAGCTGCAGCTCGTTCCAAGCCGCCGCGGCGGCGTCGTACGCGAACGGAAGTGCCGCCAGCTTCCGTCTCCGGCAGTTACCCAGCGGATGGTCCTCCGCCACGTCGGCTGGCAGCGGAAGCTGCGCGCGGCTGGTCACCAGCACCCGGACGCCGTCTGGCGGGCGCCTGGGAAGCAGCGAGGCGATGCTGGGCCGCCCAGAGCCAGGGCGGGTGCCGGTGTCCTCGTCCAGCCCGTCCACCACCAGCACGAGCCGCTCACCCCGCTCCCTCAGCCGCTCAGCCGCCGCCTCGATCAGGTGCCGGCGCAGCCCGTCGCGTGCCGCTGCCGAGGTCCCCGGGGCGGGCGGCTCCCCGGCGATCACGGCGAGCTGGTCGATCATCGCCTCGGTGAACGCTGCGCTGTCCGACTGATCGCCCAGCCGGGAGGTGATGAAGAACGACGCGACCCGTACCCCGGCCGGCGGGTGCAGCACGAACCAGGCGGCCAGCGCGGTCTTGCCCGCCCACGGGTTGCCCTGCCACCACTGGTACGCCTCCGGCCTGGCGCAGAATGCGGCCAGCTCGGCCAGCTCGTCCTCGCGGCCGATGAGCTCGTCCGGCGCGATGTCGCGGACTTGCGCCAGGTACGCAGCCGCCACCAGCTCACCCGGCGACGAGGGGCTCACGTCCGGCAGCTCGCGCAGCAACGGGCGCATGCCGAGCCGGGATTCCATCTCGTGCTCCTGCGCGGCGCTGATCTGCTCCTGCCAGCGGTCGGCCCGGCTTGCGGCTAGGCGGCCCAGGCCGTCGGAGCGGTGATGGCTTCTGATGATCCCGACGATCCGCCCGTTGCAGAACACCGCCGCTCCGGACATCCCCTGCCATGGAGACACCTTCGGGTCAGGGTCGCACCCGGGCGGCGCAACGGTAATCTCCAGCGTTCCCTCGCGCCGGTTGGCCAGCATCGCCGCGCCGCCGACAACGTGAGCCGAATCCCGGAACAACCCGCCCCGGTCCTCGCGCAGCTTCCACAGCGGGAACCCGACCGCGCTGCACCCGATCACCGCGTCGCGTTCGCTGATCCGGCCGAACTCGGCGGGAGTCACCTCGCAGTCACCGCGCGGCGTGATCGTCAGCAACGCGACGTCGATCTCCGGAACCTCCAGCACCCCAATGACATCTGCGGACCACTCCCCGGCCTGGTCGGCATCGAAGCGCACCCGCACCTTCGGGGCTCCCCGTACGACGTGCTCCGAGGTGAGCACGGTCTGCGCTGTCACCCGGTACCCCGAGCCGCGCCGCGCTGGCTCATCCATGCCGGGCGTGACCAGGATCTCGGCGACCCGGTCAGCCTCTAGCCCAGGCACGGCGCGTCACCGCTCTCCCGGCCGCTCCGTGCCGGATATTTCCGGCGGCACTGTCGAACCGGCCAGCCGAGGCTGCAACGTCAGCTTGATGCGCTGCAACGACGACTGTGCCACCTCCGCATCCCCGCCCAACTCGACCACCCAGAACCGCACCTTGGCGCCAGCCGTGCCCTTGCTGTCGAGTCCGACCGTCACCTCGGCCTCGATCGGTCCCAGTTCAAACCGCAGCCGCTCGCCTTCCCCGGCCTCGATTGCCTGATTCAGCTCCCGGCGCAGTTCGGAAATCATCTCCGACAGCTCGATCACAGGATCCCACCCCCATTCACGGACCGAGTATGACATGTCGCACAGTACGCACACATATAGCCACCCGGTAACAGCCATGCAGATTCTCAACAGGCCGATCTCGTACGACTACGGTCAGCGAGTGTGACGCAGCGTTACCATCGATTCAGCTTCGCGGTGCACTACCGGCTGTTCCCGACCTATGGTGACGGCGGCTTCGCTCGATCGTCCTCCCGGCGGCGGCGCTGGTCCCGCTGATCCGGCTGACCAGGACCGCGGTCACCGCCGCGCTGGCCTCCGATTACGTGAAGGCCGCCCGCTCCCGCAGCGCGACGCCGTTCACGGTCGTGGTCGGGCGCGCGGCGCAACTCGGTTATCCCCGTGCTGACCTACGCCGGGGTGATCTTCGGCCAGCTGATCTCCGGCGCGGTGATCATCTTGCTGAACCTGCTCGTCGAGGTGTCGTACCTGTTCCTCGATCCCAGAGTGCGCGACGCCACATCGGCGGGGGGACGCCGATGAAAAAGCAGCACAGTAAGGAACTCATCGCCGGCGTGGTGATCGTCGTCGTGTTCATCGGACTGGCGGTGACCGCGTCCTGGTTCCACAACCAGGCCTACGTCGCCCAGCCAGCCAACGGGTACCAGCCGCCGTTCTGGGAGACCGGCGGGAGCTGGCTGGGCACCGACGAGCTCGGCCGGAGCATCGCCGCACGGCTGATGCCCGGCATCAGGGAGTCGGTGGAGATCGCCGCCGCCAGCGTGCTGCTGGCCGGCGCGGTCGGCGTGATCGTCGGGGTGTCGGCCGGGTTCTTCGGCGGCTGGCTGGATGACGTGCTGATGCGGATCTCGGACAGCTTCCTGGCCATCCCGGTGGTGCTGCTCGCGATCGGCTTCATCGGCGCGGCCGGCGCGGCCCTCGGCGCGATCATCGGCGTGCTGGCCGGCACGCAGTGGATGCTGTTCGCCCGCGTAGCCCGCGGCGAGACGCTGGTACTGCGCGAGCAGCAGTTCGTCACCGCCCAGCGCGCCCTCGGCGCCCGGCCGGGGCGCGTCCTGCTCCGGCACATCGTCCCGCACGTGCTGCCGAGCGCGCTGGTCGTCGCCACGCTCAACGTGCCGGCCGTCATCTTGCTGGAGTCCGGCCTGGACTTCCTCGGCCTGGGCGTCCCGCCACCCACGCCCACGCTGGGCGGCATGATCTCCGACGGCCTGTCCAACATCACCACCCACCCGCTGCTCGCCTTCTTTCCCGGGGTCGCGCTGATGCTCCTGGTGGTGGGCATCAACATGCTCGGCGAAGGAATAAGCACCCTTATCTCAGAACGAACGGTGTGATACGTGCTGCTGAGGAACCTTCGGATCGCCGACGTTACCGCCGGCCGGTGGGTACACGGCGACATCCGGGTCGCGGGCGGAGTGATCACCGAGACCGGTCCCGGGCTCGCCGACGTCGGCGGCCAGGTCATCGAGTGCGACGGCCGGTTCGCCGTGCCCGGCCTGATCGACGCGCACATCCACCTGCGCGCCACCGGTCATGCCGGCCCGACCGCGCAGGTCCCGGTGCCGGGCGGGGACGGTGCCACCGATCCGGCCGCGCTGCTGCGCCGGCTGCACGGCTTCCTGTACTGCGGGGTGACCAGCCTCTACGACGCGGGCAACGACCCGGCGGTGATCCTGCCGCTGCGCCAGGCCGAACGCGACGGACGGATCCTCTCCCCGCGCATCTTCTGCACCGGGTCGCTGCTGACCTGCCCGGGCGGGCACGGCTCGCAGTTCCGGATCACGCACACGGGCGGGCTTGATGACTACTTCGCCACCGGCCCGGACCTGGTCAAGATCACCTACGACGAGCACGGCTGGGGTGTCCGCCCGCTCATCCCGATCCTGTCCCGGCGCGAGCTGCGCGCGCTGATCGACGCGAGCCACCAGCACACCCGCCGGGTAACCGTGCACGTCTCCAGCGAGCTGCGGGCCCGTGAGGCGGTGGCGGCGGGCGCGGACGCGCTGGCCCACCCGGTGATCCAGTCCCCGGTCACCGACGAGTTCTGCTGGCCGCCAAGCGGATCCCGGTGGTGAGCACGCTGGCGATCGGAGAGCGTTATCCCCGGCTCGCGGACCACCCGGAGTTCGTGGACGGCCCGCTGTACACCGCGTGCCTGTCCGGACCGGAGCGCACGGACCTGCGCGGTGCGGAAAGCGCACGGCAACGCGAGAACCGCTGGGCCGACTGGATGCGGGTGATGACGCCGGTGGCGCAGGAGAACCTGCGCCGGGTGGTCGCGGCGGGCGGCCTGGTGGTGACCGGCACCGACCTGTCCCTAGGCGCGGACTACCACCGCGAGCTGGAACTGCTCCAGGAGGCCGGGATCGCGCCGTGGGACGTGCTGCGCTGCGCGACGGTCAACGGCGCCGCCTTCCTCGGCCGGAGCGACCTGGGTACGCTGGCGCCGGGCTACGCGGCCGACCTGGTCCTGCTCGACGCCGACCCGGGCCAGGACGCACGGAACCTGTCCGCCATCTGGCGGGTCGCGAAGGCCGGCCAGCTTATCGACCGGGACACGCTGGACCTGCCTGTTAACCAGGGTCAGTAGCTGGGCGGGGTGGCGCTCACGATGAACTCGGCCGGCGTGGCGTGCGGGTTGCGGTAGCGATGCGGCAGGCTGGAGTCCAGGTAGCAGCTATCTCCCTCGCCCAGCTCGTGCTCCTCGCCCGCCACCTCGACGATCATCGCGCCGGACAGCACGAGCACGCATTCCTCGGACGGATGCGACCACGGCTCGGCGGCCGACGCGCTGCCCGGCCCGAGATGGCCGTGCAGCATCTCGAGGCGGCCCCGGCCCGGCGAGATCCTGCTGTACACGATGTCGTGATCTGGCGACTGGACCTTCATCCGGCGGTTCCTGCGCACCACCTGTACGGCGGTCCCGCCATCCTGCTGGAACAGGCTGAAGATCGGCACGTCGAGCACCTTGGCGACGCGCCGCAGCGTCTCCAGGCTCGGGTCGGAAAGCCCGCGCTCGACCTGGCTGATCAGGCCGGTGGACAGGCCGGCCTCGTCGGCGAGCGCGGTCAGCGTCAGGCCGCGTACCGCGCGCAGCTCGCGGATCCGCTGACCGAGCGGAGCGGTGGTTATGTCTTCCGTAGCCACGTCCACATCCTGGCACAGTCTGGCCGGGCACCCCGTTGACGAGATGCTGAGCAAAATGTTTCACTCACATTATATTCGTTTAACTCCCTTGAAGGGATCTCGCCATCATGCGGGAAAGCTCGTTTGACGTGGACGCGGTCCGCGCAAGGTTCAGTGCCCTCGACGGATCATTCGCCTTCTTCGACGCGCCCGGCGGCACTCAGGTCCCTGACGAGGTAGGCGAGGCGGTCGCCGCGACCATGCGGACCGCGAGCGGCAACATCGGCGCGAACTATCCGGCCAGCAAGGCAGTCGAGGCGGTGCTCGCGGAGGCCAGGCAGCTCTCGGCCCAGTTCGCCGGCTGCCACCCGGACGAGATCATCTTCGGCGCGAACATGACCGCGCTGAACTTCACGCTGTCCCGCACCGCGTGCCGTGACCTGGCGCCAGGCGACGAGATCCTGGTCACCCGGCTCGACCACGATGCGAACGTCGCGCCGTGGCTGCACGCAGCCAGGGACAACGACCTGGTGGTGCGTCACGTCGACGTGCTGGCGGACAGCCGGCTGGACATCGACGACCTGCGCGGCAAGCTGTCCGACCGGACCCGGGTCGTGGCGTTCCCGTGGGCCGCGAACTCCCTCGGCACGATCACCGACGCCCGGCTGATCGCGGACCTGGCGCACGAAGCCGGCGCGATCGCGTGGGCGGACGCCGTCCAGTACGCCGCGCACCTGCCGATGGACCTGCCGGCCACCGGTGTCGACATCGTCCTGTACTCCGCGTACAAGTTCTGCGGCCCGCATCTGGGCATCGGCTACGGGCGCCGTGAGGTGCTCGAGTCGTGGACCCCGTACAAGGCCCGCCCCGCCGCGGACACGCCGGCCGGCGCCAGGTTCCAGACCGGCTCGCTGCCGACCGAGACCCTCGGCGGCCTGATCGCGGCCATGCGCTACCTGGACTCGATCGGCGGCATGACCGCGATCGCGGACTATGAGCGGACGCTGTCCGAGCGCTTCCTGGCCGGCCTGCCCGCGGGCACCGTGCTGTACGGCCAGCAGGGCCTGGCGGACCGGATCCCGATCTTCCTGCTCAACCTGCCGGGGGTGCCGGCCGCCGACGTGGCGCGGCGGCTCGCCGAGCAGAACATGGGCGTCTGGAGCGGCACGAACTACTACTCGCTCGGCCTGTACGAGCGCATGAACTGGGGCGAGGCGGCGCGAGTCGGCCTCTGCCACTACAACACCCTGGCCGAGGTTGACGCCCTGAACGCGGCGATGGCGGTGCTCGTGGCCGGCGCCCGCCTGGCAGCGGCGCCGCCCGCACCGGCCCAGCCCGCTAAGCCGCCGGTGGTCCGCGCCTCGGTTCCACCGGGCACGGTCGCACCCGGTGTCGCGGCGACGGACCTGCTCGACGACTCGCACGGCAGCGACGGACTGCACCAGCGCCGGCTGAAGCTGGACGACGGCGCGTGCCTGGAAGGGACGGCCGGCGGGCAGGGCGAGGCCTGGTACGTACTGAGCGGCGCGGGCCGGGTCGACGTCCCCGGGCACGGCACCACCGAACTGACGCCGGGCATCGCTGTCTGGCTGAATCGCGAGACCAGCTACTCGCTGGCCGGCGACGGCCTTGAGCTGGTGTCCGTCACGGTCCGCCAGGGCGAGCCGGCGGACGGGCCAGCGCTGCGGATCGTCTCGCTCCAGGACAGCGAGCCGGAGCGGACCGGAGACCGGGAATTCCGCGTGCTGCTGAGCGCCGGGCTGAGCATCACGCAGTTCGTCGGCCTGATCCCGCCCGGCCGCGCGCCCGAGCACCATCACACCTACGACGAGGTGGTGCACGTGCTGGCAGGGAACGGCGTGGTGCACCTGGCCGCCGGTGACACCGAGATCGGCCCGGGCACCTCGGTCTACCTGCCGCCATACCAGCCGCACTGCCTGGAGAACACCGGCACGCAGACCCTCCAGGTGCTCGGCGTCTTCTACCCGGCCGGCAGCCCCGGAGCCAAACAGACCAGTCACCCGTAAGGCCAGGTGTCGGGTTCGAACCAGCGGTGCGCCATGAGGTGCCCTGCTGTATCGCCCGCGCAGCGGGCAGAGATGATAGGAGATATCTCTGGATCTGATGCCTTACCTGGGTCCGAAAGGATAGCCAGGGAAAACAGCATGGCAGAAAACCGGTGGCCGCGCCCAGGTGCCAAGGGCGGTGCTTTGGCAGCGGGCAGTCCCGCCGCGGACCGGGTGAACGGGCTGGCCGGGAACCGGCCGACCCATGGCCGACCCATGGCCGACGAGCCCGTCCCCGTACGTTGCCACGCCTCCCCATACCTGTCGAGGCGTCACCCGCGCTCCCGCGCGAGCACACGGCACCGGGAGCCGGCCTGCTACACAGCCCGGCGCCAGCGCCCCGGCACCCGCGCGGCGGCCGGGCGCGGCCAGGACCGGGCGGAAAGCGCCCCAGGTACAAGTCAGGACCGCCACAGGCACATCGAAGCTCCCGTAACAGGCGGGTACCCCTGCCCTCCAGCACACCTAATTCCGGGCAGCGAGTGAAAAAGGGCCTCTCAAACCGGATTTCTGTATTGGCGGGAGTTTCGCCCGGCCCGGCCAGGGCGTAACGCCCCCTCGTCGCCGCGGCACGGTGGCCGCCAGGATGTGCGTGCAGGAGGCAACCAGGCGTGAAGGACTCGGCGTTCACCGGGGCGGCCCGCCGTCCCGGCACAGCAGTAACGGTGCGAGGCCGGACCTGGCCGGGGACGGCCCGTCCGGGTGTCCGGGACGGGCCGGACGCCCGGACGCCCGGACGGCTCGTGAGCGCCGCCCGGCGCTGCTCGCGGTCGCCGACGCGCTGCCCGTCACTGTGCTGGCGGTCATCGCCGGGGCCGGGTCTTTCACCCACATTCGCGGCACCGCGGCCCAGCACGGCCCTATCGCCTGGGCCACTGCGGTCTGCATGGACCTGCGTCATGGCTGCCCGCGAACGACAGCGCGGCAAGCAGCACGCACCAGCTCCGCGCCGCCGAAAGCCGCCCGCCGACTGCCTCACACGCGGCCTGACGCCTCGTGCGCTGCCGTCCAAGGCCCGGCCCGAGGCCGTGCTGGATGCGCTGCAGAAGCGGATGGAGCAAGTCGGCGTCCGGTTGCATCCCGGGAAGACTGGATCGTGTACTGCAAGGGCAAGCGACGCGGCTTCACGAGCACACGGAGTTCACCTCCCTCGGGTTCACCTTCCGGGAGCGAGCGGTGCGGGCCAGGCTCGGAGCGAGGCGGTGGGCTCGCGCATGATGGGTTACTCGCGACGGAGCGAGAGTGCCAGGCTGGGAACAACGAAGGACAGGAGAAAGATCGGCAAAATGCGCTTCCCGCCGCTTCGGAAACTGGCGATTTCTCCCTCGCCGACGTCGAACGTTTCGGTTCGGCTTGAGTTCCGGCCATTGCGGACCTGCAGGGTGTGACGTCCGGGGTCGACCGGTATGTCGATGGTCTCGTTCAGTTCCACGGACCCGGCACTCTTGCCGTCGACCATGGCGTCGTACGTGCCGCGGCGGACTTCCACTCCAATGGTTTTGTGCGTCAGCTTCAGCGTTGCGGACATTGTTGATCTCCTCTGGTTTTCTGATGGTCTTTCTCTGAGTGCTCAGCGACGGACGCCACGCGTCGGCGACGGTCATTTTGGGCCGCTCGCCTCCGCGTGGCAGTCGCTACCTTCATTACTAGTTATATAACATATAGAACAAATAGTCAAAACTGCAGACTTGCCTCGGCGAGCGGACGCCGGCCGGTCGGCATGAGCGCCCGGTGGGACGGCTGAGCGTTTGACAGCAGAGCGTAATTTGTTCTATAACTGCTACCACATATGCCATCGGGCGGGGCGTCGCCTGCCGGGAGGAGAGCCCGCGATGAGCGCGGCGGCGGTCCCTAAGACCCTGGAGGCGTGATGCTGCTCAGTATCGAACCGGACGGCCCGGTGCCCATCTACCAGCAGATCAGGGACCGGATCGTGGAGGCGATCGCTCGCGGACGGCAGCCGGCCGGCTCCGCGCTGCCGCCCATCCGGCAGCTGGCGGTCGACCTGGGCGTCAACTTCCACACCGTGAACAAGGGGTACGACCTGCTGCGGCAGGAGGGCCTGCTGCGGCTCGGCCGGAAGTCCGGCGCGGTGGTGCGCCGCGACGCGGGCAGCGGGCCGCCGGATCCAGCCTGGGCCCGGGACTGGACGGGCCGGCTGCGGACGCTGCTCGCCGAGGCCGCCGCCCAGGGGATGCCGGCCATCGGCATCGTCGGGGAATGTGAGGCCGCCATGGCGGATTTCGCCTTTCCCGCCGCGGCGGAGGCGTGGCAGGGAAGCGGAAGCCCGCCATGAGCGCCGGGGGCCTGGCCGGGGTTTTCCCGTCCTGGTCGTCGGGGCGCTGGTGTGCTCGATGCCTGCGGTAACGCGGCCGACCGTGCAGTTCGGGGTCCGCGTTCCCCGGGAGCGGGCGGGGGCGCCGGTTATCCGGCGGGAACGGCGGGCCTACTACTGGCGGACCGCGGCCATCGGCGTCTGCTGCACCCTCGTCGCGGTGGCGACGAGGGGCTACGGGTCATGGTGGCTGTCCAAGATCATCCTGCTGCTGGAACTGGCCGCGGACCTGGGCTGCTTCTGGGTCGCGCGGCGGAAGATCGCCGCCGTCAAGAACGCGGACGGCTGGTTCGCGGGCCTGCGGCAGACCGTCGTCGCTGATACCAGCTGGCGTACTGATCCGCCCCGCTTCCCGGTGCGCTGGCTGGTGCCCGCCCTGGCTGTGCTGGCGGCGACCGCGGCCATCGGCGCGCTGCGCTACCCCGGCCTGCCTGCCCACATCGTCAACGGGTCCGGTCACCGGGTGCCCAAGGCTGCCGTCAGCATCCTGATAGTGGCCGGCCAGCTGTACTTCACCGCCGTGTACAGCGGACTCATGCTGATCGTCTACCGCTCCCGGCCGGACGTCGATGCAGCCGACCCCGCGGCGTCGATGCTGCGCTACCGCCGCTTCCTCGCCGCCCTTACCCGGGCACTGCTGACCCTGGTTACGCTGATAGACACCAGCCTGCTGCTGGTCGCCCTGCCCGACTGGCAGGTCTACCGGCTCTCCGGCATCGGGCGGGCCCTGCCGGTGCTGCCGTTCGCGGCCGGCGTGCTGCTGCTGGCGGCCGTCGCCGCGCGGGCGGGCCAGGGCGGGTCGCGGCTGAACGGCAACGTTCGCGGCCTCGCCCGCGCGGCCGGGACCGACCGGGACGACGACCGGTTCTGGAAGGCCGGGCTGCTGTACGTCAACCGCGACGATCCTGCCCTCGTGGTCGGCGCCCGCTTCGGCGTCGGCTGGGCGCTCAACTTCGGGAAACCGGTCGCGTGGCTGTTCATCGCCGGGTTCGTCGCCTGGTGGGCCGCCCTGGCGGTACTCGGGGCGGCGGCGGGAATCTGACCGGGCGCTAACCCGATCACCCGCCGGTCAGCGTTGCGCCTGTGCGAGGACGGCGCGAGCAGGCCAAGCGCGCGAGCCTGCTCGACGGCCTGGTTGCCGTCGTTTCCCCGCCGAGACCGCCGAGCACCGCACGGCCGGTACGCGTGATATGGCCCGACGGTACGCAACGCGACTGACAACCTGGCAGCATGCGCCTGCCGTGGTCGCAGATTGACCTCCGACGGACCCCTCATGTACCTGGCAAGTCCTGCCCCGCACCACGGCCACCATCATGGTGATGACCGCTGATGGCGGGATCTCGAACGGCGCCACGCTCACAGTCGGCCCAGGCTAGCCCTGTGGCGTGCCAGAACTCGCGCAAAGCATCTGAGCTGGGCTTCTATTCTCGGCCCTCGTGTTCTTCCGCCTCTTATGCGAGCCGTCTGTGCGGCCTGGTCCTGCTCGCACGGCTCGAACTCGTTCGGGTCCTTCAGCTCGCGGAGCGGGCGAGCACCGCGCCGGGCGTGCAGCGCACTGGTGAGGTGGCCGTATCCGTGGCGGTCGCCGTCTGGGACGAGGATCCCGGCCACCGGGCGGCCAAGCCGGGGCCGCGGGCACGCGGTGATCGCGTCTGCATGGCGCCGGTGGCAGGCGCGCGAGGCTCAGCCGAGCCGTTTGACCTGTCGCAGGGGAGTTAGCCTGGTGCCCCGAAACAAGGCCGTGATCAGAGCCTGCCTACGGTCCGGCAGTATCTATCCGGTCGACGAATTCAGTAACCCACTACCCGGAGATCCTGCGTGGGTTCCCGATCTTCATGCTGCGGAAATGCCTTGTGCGAAGCAGCCGGTAAACCTTTGCGCCTAGAGCAGCTGGATGCGGACGGACGGCAGACGGATTCCGTTGCAGCGCCCGATGTAGCCAGTGCGGCTGGTGAGTGTCACTCTTTACAGATACCCTCGTCCGGTTTACGCTGACACCGCAACCGGGCGATCCTAAGGAGAAAGCTAGAGCACTAATCAGCGAATGCGCGGCCTGATACTCTCAACAGGTGTGGCCGGGCTACTCACGCTATCTGCCGGCATTGCGAGCGCCTCCGCAAAATGCACAGCGTGTCACCCCTAATGGTTCAGGTATAACCATATCGTGAGCGGGGCCCAGGGCTCCTGACATAGCGGCTTGGTTACGGGGTGTCGCGGGCCTGCTGATCTGGTCTTTTCTCACTCTCCCTGTATGTGAAGGCTTGCTTTCGCGT
>Ga0209530_1000679_pt1 | contig 20921 bp, 22 predicted proteins | sample BlaSpr_A8_Ref_O1_FD_187987 | JGI IMG/M metagenome (GOLD analysis project Ga0209530, IMG submission 187987) | Forest soil microbial communities from Thunder Bay, Ontario, Canada - Black Spruce, Ontario site 2_A8_Ref_O1 (SPAdes) (version 2) | ecosystem: Environmental > Terrestrial > Soil > Boreal...
CCAGCCGCGACCGCATCGACCGGCTCGCCGCCCCGCTGCGCGCCGCGAACAGTACCCCGGCCCTTATCGACCGGGATGCGGTGTGGACCGCCAAGCGCGCCGCGCTGGAACTCATCAGGCAGATCCCGCTGAGCGCGCGCCGCCAGGCGGACTTCGACGCCTGGCGGGCCGGCGAGGGCCGCACCCTGGCGGACTGGGCACTGTGGTGCGCGATCGCGGAGATCCACGGCCCGGACTGGCGGTCGTGGCCCGCCGAGCTCGCCACCCTCCCGGACTCCCGTCCCGGGCACGGCGCCCGCCCCGAGGACAGCGCCCGCCCCGAGTTCGCCGGGGCGGCCGCATTCCACGCCTGGGTGCAGTGGCTGGCGGCGGCACAGGCGACGCAGGCACAGGCCGCGGCCAAGCAGGCTGGCATGCGAACCGGTGTCGTCGCCGATCTCGCGGTCGGCTCGCATCCTGGCGGCGCGGACGCGTGGGCGCGCAAGGACGTGATCGTGCCTGGCATCAGCGTGGGGGCGCCACCGGACGAGTTCAACCAGCGCGGCCAGGACTGGTCGCTGCCGCCATGGCACCCCGAGCACCTCGCCGCGACAGGAGCGCAGCCGCTGGCCGAGCTGCTCGCCGCGACCGTCCGGCACGCCGGCGGCCTGCGGATAGACCACGTGATGGGCCTGGCCAGGCTGTGGTGGATCCCCGCAGGTATGTCGCCCGACCGTGGTGCCTACGTTCGGTACGACCACCAGCTGATGGGCGGCGTCCTCGCCGCTGGTGCGGCACGGGCGAACGCGGTTGCGATCGGCGAGGATCTCGGCACGGTGGAACCCTGGTTCCGCGAGTTCCTGGCCGAACGCCAGGTCCTCGGCACTTCTGTGCTGTGGTTCGAGCGCGGCGAAGACGGCAAGCCGAAGCCTCCGCAGGCCTGGCGTCGCGGCTGCCTGGCTACCGTGGGCACCCACGACCTGCCGCCCGCGGCGGCGTTCCTCACCGGGGATCAGGTTCGCATCCGGGCGGAGCTTGGCCTGCTGACCCGTCCGGAAGCGGACGAGCGGGCGGCCGCGGCGGCGGACCTGGACGGCTGGCTAGCCACGCTGGCGGGCGAGGGCCTGCTCCCGGCCGACGCGGTACCGTTGCCCGCCGAGTTCACCGCGGCGCTGTACGGCCACCTGGCCAGGACCCCGGCCATGCTGATCGGAGTGTCCCTTGCCGAGGTCACCGGGGAGCGTCGCCCGCAGAACATGCCGGGTACCACGGACGAGTACCCGAACTGGCGGATCCCGCTCAGCGACAGCGAAGGCGGGCCGGTCCTGCTTGAGGACCTGCCCGCCCACGCTGGCGTCGCGTCGGTTATCTCGCGGATCCGCGGCTCACGGTAGAGTCCACACGTGACTACCCGCGAAGAGCTGGACGCCCTTTCCTCCGCTGAGCTGCACGACATGGCAGTGCACCGGGCCGAGCATCACGCCGACATCAAGTTCCTCTGGGAGCTGCTGCGCGCCCTGCCGGCCGCGGAGGCCGTCGAGGGGCATCCCGATCACGCGGGCTGGGACATCACCAAGGTGTCCGGGCTGCTGTCAGACGCGCTCGCCTCCGGCGAAGGCGAGCTGGCCGACGCGCTGCGGCCCCTCTACCTCGACTACCTGACCAAGCACGCCTGAGGTGCTTACTCCGACTTCTCGAGGACGCCCTCGATCTCCAGGTGGATGGTAACCTTCTCGCTGACCGCCACGCCGCCGCCGGGAATCGGGCCGTTGTAGCTGACTCCGAAGTCGCTGCGGTTGATCTCGCTGGTGGCCGAGAACCCGGCCCGGGTGCCGCCGAAAGCGTCTGGCCCGAACCCGTTTACCTCGAGCTTGAATGTGACGGGCTTGGTGACACCGCGCAGGGTGAGATCCCCGTCGAGCAGGAAGTCGTCACCGTCCCGCCGCACCCCGGTCGACTGGTAGGTCATCGTGGGGTGGGTCTCGACCTCGAAGAAGTCCGCGCTGCGGATGTGGTTATCCCGGTCCGGCGACGCGGTGTTCACCGAGCTGAGGTCCACGGTGGCGCTCACGGTGGACTGCAGCGGGTCATCACCGGTGGTGACGGTCCCGGAGAACGTCTCGAAGCGGCCGCGGACTTTGCTCACCATCATGTGCCTGACGACGAACGACACCTCGGAGTGGACCGGGTCAATGGCCCAGGTGCCTGCGACGTAGCCGGGAATCTCGGCGACTGTCTCGCTCATGCTTCCTCCTGCTTACTTAGTTCCTGATCGTATGTAACTTCTTAAGAGTAACTAGCATATATTTGAATGATCAAAGAGGGGCCGGATTTCAGCGAAAGGGCAGCGTCAGTGGAGCCGGGAGAGTCCTGCCGCGCACGGGAGGTCCTGCAGCGCGTCGGCGACAAGTGGTCGGTGCAGGTCATCGACCTGCTTGGCCAGGACAGCAAGCGCTTCAGCGAACTGCACCGCTCCATAGGCGGCATAACCTCCAGGATGCTCACCGTAACGCTACGCGGCCTAGAGCGCGACGGCCTGGTAACAAGGACGATTCATCCCGTTATTCCCCCCCGCGTGGACTACGAGCTCACCCCCCTGGGGCGCACGCTGCTCGACACCATCGGCCAGCTCGTCAGCTGGACAGATGCTCACCTGGCCGAGATCGAGGCTGCCAGGGCCGCCTACGACGCCGGGCTTGCGACGCATTAGCCTTCTATCCATGGAAACAGCTGCCGAAACCGAAGAACGTCTACGGCACGCCTCGTCGTTCGGTGCCGTCGCGGCCGCCTATGCCGAGCATCGCCCCACCTATGCCGACGCCGCGATCCGCTGGTGCCTGGAGCCCGTTTCCGGCACGCCACGCGTCGTCGACCTGGGCGCGGGCACCGGCATCCTGACCGCCGCCCTGACCCGGCTCGGCGCCGACGTGACCGCCATCGAGCCCGACCAGGACATGCTCGCCGAACTGCGCAGGCACCTTCCAGGCGTACCCGCGGAGCACGGCACCGCCGAGTCCATCCCGCTACCGGACGCGAGCGTGGACGCGGTGCTGGCCGGCCAGGCGATGCACTGGTTCGACATGGATCGTGCGCTACCCGAGATAGCCCGGGTGCTTCGCCCGGGCGGCGTACTGGCCGGCCTGTGGAACGTCGACGACGACCGGGTGGGCTGGGTCGCCGAGCTGGACAAGGTAGCCCGGCGCAAGGCCAGCATAACCATGCTGCGCTGGCACAACGGCGTGGCCGCCTCCTATCAGGAGCGGGCAGCCACGTCGGGTGGCGGCCTGTTCGACGCCGCAGAGACAAGCGAGTTCGCCAATGGGCAGGTCCGCACCGTCGACTCTCTCGTCGCCTCGATCGCGACGCACTCCAACCTGCTGGTGATGACAGAGCCAGAACGGCAGGACCTGCTCGCCCAGGTAAGCGATTTCCTGCGCGGGCAGCCGGAGACATCGGCAGGCGAGTTCACGCTGCCGCTGATCACGGTGGCAGTCCGCGCCAGACGCGCCTAGGTGGCCGGCTGGGCGCTGGCCGTCGCGTTGGCCTGATTGAACAGCTGCTCGGCCGGCTGCTCCAGTGCCGGGCTGTAGGACGCCCACGACTCGTACCCGCCGGCCTCGTATCCGCCGATGACCCCGTAGACGGTGCCCGTACCTTTACCTGAGCGGTAGCCGATGATCCATGGACCGCCGCTCGTGCCGATCCAGAAGCTGCGGCAGTACATCTCCATGGTGTCCAGCTTCACCCGGAACGCGTTCGTGGTGCACAGGATCGGTGCCTGTGAGGTGTTGTTGTAGCCGATGACCGTGACGTGCTGCGCGTCGGGCAGGCCGAAGGCGAGCTTCAGCCCGCCCGTCACGATCTGGATGGGGCCGACCGAGTTGGACGGCGTGACCACCTCGAGGAACGCGACATCGAGCTTGGGGTCCTGCGATGTACGCCAGCCACTGGCAACGAAGATCTCCTTGACCGGCCACTCCCCTTCCGGATGCGTTCCGTTCGCGTAGCCGGGCACGAACTCCAGGTTCTTCGAGTACCCGGCGGACGATGAGTACACGCAGTGGGCGGCGGTCATCACCAGGCTGCCGGCGGAGCTGGCGACCACGCTCGCCGTGCAGAAATGCCGCCCGGCGCCCGTTGTGTAGAACAACGGCCCGACCGTGGGCACCCCGCTGAACGTGACCGGATCCGGCGTCCCCGCCGGCGGCTCGTCCCCCTTAGCTGAACCGGACCTGCCATCGGAGCCCGCCGCCGAACCCTTGCCCGCCTTTCCATGCGCGGCGAACGCTGGGCTGCTCGTGGCGGTGGCCATCCGCGCCCGCGTCCAGTAGGCGAGTGTCGCCTGCTGCGCCGCGTCGCCGACCACCTGCATGCTCACCGCACGGTTGGCCGCCGCCGACTCGTGCGGTGTCGCACGCGCGGTCCCGATCGCCACCACGGTACCCGCCGCGACACATGCCACCACGGCGAACACGGCCACGCCACGGACCGCCGCACGCCGACCGGGCAGCCATCGTCCGGGCATCCGGCGTCGGACAGCCCGGTGCTTCATCGGCATCTCCCGGGCAGCATGCGCATCCCCGCCGGACCCAGACAGCAGGACGGCGTGATAGCGGCATAAGCGCTCAAATGCATGAAAGTCAAAGTTGCTGATCCCGGCGGCCGCTGTCAAGCCGAATCGGGATACCGGTGGCCCTGCCGGGCACACGGCCAGGAAGGGCGAGGCGCACTGCCATTGACCTAGGTAGACCTAACTTGACCGTGGCGGACACCTGGAGTCCCCCCGAGCGGACGATCGCAACGGCGACGGGACCGCGCCGCGCGCGGATATTCTCGCACGCCACGAACGCCCCCCACGTTTCCCACGCCACATCCACCCCAGCCTCTTCGGCGACCTACGGGGCTACGGGCTCGCCGCGCAGCCAGGCGGCACCGCGCTCGTACAGCCGCTCCACTTCCTGGCCGCGGAGCCCCGGCATGTCGGGCTTGACCTGGTAGCCGGCCTGGGCCTGCAGGTAGGCCAGGTGCCGGTAACCCTCAGGGAAGGCAGCAAGCAGGTCCGGATCCAGCGCCAGGCGAGCCGCCGGGTCCACCGGATCGAGACGGTCCTTCTCGTAGATGGGCTGGCGGAGCACGATCCCCCACCGGTCGTCCCGTCGCTCGAAGAAGTCATAGAACCGGCCCGTGCACGCCGCATCGCACACCACCTTGTGCACCTCGCCGCGCTGCATAATCGTCATCCGGGTCTGCGCGATAGCCCGGTCCCCGGCCAGCGTGATCCGGCATCCCCCGGTGAAGTGCAGGATGCTGACGCCGTTCGCCCAGCCCTGCTGGCTGACCCTGATGAAGTCTTCCTTAGGTCCCTGGAACCAGGTAGCCATCATGTACCCGTCGTCATGCCAGCACGCCCGGAAGGCATCCCAGTCCCCCGAGTCCCTGGCATTAGCCCACGTCTCAACAACATCCCGGATATCAAGCCGATCCGTATCCATGCCCCGCACCATAATCCCGCAGAGGAGGCAGAAACGTGCCAATGGCGCCAATGACACGTTCGGGCCGCCACGTCGCGGAGGCGCGGCACGGCCGGGCACGGCGGGCGAGCGTGAGACGGGCGGGCGCAGGAGGGAGGATGGGGGTATGTCCGGGCGTGCGCTTGACCTGCGGTATGTGCGAGGCTTCCAGCCGGGGGCGGAGCTTGACGTGGACTGGTCAGCCTGGCCGGCTCGGGTGCCGGCCGTGGCACAGGTGCTGCGGGACGGGTTCGAGCTGCCGGCCGGGCTGACCATCTTGATGGGCGAGAACGGCTCGGGGAAGTCGACGGTCATCGAGATGCTGGCGGAGGCCTACGGGCTGAATCCGCAGGGCGGGTCGGCGCAGGCGAAGCTGTTCCTCACCAGGGACAGCGAGCCAGGCATCGGGACGCAGCTGATGGTGGTACGAGGAGGTCATCCGCGCTGGTCGTACTTCCTGCGCGCCGACACCATGCACCAGGTGTACAGCTACCTGGAGGACAACCCCGGCCGCAAGCGCGAGGACTTCCACGAGATGAGCCATGGCGAAGGGTTCCTCGAGATACTCCGCACCCGGGTGAACGAGGATGGCTTCTACCTGCTGGACGAGCCGGACGCGCCCCTGTCGTTCACCTCATCGCTCGGGCTGGCAGCGCTGCTGCACGACCTGGCGGCCGGCCCGTCCCAGCTGCTGGTCGCCAGCCACTCCCCCATCCTGGCCGCGATCCCCGGCGCGAACCTGCTTGAGCTCGGCGCATGGGGTATCCGGCCTGCCACCTGGGACGACCTGAGCCTGGTCATCTACTGGCGGCAGTTCCTCAGCAACCCGCAGTCCTTCTTCCGTCACCTGCTGGCCGAGCCGGACAGTGCCGAGCCGGACGCCGTCGAGCCGGACAGTGCCGAGGCAGACGCAGCAGACCCGCCGGCAGCGCAGGCGTAAGCGGGATCGGCGGGCTGAACCAGCAGGCCCGGCCTGCCCGCCAGCACGGCGACCGGCGTCACCGCCGCGATGGCGGGCAAGCTGATCCGCCAGGCGAGGCCGCCGCCACCGGCGCTGCCGCCACCCGCACCACCGCTGCTCACACCAGCACCAGCACCACTGCTGCCCAGCCGGTACGCGAACAGCACGGAATCCTGATCGCCGTGAACCGGGATGCCCTGCACCACCACTGCCTGACCAGCCTGGACGACCTGCCCGTTCCCGACCGGAGGGTCCGCCAGCGCGTCCTGCCACCGGATCCGGCCATTCGCGACATCACGGTCAACGACCCGCACCGCGCCGAAACCGGCAATCCCCCCTTCAACGTCGATCACACCATCAGCCGTGAACAGCGGCACCGTGCCGAACCCCACAGCGGTAGCGGCCTGCCAGCGCGGCCGTCCGGTCGCCGGGTCAAGCAGGTACAGCCGGTCGGGGTTGTAGGTCGCCACGGCTACACCCACCACGGGATCGGCTGCCAGCACGCTCACCGTGGGACCAGGGTCGAAGCGCCACGCGATCCGGCCGGTGGCCGGCGTGACCGCGGTAACCGCGCCTAGCGCCGACCCAGCCTGTGCGGTCCCGCCCTGTACCGTGCTCGTCACCAGCAGCAGGCCGCCGGCCAGCTGAGCAGCAGGCTGCGCAGGCAGGCCGGAGGTGGTCCACACCTGCCGGCCGGTCTGCGAGTCGTACGCCGTCAGCCGCCCGTCCACACCGAAGTAGACCGCGCCGCCCGCGGCGGCGAGCGCCTGCGAGGTTCCGGTCCGGCGCGTCCAGCGCACCGCGCCGGTGGCCAGGTTCACGACCTCAAGCGTGCCGTCCGCGCGGACCATGGCCAGGCCGCCGTCACCCGTTGCCACCAGGTTGCCGTCCAGCCCACCACCCGGCAGGCGCAGCGTCCAGCGGACCGCGCCGGTCGCCGCGTCCAGTCCGGTCAGCCTGGCATGGTCACTCACCTGGTCGGTAAGGACGACCACGAGGTCCTGCCACTGCCACATCGCGTAGACCGACTGCCCGCCGGTGAACGACCACAGCGGCGTGCCACTCGCCAGCCGCAGCCCGTGTACGGATCCGTCCTGGGCGAACACCGCGACCGTGCCTGCCACGAGCGGCTCAACCACCGGGGAGACATCGTTGCCGTGTGTCGCCAGCGGCGTCCGCCAGCCGACCTGCCCGGCGAGCGAGACTTCCTCGGCCCACGCGTGGCGGGCCGGCGGCGCCGGACAGCTGGCCGTTCGCGTGCCAACCCGTCCGTTGCCCGGACCGTGCGCGCTGGTGCTGGAAACGCCGGCACCGGTCGCACTGGCAGCAGCCGCGCAGCCGGTAACGGCGAGCAAGCCGACCATGCAAGACAGCCGCAGACGACGGAACACACGTGCGTTCATACCCCGCACGATAACCCGCCGAAGACCGGCGGGCCTGTGCAACCAGAAACGGGAAGGGCGGGCTGCAGCAGCACACCCGGTCCGGGAGCCGACACGAGAGCCGGGGATACCACCGCGTTCTCCGGCAGGGTGACTCGCCACGCGAGGCTGCCGGTGTCCAGGCGGTACGCGGACAGCGGGGTTGGCTGGCCGTGCCGGACCGCTATGCCCAGCACCAGCGCCAGCTGGCCATCCTGAAGAAGCGGCCCGGCAAGATAGCCCACTCCACCGCTGGTATCCGGCGCTGACAGCGTGTCCTGCCAGTCGATCCGCCCATCCGCTGCATCGCGGTCGACGATCCGCACCCGACCGCTGCCCTCGGCCCCCTCGATTTCGATAAGGCCCGCCGACGTGAACAGCGGGCCGGCATCGAGCACGGTATGAGCCTGCCAGCGCAGGCGCCCGGTTCCCGGGTCAAGCAGGAATATCCGCCCCGCGAAGGAGGCCGCCACGGCTACGCCGCCCGCCGGATCTGCCGCCGATACCATCAGCGTGACATTTGCGTGGAACCGCCAGGCGATGCGGCCGGTGGCCGGCGTGATCGCGGTGAGAACACTGCCGACACCGGACGGGGTGTCGTCCGTCACCAGCAGCAGGCCGCCCGCCAGCTGCAGGGGTGGCGTCACCTCGGAGCCAGTCGCGGTCCAGCGCTGCGCGCCGGTCCGGTCGTCGTAGGCCGTCACCCCCGTGCCGTTGCTGAGGAACACCAGTCCGTCCGCTGCGGCGACGGCACCGGACCCGCTGCCGTCGCCGCTGCGCCAGCGGATGGAGCCGTCGGCCATGTTCACCATCAGGAGCGGCCCGGTCCACCCGGCCATGGCCAGGCCGCCATCCGCCGTTGCCACCGGAGGGCCGGCCAGGCCCGTGCTCCCTTTCGGCAAGGGCAGTCGCCAACGGACCGCGCCGGTGGCGGCATCCAGTCCGATCAGCCTGCCGTCCGAGCCCAGCGGAACGCCGTCTCCGACGTTGCCGCTGAGCACAACCACGAGGGCATGCCACTGCCACATCCCGACGACCGGCTGTCCGACAGAGTACGACCAGGCCGGCCGTCCGCTGGTCAGCCGCAGGCCGTGCACTGTCCCGTCCTCAGCGAACACCGCGACCCGGCCCACCGCGAGCGGGCCGGCACCGGAGGTGCCCGCCTCATCCTGCGTCGCCAGCGGCGTCTGCCAGCGGACTTGCCCGGTGAGCGACACGTCCTCCGCCCACGCACGGCAGCCCCCTTCGGGAGCAAACGGCCGATCGTCCCCCCCGTGGAAAGCGGCTACGGGACCGGGAGCCACCGCACAGCACCACAGCCGGCCACACCAGACAGGACAACCGCACCGAGCAGTACGCGAGCTCTCATACTCCTGAGACGGGCCGCACGAGACCGACGTTGCCGCAGTACCGTTACACATTCATCACGTTGATCGACGTCGAGCACATGAGTGGCGTTGTGCACTAATCCGGTAGCTGTCCGCGGCTACCCGTAGAATCGCCCCGTGGAGGCGCTCGAGGTACTGCGGCGGGTATTCGGTTACGAGTCGTTCCGCGGGCAGCAGCAGGAGATCATCGAGCACGTGTGCGGCGGCGGGGACGCCGTCGTGCTCATGCCCACCGGCAGCGGCAAGTCGCTGTGCTACCAGATCCCGTCCCTGGTCCGCAGCGGCACGGGAGTCGTCATCTCTCCGCTCATCGCTCTGATGCAGGACCAGGTCGAGGCACTCACCGTGCTGGGCGTGCGGGCCGGCTTCCTCAACTCGACTCAGGACCCGGACGAGCGGCGCGGCGTTGAGTACGCCTTCCTCGACGGCAAGCTCGACCTGCTGTACCTGGCGCCGGAACGGCTGAAGACCGAGTCCACGCTGCGGCTGCTCGCCAAGGGCGACATCTCACTGTTCGCCATCGACGAGGCGCACTGCGTCGCGCAGTGGGGCCATGACTTCCGGCCCGACTACCTGGCCCTGTCCGTGCTGCACGAGCGCTGGCCGGCCGTGCCGCGGATCGCGGTGACCGCCACCGCCACCCAGCACACCCACGACGAGATCACCACCCGCCTCGGCATGGGCAATGCGAAGCATTTCGTGGCCAGCTTCGACCGGCCCAACATTCAGTACCGGATCGCGCCGAAGGCATCCGCGCAGCGCCAGCTCCTGCAGCTGCTGCGTACCGAGCACGACGGCGACTCCGGCATCGTCTACTGCCTGTCCCGTAACTCGGTGGAGAAGACCGCCCAGTTCCTCGTGGACGAAGGCTTCCCCGCACTGCCCTACCATGCGGGGCTCGATACCCGGACCCGCGCCGGCAACCAGAGCCGGTTCCTCCGCGGGGACGGGCTGATCATGGTGGCCACCATCGCGTTCGGCATGGGCATCGACAAGCCCGACGTCAGGTTCGTCGCGCACCTTGACCTGCCGCGCTCGGTTGAGGGCTACTACCAGGAGACCGGGCGGGCAGGCCGCGACGGGCTGCCGTCCACCGCGTGGCTCTCCTACGGCCTGGCCGACGTGGTGCAGCAGCGCCGGATGATCGACGAGTCCGAGGGCGACCTCGCCCACAGAAGACGGCTGTCCGCCCAGCTCGACGCGATGCTGGCGCTGTGCGAGACGGCCGAATGCCGCCGCGCGCAGCTGCTGCGCTACTTCGGCGAGGAGCCAGCGGGACCGTGCGGCAACTGCGACACCTGCCTGTCCCCGCCGCAGGTGTGGGATGGCACCGTCGCCGCCCAGAAGCTGCTGTCCACCGTACTGCGGCTGGCGCGGCTTGACGGGCCTTCGTTCGGCGCGGGGCAGCCGATCGACATCCTGCTCGGCAAGAAGACCCCGAAGGTGACCAGCTACGGGCACCATGAGATGCCGGTGTTCGGCATCGGGACCGAGCTGAGCGAGGCCGAATGGCGCGGCGTGGTGCGCCAGCTGCTGGCTTCCGGGCTGCTGACGGTGACCGGGGAGCACGGCACGCTGGCGCTGACCGCCGCCAGCTCTGATGTGCTCCGCAAAGAGCGCACCGTCATGCTTCGGACCGAGCAACGTACTGAAAAGGGCTCAACAGGCCGTTCTGAGAAAAAGAGAAAGCAGATTGCGGAGCTGCCAGCCGAGGCAGGCGGGCTGTTCGAGCGGCTGCGGGAGTGGCGTGCGGCGGCGGCCAAGGAGCAGGGCGTGCCGGCCTACGTGATCTTCCACGATGCGACTCTGCGGCAGATCGCCGCCGACCGGCCGGGCAGCCTGGCCGGCCTCGCCGAGGTGAACGGCGTGGGCGAGACCAAGCTGGCCCGCTACGGTGAGCAGATCCTCGCGGTGCTGGCGGAGCCGAGCTCCTAGCTGCCGTCCGGATAACCACCGCGATGCAGGACTACCGGGTAGTGCGGCAAGACCGCCGGGCGGCGCACCGAAGCCCGCCAGCCATCTGGGTAGGGCTCGGGAGCCGCCAGCGGCAGCTCGGTGAGGACATCTCTCATCGCACCGGCAGCCGCCGGATCCAGCGCTTCCAGCCAGCGCTCGCAGGTGGCAAGGTGCTCGGCGCAGGCCGGCTGCGCCGCCGTTCCCGCCGGGGTCAGCCTGGCTGTCTTCCACCGGGGGGAACCGTCCCCCCGGACCCCCGCGGTCCCTCGGCCGCCAGCCGGATCCGGGACGGTGACCGCTAGCTTCCTGGTTTCCAGGATGCCCATCGCCATGGCGACAGCTTCCTTGGAGATGCCGCTGAGGTGGGGCAGGTCGCGGAGCCTGATGCCTTCGGCAGTCAGCGGGCGCAGGACATTGGCGCTGATCGCCAGCGACAGGCCGGACTCGCGCTCATACTCGACCGCGATGGCGAGCAGGGCGCGGGACATCAGGGCATGCAGCGGCAGGGTGCGGCCAGCCGGAGCCGCGGGCGGCGGGTCGAGCAGCCTGCTGAACATGCCGTGGCCGAGGATGGGCAGGCAGTCGGGCAGGGTCGGGTCGAGGTGCCCGACGACGCGGTCCAGGACGTCCCGCAGCGTGCTCACGAGCGGCGCGCCGTAACGCTCCCGCCACCGGTCCTCGATCAGGGCGGGCAGCGGCGCCCACACCTCACGTGCCCGCTGACCTGCCGCGGTGAGCCGCAGGATGGCGCCAGGACCGGGGCGGCGGAGGGCGCCGCCGCTGCCGCGCCGGGCCTTCGCGGAGCCGTCGATGGTGACGTAGCCCCAGCGGCGCATCCCGTCCAGGTTGGTTCCGGTGCGGGCCAGGTTCCGCAGTTCGGCGACGGTGCGCGGCTCGTCCAGGTAACGCAGGCAGTTCTCGTACATCGCAAGCGAGGTCTGCCACGGGCCGTCGCCCGCGCTGCCCGGGCCGCGGTCCGACGTGTGGTGCGGCATCAGGTGCTCGGCCTCGTTGTCGGCCTCGATCGTGAACGCGACCAGCGCGTGCGACAGGAGGGCGGACAGCGCCAGCCCGGCGGCGGGCGGCGTAGGGGCGGGCGGCGTAGCGGCCGGCTGCGTGGGAGCGGCAGCCCGCGGGCCGGCGTGGGCGGTCAGCAGCCCGACGGCGCGCGTTTTGCCCGCCGCGGCGGGGTCGCTGGCCGCGACCCGCCAGCCGCACCGGGCGAGCAGATCCTCCGCCTCGGCAGGCTCGAACCGGGACAATGCGGGCTCCCCCATCGACGCGACTGCCTCGCGGAACCGGGGACCGGCCCGCGCCGTACCTGTCAGCGGCATGCTGATCGCCAGCGTGCTGCCCTGTTCAGCGACAGTACGGAACTCGCCGAGCAGCCGCTCAAGCACGTCAGGCGCCAGGTAGACCGCGACCCCCTCCAGCAGGAACAGCGTGGCCGCGGCGGGATCCAGCCCCGCGGCCCGCAGCGGCCCCGGCACGTCATCGGAGTTGAAGTCGGCGGCCACGAAGCTCACCGGATCGGTCGCGATGCCGAGCCGCCGCAGCCGGGAGACCTTGTCCCGCTGGGTGGCCGGATGATCCACCTCAAACCAGCGCACCCCGGGCGTCGCGTACCGCAGCGCGCGGCCGTCGTATCCGGCCCCGCCGGTGACGATCTGCCGGATGCCGCGGTCGAGGGCGCCCACGACGATGCTGTCGAAGAACGTGGTCCGCGCGCCGAGGTACCGGTGCATGCCGCCTTGCGACACGTCGACCCCGGCGGCGACGTCCGCCGTAAGCGCGTCATCGGCGGCCGGGTCACCGTGCCGCCAGGGGATCCGGTCATACGCCAGCCGGTGCGCAGCCACCCGCCGTGCCGTAACGGACGGGCCTCCGTCAGCGATCACCAGCCCATTCTGCCACTCTTTAGCACATGACCACTCATCGCAGTGTAAGCATCGACCGCATCTCGAGCAGCACCTACTCGGTGACCAATGCCCGGGGCGGCCAGATAACCATGGCCAGCGGCCGCGGTCCCGAGTTCACCCCGGTGGAACTGCTGCTCGCCGCGATCGGCGGCTGCACAGCGGTCGATGTCGACCTGTTCACGTCCCGCCGGGCCGAGCCTGCCGAGTTCGCGGTGGAGGTCGGCGCGGAAAAGGTGAGCGACGGCGGCCTCAACTACCTGGCCGATATCACGGTCACGTTCCGGATCAGGTTCCCGGAAGGCGAGGACGGGGACAAGGCCCGCGCCGTGCTGCCGGACATCGTGCGCAAGTCCCACGACCGGCTGTGCTCCGTAGGGGTGACCGTCGAGCGCGGCACCGCGATCACCCCGGTCATCGCCTGAGAACTCACCCGTGCCAGCGGAACCGCCACACCGCGAACCCGGTGCCGCCCGCCGCCCACGCCAGCAGGATCAGCAGCGCCACCACCGGGAACGCGTGCACGGTGTACCCGTCCTGCAGCACATCCGCGAGCGCCTTCACCGGAAGCGCGCCCACCAGCAGTGACAGCCATCTGGGCAGCCCGAGGGTCGGGTCGAACAGGCCGGACACGAACGCGACGGGAAGGTAACTGGCGGTGGCGACCGGCCCGGCTGATTCCGCGCTCCTGATCACCGAGCTGATGGCCAGGCCCAGCGCGGCGAAGCAGCCGATTCCTGCGACCAGCCCCGCCGCAAGCGCGAGCAGCCCCGCGGGCCGCGGCACCGCGCCGAACGCCAGCCAGCCGATCAGGCCCGTGCATGCCGCGATGGCAACGGCGGTGGCGACCGTGCTGGCCAGCAGGCCGCCGAGGTAGGCGGCGGACGGGAGCGGCGTCGTCTTCATCCGCTTGAGCACGCCGTCATGCCTGAGCACCGCGATCTTGGCGCCGAGGTTCACATAGGCGGCGACGATCACGCCGAACGCCAGGATGCCAGGGACGAAGAACATGATGAGCCTGATCCTGGTGTCAGGGAAGTCACCGCCGCTGGTCCCCCCGATCAGCAGCAGCAGCATCAGCGGCAGCGCGAAGGTGAGCAGCGCGTACTCGGCGCTGCGCCAGAAGCTGCGCTGCTCGAGCACGGCCTGGCGGGCGGCAAGGCGGACCGAGCGGATCACGCGGCATCTCCCTCGTTAGTAATGCACAGGTAGGCGTCTTCCAGGCTTGGCGCGGACACCGACAGGCACTCCAGGTCCCCGAGGTCGTGCCGTGCCGCCCAGTCCAGCAGCAGGCGCATGGTCTGCCCGGCGTTGGCGGTCTGGCACGACGCCTGCGGTCCGCACATGGTCAGCTCCACGCCGTCCGGCAGCGGCACCCGGCCGTCCCGGGCCGCGGCCGGAACCCGGAACGAGATGCGCGTGCCGAGGCAGGCCCGGGCCGCGACCTGCTGCGGGGTCCCGGTCAGCTCGATGCGCCCGGACCGCAGGATCGCGATCCGGTCCGCAAGCCGTTCGGCCTCGTCCAGGTAGTGCGTGGTCAGCAGGACCGTCTTGCCCAGCTCCCTCAGGTTCTCCACCGCCGCCCAGAGCCGGCGGCGCGCCTCCGGGTCGAAGCCGGTGGTCGGCTCGTCGAGGAAGATCAGGTCGGGATCACCGGCGAGCGCCAGCGCGAAGTCCAGCCGCCGCCGCTGCCCGCCGGACAGCTGCCGGACCTGGGTGCAGACGGCATCGGCCAGCTCGACGACGGCCAGCAGCTCGCCCGTGGAACGCGGGCGCGGATAGTAGCTGCGCCACAGCTCGATGAGCTCGCCAACGCGAGCCTGCCGGGGGAAGCCGCATTCCTGCAGCACGATGCCGGTGCGCTCGCGGAGCTTGGCCCCCTGGGCGGTCGATGCCGGGTCCAGGCCGAGCACCCGGACCGTGCCGCCTGACGGCCGCCGGAATCCCTCCAGGATCTCCAGCGTCGTCGTCTTGCCTGCCCCGTTCGGCCCGAGCAGGCAGAACACCTCGCCGCTCCGCACCTCGAAATCGACCCCGAGCAGCACCGGGTGGCGGCCGTAGCTCATGGTCAGGTCGCGTACCTCGATCGCGGTCATGCCTGGCTCCCGGCCGGCACCAGCGCGTGCAGGAGCGCGTCGACCACGGTGTCCTCGGCCTGCTCGTCGCTGATCGCGGCGCCATACGGGTCGGAATAGCGGTGCCGGGCGAACCAGGTCACCGTTTCCAGTACCAGCCGTGCCGCAGCCGCCGAGTCCGGGGTGCGGCGCAGCAGGCCCGCCGCCGCGCGGCTGTCCAGGTACTGGGTGAGCGCCGCCAGCACCGGCCCGCGGAACCCGGTGTTCAGCAGGTCCGCCATCTCGGGCAGCTCCCGCGCCGAGCGTTCCAGCATGTCCGCCGCCTCCCGGGTCCTGGATTCCAGCTCGTACAGCTCGCGCACGATGTTCTCCAGCTCCTTCGCCGGCTCGGCAGAGGTCCCGGCCAGCGCTGAGGTCTCAGACAGCGCTGTGGCCAGCGTGCCAAACGGCACGACCTCGGCGATGAACTCCCGCACCTCGCGAATCGTGTCCTGCAGCGGCACCGCGGTGAGCGGCAGATCCCCGGCCGGCAGGTCCTCCAGTAGCAGGGCATGCCTGATGGCCAGCACGAACAGGCCTTCCTTGCCGTCCACGTACCGGTACAGGGCCGCCTCGGAGACCCCCATCTCGGCTGCCACGGCGCTCATCCGGGCCGCCCGGTACCCCTCGCGGGTAAACACCCGCACCGCAGCGGCGATCAGTTCGGGGAGCCGCTCGTGGGCATCGCGTTTTCCGGCCATATCAGGTGAGCCTATGCGTAAGTGAGCCACTCACTAACCAATCCAGAGCAACCCCGCAGGAAACCCGAACCTTCCCAAACCACCCAGATCCCAGAACGCCTCCTGGTTCCCGCCCAGGAAACGTGCCCGCCCTACGCTTCCGGCCACCAACACCATGATCGTGCGGCAGAAAGGGGTGGTTTCCGCCCCTTTCTGGCACACGATCATGCTCGCGTCCGCCGCCCGGCTTAGGGTGAGGCCGTGAGCGGAAGGGATGTGGGCTCGCTGCGGGTGATGCGGCGGGCCCGGGACCGGATCGATCGTGAGTACGCCGAGCAGGTCGATGTGGTGGCGCTGGCGGCGCGGGCCGGGTACTCGCGGGAGCATTTCATCCGGGCATTCCGCGCCGCCTACGGCGAGACGCCGGGCCGGTACCGGACCAGGCGGCGGATTGAGCGTGCCTGCGACCTGCTCCGCTCGGCGAACCTGACCGTCACCGAGATCTGCTTCCTGGTGGGGTTCACCAGCCTTGGCAGCTTCAGCGCCCGGTTCAGCGAGGTCACAGGGATGTCCCCCACCGCCTACCGCCGGGCCGCCGCCGAGCGCGGGGGCCCGGCCCCCATCCCCGGCTGCTTCGCGCTGATGTGGCGCACCGGCCTGCCCAGGACTGGCCTGCCAGGGGAAGGCATCACTTCCGGATAAGCCATCCCCCGCCCGTACCCGCTACCGTCGCAGCATGATCACAGGTATCTCCATCGTGTCGGTCTGGGTACTCGACCAGGACGCGGCCAGGGAGTTCTACACTACCAAGCTCGGCTGCACGGTCACCAACGACGTCCGGCTTGAGGGCGGCACGGGTCGAGGAGGTGCTCGAAGCGACAATGCGACGGCTCTGACCACCGAAAGTAACACCCCGAACTACCACCGCCATTTTCGATCCGAATGGTACCTGGCAAGTCCTTGCCGTTACAGTTTGTCCATGGCGGATGAAGCTCCAGGCAACGAAGTGGCGAGAAGCGAGCTTCGCGCGTCACACGAGGACCGGGACCGGGTGGTGGAACTGCTCCGGGTGGCTGCCGGGGACGGCCGCCTGACCTCGGACGAGCTGGACCAGCGACTTGAGCAGGCCCTGACGGCTCGCACCTACGGCGAGCTCACCGGGCTGGTCGCCGACCTGCCCGCCTCCGGTCAGATCGGGACCACCGCGGCTCTCGCGAAACCGAAGGACCTGGTCCGCATCGACTGCCGCAGCGGCAACGCAAAGCGCGACGGCAGCTGGGTCATCCCGCAGCGCATGGACGTGCGGGTAACCAGCGGCAACGTGACGCTGGACTTCACTAACGCGGTGATAGCCCAGCCGGTGATCCGCATCGAGACCGAGGTGCGCAGCGGGAACCTGACCCTGATCACCAAGCCCGGCGTCGTGGTCGACGCGGACGAGGTGACGGTCCGCAGCGGCAACGTGAAGGTCCGCACCCCGTGGGGCCACGATGTCCCCGAGATCCTCCGGATCGAGGTATCCGGCAAGGTGGGCAGCGGCAACATCACGGCCAGGCCGCCCCGCCGCACCTTCTGGCAGTGGTTCACCCGGGCACCCAGGCCCTATGAACTGGCCACCCGCGCCATCTCCAGGTACTGAGCTTCGAGGTACCGGCGTTCAGGGATGCTGAGTGTCATCCGCGCCGCGGTGCGGTAGCACTCGCGCGCCGCGTCCGCCTCACCCGCCATGTCCAGCAGGTGTGCGCGCACCGCGTGCAGCCGGTGCTGCCCGGCCAGCGCGGGCGAGCCGGCCGCCGCGGCGTCCAGCTCGGCCAGCGCGACGCGCGGGCCGTGTACCATCGCGACCGCGACCACCCGGCTGAGGGTGATCATCGGCCCGGGCACGAGCAGGGCCAGGTGGTCGTACAGCACGAGGATCTGCATCCAGTCGGTGTCCGCGGCGATGCGAGCCTCGTCGTGGACAGCGGCGATCGCCGCCTGCAGCTGGTAGGGGCCGACCGGAGCCGCCGCCAGTGTCGCGGTGATGAGCTCAACGCCCTCCGTGATCAGTGCCTGATCCCACCGCGCTCTGTCCTGGGCGGCCAGCGGTATCAGCGCGCCGTCGGATGAGGTTCGCGCCGGCCAGCGGGCCTCGGTGAGCAGCATCAGCGCGAGCAGCCCCGCGGTCTCGCCGTCGCCGGGGAGGAGCCGGCGCAGCTCGCGGGTCAGCCGGATCGCCTCGGCGGTCAGGTCGGCCCGGCACAGCGCGGGTCCCGAGCTCGCCGTGTACCCCTCGTTGTAGATCAGGTAGAGGACACGATGCACGGCGACTACCCGGTCCGGCAGCTCCGCCGCGGCTGGCATCTCGAACCGCACCGGGCGCAGCTTGTGCTTGGCCCGGCTGATCCGCTGCCCGACGGTTGCCTCCGGCACCAGCAGTGCCCTGGCGATCTCCGCGGTGGACAAGCCGCCCAGCGCCCGCAGGGTCAGTGCCACCTGCGAGGAGACGGTGAGATCCGGATGACAGCACAGCACCATCAGGATCAGCGTGTCGTCCGCGGCCGGCCCGGGCAGCGCACCCCCGCCGGGCTCCAGAACGGCAACCGTGAGCTCCCGCCGCCGGCGCGCCACCTCGCTGCGCCACAGCGCGATCCGCTGCCGGCTCGCCACCGTGACCAGCCAGCCCAGCGGGTTGTCAGGCACCCCGGATTCCTGCCACTGGACCGCCGCCGCAAGCAGCGCCTCCTGCACGGCGTCCTCGCAGGTCGCGAAGTCCCCATAGCGCCGGGTGAGAATCCCGAGTACCTGTGGGGCAAGCTCGCGGAGCAGGCTATCCACCGAGCAGCTCGTAGGTCATGACCGGCCGCACCTCCACCAGCCCCGGTCCGGCCAGGCCGCCCCTGGCCTCGGGCACCCGGGCCGCGATCTGCACCGCGCGGTCCATGTCCGCGCAGTCCACCAGGTAGAACCCGGCGAGCTGCTCCTTGGTCTCGGCCAGCGGTGCGTCCGTGGTCAGCACCTCGCCGTTCCTGACCGATACCCGCCTGGCCAGCGCCTGGTCGGCGAGCGCCTGCGACACGATCATCTCCCCCGACTCGGCCAGCGCCTCGTTGAGCGCCGCGTACTCGCGGAGCCCTTCGGTGCGCTGCTCAACGGTGAAACTCTCCCAGATCCGCTGGGACGCGGGGTTGTGGTAGATCAGGATCACGTACTTCACAGATTCCCCTTCGCCGCATGTCGAAATCCCCGGTCCGGCTCCTACACCCAAGCTGAGAGCACTCTAGGCATAGGAGCATGACATGACTGACATCGTGGCGACCGGGCTGGCCTTCTGCGAATCGCCCCGCTGGCACGACGGCCGCCTGTGGGTATCGGACTGGGGCGCCCAGGAGATCCTCGCCATCTCCCCGGCCGGGGACGTGGAGGTCGTGGTCAAGGTCGGCTTCCCGGCCTTCCCGATGTGCATCGACTGGCTGCCAGGCGACGGCGGCCTGCTCGTCGTCAACTCGACCGAGGCCGTCCTGCTGAACCGCCGTCCCGATGGGGAGCTTGCCTGCTACGCCGACCTGGGCGGGATTCCCGGGCACAGCTGGAACGACATCGTGGTCGACGGCCGCGGCAACACCTACGTCAACAGCGCAGGCGTCCGCGGTGCCGATGGCGGGTTCTCCCCCGGCCTGGTGGTCCTGGTCACCCCGGACGGCACGGTCAGCCAGGTCGCCGACAACCTGGCCTTCGCCAACGGCATGGCGGTAACCCCGGACAACCGGACGCTGATCGTCGCCGAGTCCTACGGCAATGCCCTGACCGCGTTCGACATCGCCGCCGACGGCACCCTGGACGGCCGGCGAACCTGGGCCGCTACCGGCGCGGACCACCCCGACGGCATCTGCATCGACGCCGAAGGCGCCGTCTGGTACGCCGATGTGGCGCAGCGGCACTGCGTCCGGGTCGCCGAGGGCGGCGAGATCCTGCAGACCGTGACCTCCGACCGCGGCTGCTTCGCCTGCATGCTCGGCGGCGCCGACCGGACGACGCTGTTCATCGCCGGGCAGGAATGGCACGGCTTCGACCAGGCGAATGACGGTTCCAGGACCGGCCAGGTCATCGCCGTCCGGGCCCCCGCCCCCAGCGCCGGCTGGCCCTAACCGACCCATCTGGACGGAAATTCGATGCCCGGCGGAAGAAAAAGAGCCAAAAACGACCACTAATTCTCCGTCGAACATCGAATTTCCGTCCAAATCCGGCGGGCGCGGGTGGGCAGCTCCCGGCAGCCGCCCTCCGCGCCGCGGGCGCCACCCCGTCGGCATCGGCCAGGCTGACGTAAAATGGCACGTCATGGTCGATCCCGAAGGCAACGAGTTCTGCGTCCTCACCCCTCGATGACCCCTGCCAGGCAGCGGCAGCTCGACTCGATCCGGAGCGAACTGACCCGGCTCGTCCGCTACGACGACGAGTCGGTGGTCAACGATGCCTGGATCCGGCAGCGCTACGACGGCGGCTTCGCGGCGACCTACATGCCGGCCAGGAAGGCGGCCGTCCTCACCGCCTGGCACGAGGCCGGTCACGTGGTCGCCGCCCTGGCCACCGGCACCAGGTTCAGCTCGGCGAGCATCCGGCACGGCAGCACCAGCGAGGGCCGGGTGCACGCGATAGCCGCCGACGGCAACCCGGAAGCCTTCGTGATCCACGCGGCGGGCCAGATCGCCGAACGGCTCTACGACTGGTCGATGCTGGACGACGATGCCCAGCTGGCCGCCTGGCTGAAGACCTGGCGCGACGACGGCGGGGACGCGAAGCACTTCCGCGCCGCTATCAGGCCGCGCACCGATGAACTGGCGGCCTGGCGGTATAGCGAGCGGTTCCTGACCCCGCTGCGGCTGCGGATCCGCCACCTGGCCCGGGCGATGCTGGTGCACCCCAGCTACATTCCCTACGAGGTAGCGAAGGCGCTGTACCAGGACTCGAACTCCTCCAGCGAGTCCAGCACCACCACCGCCCCCGCATTATAAAGCGC
>Ga0209530_1000680_pt1 | contig 20917 bp, 17 predicted proteins | sample BlaSpr_A8_Ref_O1_FD_187987 | JGI IMG/M metagenome (GOLD analysis project Ga0209530, IMG submission 187987) | Forest soil microbial communities from Thunder Bay, Ontario, Canada - Black Spruce, Ontario site 2_A8_Ref_O1 (SPAdes) (version 2) | ecosystem: Environmental > Terrestrial > Soil > Boreal...
GCCGTGTCGATGTGTACGGCATTCAGGGCATCGCATCGTTGCTCGAAAGCGAGTTCAGGCTGCTATGGCGGGGACGCCGCACCGCGCTGCCGCGGCATCAGACGTTAAATGCCACACTGGATTGGAGTCATAACCTGTTGTCCGGGACCGAGCGGCTGACCTTACGGCGTCTTGCCGTTTTCGTCGGCGCTTTCTCTCTGGAAGCGGCCCTGGATGTCGTCGCGGACGACCTCGATCCTGCGGAGGTGACAGAGACACTCGCCACGCTCGTCGATAAATCGCTCGTGGCCCTGGACACTACCGCTACGATGCGCTATCGACTCCTCGACACCACAAGAGCCTACGCGCGGCAGAAGCTCGCCGAAAGCGGCGAACACGCGACGATCGCACGACGCCATGGCGAATACTTCACCTACCGCCTTGAGCGGTTCAAGGTAAGCGCGGCGCTGGCCTCCAGCCGCGCAACCATCAATTTCTTCGTAGAGCATCTGGGTAACGTGCGCACCGCGCTGGAGTGGTCTTTCTCGGAGCACGAAGACAGTGAGATTGGAGTAAGACTGGCGGCCGCCGCGGCGCCGCTTTTCTTAGAGTTGACGCTACTGGGCGAGTGCAACGCGTGGAGCGAACGTGCGATGAGAGACCTCGACTCTGCCAGTCACGGAACTCGACTCGAATTGGAACTGCAGGCGTGCTTCGGGTTCGCGCTCTTATATACCAAAGGCAGTGTCCGGGCGGCACACTCTGCCCTTGTTCGCGCGTTGGAGCTCGCGGAGAGTCTCAAGGATGCCCCAAGTCAGCTGCTTCTATTGTGTGGACTCTATCGATTCAAGATTCGAACTGGAGATTTTCGCGGACTCGACGCACTCACGGCCCGTTGCGAAGCCGCAGCCAAGCAGATTGAGCACCCCGTGGAAGACGGCATAGCGAATGCAATAGGTGCTTCGACGTGTTGTTTTCTTGGTCGCTACAAAGAAGCACTCATGCACGCCAGGATCGCCTTGAGCCATCCTGTACGCTCCTCGCAACTCAATGCAGGGATGTACGGTGGATTTACTCAGAGTGTTAGCGTTCGCAACGTTTTCTCGCGCAGCTTGTGGATGCTGGGCTATGCGGATCAAGCCATCGAATCTGCGCGCCAGGGTCTGGACGAAGCAACTGATCAGGGTCCAGTGACCATTCCATACGCACTGGCCTGGAACGTGTTCGTTTATATGCAAACCGGCGACTGGTTGACGGCGAAAAAGTTGATAGACCGATTGACGAACTATGCGAGAAAAGACGACCTCTCAATTATTAATCTGCAGGCTGTCGGTTGGCAGGGCGTCTTGGCCATCTTGCGCGGTGACCCGTCACTGGGCATTGAACTGCTGCAGACCGCCCTCGCCGCCCTGCGCGCGTTCGGCTACGAATTGCACCGGTGCGTGTTTAGCGCGCGGCTGGCGCAAGGTTTCGCGAAGGCAGGGGACACCGAAATCGCCCGTACGACGATCTGCGAGGCCGTTACCTGGGCCGAAGGTCGCGGCAGGTCGGCCGATCTGCCGGAACTCCTGCGCATCAAGGCAGAGATCCTGATTGCGGCGTCGCCGGCTCACACCAGTGAGGCCGAAGGATGCCTCGCAGGCTCGCTAGAACTCGCTCGGCAGCAATCGGCACTGTCTTTGGAGCTGCGGACCGGGATGAGCCTTGCTCGGCTGTGGGCTGAGAGCGGCCAGGTCGACGAGGCCCTGGACCTGCTCGCGCCCATCCATAGCCGATTTACCGAGGGGTTTAACACCTTGGACCTCGTTGCGGCCGCCAATCTATTGGACGAGCTTCGATCCCGGCGCTGAACTGTGACGCTTCCTGGCAACACCGATCGACAGCTTGGCCTACCAGTCCCTGTCGCCCTTGGTTTTACGCGGCTTTCGCGTGCCCTCCGAGTCAGGCGTTGATCGAAACCTGCGACACTTTTGGCACTGAAATCAAGGGGATCCCGAAAACGCCCGCCGCGTCTGCGGAATGAAGAACGACCGTCGCGGATCAGGGTGACCACGCGAAACGATTGATATCGAATGGCTCCAGATTAACCGCCGCGGTTTCTTCGCTGACGAGTGCCGCGGTGAGCTCGCCCGTGAGTGCAGCGAGCGTCAAGCCCAGGTGTTGATGGCCAAACGCGTAGAAAACATTGGTCAGCCTTCGGCTCCGTCCAATGGCCGGCAAATAATCGGGTAGCGTCGGACGGGAACCCATCCACTGCGTCGCGCTATCGTCGAATGGCAAACCGAGTTCTCGCGCATGCTGGCGGAGTCGCGCCCACTTGCGAGCATCTGGCGCCGCGTCTTTCTTCGTGAACTCCAAGAAGCTGGTCGCTCGTAGCGCGGAGCGAAATCGGGTGACGACGACCGATCGATCTTCGAAGTGGATCGGAGGAATGTCATGCGGCCACGAAGCGCCCGATTGTTGGATGTGATAGCCGCGCTCCGCAATCATTGGCACCGTATGGCCAATGGCCTCTAGCAGATCCGCAGATTCGACTCCCGCTGCGACGACAACGATGTCGGCCATCTGAAGAGCCGCCGCAAGCGTCAATCGGCATGTATCCAGATGCCCACCCGCTTTCAAGAAGGCCTTCTGCATTGTCGTGAGCAAGTCGGCGGGATCAGCGATGTTCGCGGTGGCGATGGACTTCAATGACCCGGCTATCGGAACGTTGAGGAGGCTGCGTAATCGATCGATCTCGGTCGAGTTCAGGTCCATCGCCGTTGCGGAGCCGGACTTACGGATCCATGCCTGGCGCCCGCTCGCGCTCGAGTCCGCATGTTCCCAAATTGCGTAATGACCCGCCTCGATGAGCAACTCTGACGCGCCAATCGCAGACAAGCGACGGCGCCACGCCGGAAGTGCCTGGACCAAGAGTGAGTTCAGGGCCTCGGTGCCGTACCGGAATCGCTTCGGCGTACTCGCAGCGATGAACCTCGCTGCGAACGGCAGCCAGGTCACGATTGCCGAGGGTGGCAGTCCAACCGGGCCACCGCGAAAGAACAGTGACTTGGGAAGCGACCGAAGCGTCGCAGGCGACGACAGTGGCTCACTCGGCTCGACCGCGATACGTCCGGCATTCCCCCACGAGGCCGGTGGCGTGGCGCTGTCCTGGTCGGCGACTGTGACATCGAAACCGCGATCCTGTAGCGATAGGGCGACGCACACGCCGATGACGCCGCCACCGACCACAACGACGGACCCTGACGCGGTGTTATGAGCTTTCATAGGTCTGGGCGGGCCTCGCTGGACTAGGAGAGAAAAAGGTGTGTGATCTTGATTTGGCAGAGGCGGAACAGCTTACTAGCATGGCCTTGACCAGCTCGTGCGCGGCCGCCCGTACTCCCCGATCAGAGCTAGCAGTGCTTCGACGGGGCGTACATCGGCAAAGCTCTGCATCACGTTCCTCAATCCTGCAAGGTGCGCCTCCGGGTCGAGGGCCGCCGCGGCGTCGCCCCGTCATCGTCCGAGCGGGCTACCCAGCGCAGATGGATCGATCTCGAGCGCCTCTGGATACGCGGCGAGCGCACCGAGCGGCACGGGTTTCACTGGCGGGTGGACCACGAATCCAGCGACTTCCGCCAGTGGCATTTTCCTCTCGTGGGCGATGATGCGTCGAACATTGATTTCACACATTCGACCTTGACAGAATCCCATGCCCGCCCGCGTCAGTAACTTTGCGGTGCTAGCGCTCGAGACGCCGGGATCTGCGCGCACGGCATCCTCCACTTGCCCTATCGTAATGTCCTCGCATCGACACAGAAGGGTCGAGCGCTCGCCGATCCTCGCGACAAATGCCGGCGCCGGCGTGGACAGGTCCGCAAGCACCGCCGCGACGCGGCGCAAACGCTGCCAGCGCTTCTGCAAGTTCTGCCGACGTGTGTTGGCTGCCTCGATCGAAACGCGTCCGAGGTCCAGCGCCACGCTGAGCGCCGCGATTTCACCAGACAGCGCCGCAGCCTCCGCGCCCGCTACACCGGCAAGTTCCCCCGCGACCGACAGGCCGGGCACGCTCGAGCGCATATAGTCGTCGCATTCCGTGACCCAGCCTCCGTCGCGTGTCCCTAGGTGTATTGCACCCGCCTGTCGAGCGAGCTCCGAGGAAGGGAGAAATCCGTAGCAAACGCCGAGCGCATCACAAGGAATGACGGTTGACTTGCCGCGGTTGCCTAATTCACGCACCCTCACTCCCTCGAGCTCTCGCGTGCCGAGCGCGTCGACAACGCCGTGGCCGAACAACACCGGCACGCGCGCACGGCGCAACTGAACCAGCGTGCCGAGCATCTTCCAAAGCTGCTTCGATCCTGTGAACGCGGCGCGCGGCGCGCGCGCCAGTCGCCACCCGGCTCCCGCGCGCTGCGCGAGGACCACGGCCGCAATACGGATCTCTGCGGCCAATAACTGCTCCGCGACGACGAACAGCAGCGGATGAGTGCCCGCGAGCACGATCGTTCGCCCGGCCGCGACTCGCTGACTCTTGAGAATCGTCTGAATGCCGCCCGCGCTCATCACCCCCGGCAGCTGCCATCCGGGAAACGGCAGCGGCGCTTCGTAACAGCCGCACGCGATCAACACGTGTCGGGCGCGCACTCGACCGATCGTCTCATCGTTGTGGAACAACACTTCGTGCCCAAACCCAGGCTGCCCATCGCGAGATCCCTTGAAACACGCCCACACGGTCGCCGGAGCGATGTGTCGCAAATGGGTCAGCGCTTCCGCCCGCGCGATCAGCGCCTTGCCCTTATTGTAGGTCGCACCCGGTAACCAGGATTCGACGCGAAACTCGCGCGGCGGCTGCCGGTAGATCTGCCCGCCAAGCCGCGGCTGCTCGTCAAGGAGACACACCTCGAGCTCAAGGCCGCATGCGATGATGGCCGCCGCCATGCCCGCGGGGCCGCCACCGATGATGGCGAGATCACATGCCTCAGTGCTGTTCAGGACGGTCACCGCTCGAGGATTGCGCACCGGACGAACCTCTGATCGAACGCACTTCAAGTCCGGCGCTGACACGCGTAAGGCAAGCGCGTACCAGCCGCCACGCGCCCTTATTGCGTGCAGTGACATCGACTCCCACGCGGATTTCCACCACACACTCGAAGCAGGTACCCATGTTGCAGTAGGGGCCTCGACCCTGCTGCAGGCTGTCTTCGCGGAATCTCCGTTCGCCGTGCGCGAGCAGGGCGGCGGCAACGGTCTCGCCTTGATATGCCTGCACCCGTGCGCCTTCGAACAAGAAATTGCAGCGCTCGCCGCGATGAGTACCTTGAGTCACTCGCAGATTCATGGCGTATGGTAGTCCAATTGAGAGGACGCGAAGCGCGCGGCGCGATAGACGCCGATGGGCATCGAGGTGCTTCCAGTACTGATGAGCTCACTGATCAGCCGCGCGTAGGTTGGCCCCAACGTAAAGGAGGAGCCTCCCGCTGCGATGAACACTCCCGGCAAGGAATCGATGGCGCCGAGTACCGGAAGGTGATCGGGGGCTACACATGCAACGCCGCTCCAGCTGCGGATCACGCTCAACGCTGAAGTGGCCGGAACGACGTGGCATGCGACAGCCGAGCTGCCCGCGAGCGCGAGCTCTTGCAGCTCGGCATCCGCCGCTGCTTCCAGTCCGCCATTGGGCAGACGCGCGGGCCAGCCGCCGCCGATTAGCACATTGCCCGCTTCCACTTGCTTGATGGAGAGGCGCCGTCCCATGTGCTGAACCAAGTGGCTGATCAGCGGCGCGGTGCGTTGAGTTGCCATCATCTGCAGACCCACGGGCGTCAGCGGAACGGCGGCGCCGAGCGGCGCTAGAATCTGGGGGGACCACGCGCCAGCGGCGATCAGCACTGCTGCCGCATCGACGGTCGCGACCGCCGTGCGGGCGTTCGAGCCGACGGCGGCTACCGACTCGAGCATGAGACGCCAGCTCCCCGCATTCGATTCCAGCGCTCGCACGCGTGCGTGTAGCTCGAACTTCGCGCCGGCAGCTCGAGCGGCTGCGGCATACGCGGGGGCCACCCATCTTGGATTCGCATGACCCTCCGCAGAACAAAAACTCGCCGAGCGGATGCCGGCCGACAGGTAGGGCGCGATGCGGCGCAGCTCCTTGCCATCGAGCATGCGCACGTCGAGACCCCCGCGCGTCTCCAATTCTACCTTTTGCAACAGCAGACGATGATCGGTCTCTGTCTCCGCGAGCATGAGGCCGCCGTGCATCGATAGTTCAAGGTCGTGTGCGAGCTCCTTTGGCAAACGCCGCCAATCTTCAATGGCCTGCAAATTGATAGGAATCAGTTGCGCCAGGCGCTCAGGATCTGACACCAGCACGTCGAGCATGCGCGGCTCGAGCTGAAAATGCAGTGACCCCGCGTTGCGTCCGGATGCGCCCCGATTGACTTCTGCCTGATCGATGACGATCACGCACCGCCCGCGCCGGGCAAGATGCCAAGCGGCCGCACAGCCGATGAGCCCAGCCCCGACCACAGCTACATCGCAGGACGCGCTCAAGAGAACCTCCTAATGGCGACCCCTGACACCTCACTCCACCAGCGTTGCGTACTGCTCGATGTCGCGCGACGAGCTTCCGACACCGATCCGATAGCGGCCCGGGATTACCTGCCATCGATGTCGCGCATCGTCCCACATCGACAGCGCACGCCGATCGATATCGAACCGAACATCACGTCGCTCGCCGACGGCGAGCTCAATCCGTTCGAACCCCTTGAGTTGCCATGGAGGCTCACCCGCGGCGCGCGGAAAGCCAACGTAGAGCTCGACCACGGTCGCGCCATCGTGTTGCCCAACGTTCGTCACGCTTCCCTCGATGCGCCATGCGCTCCCGCCGCTGTGCGTCACGCGCAATGACCCGATGCGGTAACGCGAGTAGGATAAGCCGAAGCCGAAAGGAAACAATGGTGCTTGCCCCTTTGCGTCATAATACCGATAACCGACACTAAGACCTTCAGCATAGGTGACCGTCCCCGCGACTCCCGGAAAGTGCGCCGGCATCGTGTCCGGGCCCTGCCATTCGCTGCGCGGAAAGGTCATCGGGAGCTTACCTGAGGGGTTCGCATCCCCGAACAAGATCCGGGTGATCGCGGCGCCCGCCTCCTCGCCGGGATACCATGCCTCGAGCACCACGGCAGCCTTGGTGAGCCACGGCATGAGTACCGGGCCCACCGTGTGAAGCACCACCACGGTGTGCGGGTTGGCCGCGGTCACCGCGGCGATCAGGTCGTTCTGATCCCCCGGCAGATTCAGACTCGTTCGATCGCCGCCTTCGGATACGTTATCGCTCGCAAACACGATCGCTACATTCGCCTGGCGTGCCGCTGCGACGGCCCTCATCAGCAAATCGTCGGGCTCCTGCCAGCCCCATTCGAGCGTAGGCTTTGAGATCGTCGCAGCCCTCGAATACTCGAGTCGAATGGTGACCGGCCTGCCGCCCGTCAGCGTGGTGACTCCATGCGTAATCGACGAAAATTGTTCGTTCAAGGTACGTACCACTTCGCGTCCGTCGATATAGAGCACCGCATCGCCGCCGCCGCTCAACGAGAACCGATAGCGCCCGGTCTTGGGTGGGTTCAACGCGCCCTGCCACCGCACGGACCAGACGGGCGGCAAGCCGGAGGGCGGTTCGTGTAGACCGATCGTGGGTTCGACGGTCTGCTTGAGAATCGGACCGCTCCAATCCGCGGTGCCATACCAAAACGCGGTAAGTCCGGAGCCGCTCCGGCTCAACGGCGAAAGAGCCGAGCCTGGCACGGTCGGGAGCGCCCCGGTGCCGAGCGTGCCGCGAGCGTAGCTCACTTTTATCGAGGCACCGGCGCGTTCGGTGATTGCCGCGAGCGGTGTGCGGACCCGGATGGCGGGATCGTTCACGAATCCGCCGTAGCGCTCAGTGGTCTGGACGTGCTCTCCAGCATCATCTCCGATCACGGCTACCGTTCGAACGTTCGCGTTGAGAGGCAACACCCCGTGTTGGTTCTTGAGTAGCACCACCCCTTGCGAAGCAATCCTCAAGGCGAGCGCGCGGTGCGCCGCAGTCCTCACATCTGCGTCGGCGGTTCTCTTCGTATCCGCGCCGCCGCCTTGCACGCACTCCACGAGGCCTAAGCGAAACATGGGCCGCAGGATATTCTCAACCATGGTATTGAGGCGCTGCGGCGGCAGCGCCCCGCTCGTGAATGCATCGCGCAACGGTTTGCCGTAGAACGCGGGAAAGCCAAAATGGCCGCTGCCGCCGGGCATCGACACATCGAGGCCGGCGCGAGCCGCAGCCAGCGTGCTCCGATGGGCGAAATACCAGTCAGAAACCACGAAGCCATCGAACTTCCATTCTCCACGCAGCACCGTATCGAGCGCGGGATTTTGGCACGCGTAAACTCCGTTCACTTGGTTGTAGGAACACATGATTGATCCGGCCTGCGCCTCCCTCACCGCCGCTTCGAAGGCCGGGAAGTAGATCTCGCGCAGCGCGCGCTCCGATACACGGACGTCAATCGCTGAGTATGCCGGGGCATCGCCGAGGCGTAATGTTTCCTGGTTATTGGCGACGAAGTGCTTCGGCGTAGCGATGACGTGCCAGCTTTGAATGCCCTCGATAAATGCAACCCCCAGTCTGCCCGTGAGATACGGGTCCTCGCCAAGCGACTCCGCGGCGCGCCCCCAGCGCGGCGTGCGTAAAATATTGAGTGTGGGCGCAAGCACGACATTGCGGCCCTTGCCGGCATGTTCCTCGCCGAGTGCCATACCGTAGGCGCGCATGAGCGCGAGGTCCCAGGTCGATGCGCCCGCGATCGGCGCCGGAAACTCCGTGACATGGGTCATCCCATTGCCCACACCGGCCGGCCCATCTCCAAAGCACAACGCCGGTAACTCCAGCCGCTCAATGGATGGCAAGTGCCCCACGCAGGAATTGATGCCGGTGCCGTTGGCATCAAGGGTCGTGTCGCCTTGCAACCAAGACAATTTTTCATCGAACGTCATCGCCTCCGCCGCCGCGTGCGCACGCTCCTCGGCACTTAGAGCCGGATCGAGCCACGGATACCGGGGCACGTTTGGAGGATGAGCGGCGACCGCGGCATCAGCCACTAGCGCTTGGGGTGCTATGGTGAGCACCGCCACAGACAACCACGCGACCAGAACCGCTCCTCGGGTATGCCTCATAGAGCGCGCACGTATTCGAAACTCGATCGCGCGCTTGCGAGCGGATCTCTCGCCCGATCGTGCTCGACAAACATGTGCTGCACCCACGAGAGGGTCGCGGCATGTAGCACCGCCGTGAAGTCGATCGTACCCCGTCCGAGATCCGTGATTTCCCCTGCACGATCGAGATCCTTCAGATGCAGAAGTGGGAAGCGGCCAGGAAAGCGGGCGAAGTAGGTAAGCACATCGGCGCCCGCCTTGAAGGCATAATACGTGTCGAGCTCCATTTTTACAGCGTGCACGTTCGTGTGGCGAAGAATGAGCTCGTGGGCGACGTCGATGCCGATCCGCTGAAAGACCTTGCTGCCGTTGTGGTAGGCGAACGTCAATCCTTCTCGTTGGCGCAAATCGCCTGCCAGGTTGAATGCCCGGATGAACTGATCCAGCGCCTGCGCCATCGTGATGACACCACGATCCCATTGTTGGTACACACCGTAAAGATCTTGAGGGACCAGATGCTGGGACGGGGAGGTGAGATGACAAGCCTCGAGAATGCTACGTACCTCAGCAGGGGCTCGACCCATGCTGCCGAGCGTTTCTACCTCCTCATAGCCAATGGCAGCAACGTTGCTCAAGGTCCCGCGAAAGTCCTCATTCAACAAGGACATCACCGTTATGAGTTCGAGTTCCACGACACGATGCTTGCGAGGCGCACGTACGCTTCCGCTTAAGTTGCCATATGCAGCGGCGAGCGCGCCGACGCCCGCGGTCACGATGAAACTGCGGCGCTGCATCAAGAACGCGGCGATGATTCGGCCCACCCGCGCCGACTCAGCCAGTGATCATGCTAGCCGACCGCTGCGGTCGCCTCGATTTCCACCAAAAAATCCGGCAGCGCGAGCGCTTGGACCCCCCCTTTTGCCGGACGGCATGGGAAAATCCAAACTGTACGCTGTTGTACAGACTGGATGGATTGATTCTCTTGGCGCGCACAATGCTCTCCTTGTGTGTGGCTAGTACATTAAAAGGTCGTACGGAACATGATGCTGAGCGTTCGGGGCCGATTGATGACATTGGCCTGAGGAAACAGGCCGTGCTGGACCGTCGTGTCGGCGATAGTCGCGGTGTTGTTAAACACATTGGCGAGATTCACGAGCACCGACCACCGCTCCTCCTTGACTCCCGCCCGCAGGGTTGTCGTTTCATAGCCGGGGAATATCTCCAGAAAGGTGGGAGGACTCGTCTGCAGTTCTCCTAAACGCGATGAAATGTAAGAATACTGCGCCCCAACGATCCCACTCAGATTGCGCACGCCGAGCGGCCACTCGTAGCTTGAATTCAATGTGAAGGTGTTCCTGGGAACATAGGGGATCGGATCGCCTTCCAGACCTGAGCTCGGGTTCGGAATATCAGCCACTAATTTGGCCTCGTCATAATTGTAATAGGCACCGAGCTGGAGGCCCGTGATCGGGCGTGTTTCCACTTCAAGCTCGAAGCCCTTGACCGTTGCGCGTCCACTATTACCCGTGTAAAGGAACGTCGGTGAGCCTGTCGTGGTCTGCTCGGACACCTGAATCTTTGACCAGTCAATAAAGTACGCCGCGCCGTTGGCCACCAACCGGTTATCGAGCCAGGATGACTTCAGGCCGAGCTCGTAATTAATGAGAGAGTCGGACGTGAATCCCGCCGGGATGGTCACCCCAGCGATGGCAGCGGCGGTTTGATCATTGACCCCACCGGGGCGAAACCCTTGTGCGATCTGTAAGTAGGACATCAGATGCGAGTTTGGCGTGTACTCCAAATTGAGCCTACCAATGAGGCCGACATCGGTAAATTCGAGCACTGGTCCCTCACCAGCACCTGGTCCGCCACCGAACCCGACAAGGGCAGCCGACAGCTCCGTGTCACTAATATCGTACCGACGCCCGCCGAGTGTCAGTTTCCATTCGTCCGAGAATTTGTAGCTCAGCTCGGCAAAAACGGTCTTCTCTCGAATCGTGTCATCCTGGGTGTGGGCCAACAGCACCACCGGGTTAGGATCGACATAGCCGTTTGGGTCTGCAGTGATCACGTGGCTCTCAAAGTCTCTTTGCTCGTTCTGAAAAAAGAATCCGACGAGTAGCTGCAAGGGTCCCTGCCAACTAGAGACAAACCGCGCTTCATCCGAACTAACGGTGCGGTCGTTGGGATAATTGATGACGCTGCGGCCGGTCGTGGTCACGGGGAGTCCGAGATAAAGTTGGATTATGGCCGAGGCATCGCGGGTGTATTCAAAATCCCGGTCGAAGCGCGATGAAGTGACCGTATAAGTGCCGTAACTTTCCTTGTCTTCAAAGCCGAGCTCGTACATATCCATGTTGTTGCCCTGCGGCTCTCGGGCGTAGATATCCTGAAAATATTGTGGCGAATTCGGCGGCAAGGGGGAGAACGGAGGGCCAGTCCCGGAGAAGTTGTATCCGGTGGTGTTGACGTAACCGAGTGCGTCCGCCTCAGTCCTTTGTACCATCGCCAATGCCGAGATGGTGATGTTATCGGTAGCGGCAAATTTAGCCGTGACCCGGCCTGCTTTGATCCGTGTTTCGTTGGCGTCTTGCTCAAATTGATTGCTGATGTATCCCGGATTGTCCAAATAAGACCCCGCCAGTCGGATAGCAAAGCGATCGGTCAAGATAGGTAAATTCACCATCGCGTCGACCTGGCTACCAACGCCGCCACCCGTGGTTTCGCGATATCCTGCACCGACCGAACCGAAGAAGTCGCTCAAGTTCGGTTTCGCGGTAATGAATCGGATGGTTCCCGTCATGGAGCTCGATCCGAAGGTCGTGCCTTGTGGCCCTTTGAGCACCTCGATTCGATCCATATCAAATAACAGGACGTCGGGGGCCTGACCACCGCCATCCTGATAGTTTTCACCGGTGATGACGACATCGTCCAAGTACACGCCCACCGTGCCGGCGCCTGCCGAGTTGACACCGCGAATCACGTATCTCTGGTCACCGGAGGAGCCATTGTTCTGGGTGACGAGACCTGGCACGAGAGTGGACCAATCGTTGATCTCCACGGCATTGATGGCAGCGAGTTGCCCGCCGGTGAAAGCTTGTACGGCGATCGGTGTCTCCTGAATGTGTTCCGCGCGTTTCGTCGCGGTGACCACGATCTCCTCCAGCCCTGTTCCCGGCTCATCGGCTGCCCACACGCTGCTCGTGAATATCGCCGCCGCTAAACACGCCAAAAATCGTGTTGCACTACCGCAACCGATCGGGCCGCTCTGCGACTTCGTGACGTATATCGGCATACGTTCCCACCCCGTTTGTTAGATATTTATCCGACAAGCGAATTCATAAACCCGAGCGCGCATAAGTTCAATGACAACGGCTCTCGAACTTCATTGCGTCATCCTTGAATCGCCAGAAATACGATGCCGAGAGCGATCGGAACGAGGTTACGGATCGTGGCATACCAAAGCCGAAAACTGGCGCCCGTGCCGATTCCGAGTTCCCGGCTCACGGCCGCTCGCGACAGGGCCCAACCGGCAATGAGCGCGACCATGAGGCCGCCAACGGGCAGCATAATATTGGAGGCGAGGTAGTCGATCAGCTCGAATGCGTTGCGACGCGAAGAGAAGCCGAGCAGCGCGAGGGGGTAAATGTTTTTCCAGAGGTTGAATGAAAAAACCGTCACGAATCCCGCCAGCCAGATCGCAAGTCCCGCGCTGTATGTGGCAATAGCCCTGGATAGCGGCGTGTACTCTTCGAGAAATGCAACGATCGCCTCGAGCAGGACAATCGTGGCGGTGAGCCCGGCGAACGAAAGCACGAGGAACATGATCGTGCCGAACACGGCACCATACGCCATTTGGCCGAACGCCACGGGGAGGGTTACGAAGACTAGTCCGGGGCCGTGTGTCGCCTCGAGCCCGTAGGCGAACATCAGCGGAAAGATCGAGAATCCAGCCAGCACCGCTACCAGACCTTGAGCGACCGCGACGGTGAACACCGATTTTACGATCGAGTACTCCCGCTTCATGTACGCGCCGACCGTCATCATGACACCCGCGCCCACGCCCAAGGAAAAGAAGGCCTGTCCGACCGCGATCACCACGACGTCCGCGGAAAGCCGATCGAGCCTAAAGGACAGAAGGAAGCGCGCCGCGGCTGCTGTATTGCCCACGATCGCCGCATAGCCGCATAGACCAATCAGTATGATGAAGCGCAGGGGCGTCAGGACCCCCGACACGCGTTCAATGCCCTTGTTGACGCCGTGCGCTACCACGATCGTAGTCAGCAGAATGAAGAATCCTGAACACGCCAGCATCTCGACCGGACTTGCCATCATCGCCGCATACATGGCGACGGCCTGCGGCGCCTGGATCCTGACGAAGGAGCCCGACAGGCCGAGCAAAAAATAACGCAGCATCCAGCCGCAGACGACGAAATAAAAACTCAACACAAGAAAGATCCCGACCAGCGCGATCACGCCGTAGGACTTCCAAGCGGGGCTTATTTTGTCGCGCTCTACCAGCACGCGCATGCAGCCCGCGACGCTCCGGCCGCAATAGCGGCCGATGAGCATTTCTGCGATGAGCGCTGGCACGGCGAGCGTCACGAGCGCGAGAAAGTAGACGAACACAAACGTTGCGCCGCCGTTCTGGCCCGCAAGATAGGTGAATTTCCAGAAATTCGCGATCCCAGCTTCGGTTCCGATCGCCGTGATCAAAAATAGAAGATTCGACGACCACTGTTTTTTTTCCACTACGCACCTGCATCGATGAGGACTTCCTGCAAGCAGAGGCCCCGTCGGTGACCACCTCTACACGATCGATTGCTGGCAACGGAATAGCGGATATATCGACGGAGTTTTGTATTCCAGTTACGGGTACGCGATGACCGTTGATTAGAACGAGGGTCGAATCCTATCCGAAGCCACGAAGATTTGCGCTGTCTGAGTAATTGAAATTTGCAAGATTTTGAAAGGGGCCTTGGCCATTTACCCCAATAGGGGATTGCTGGCCGCCAGCGAAGCTCTCCGGTAGCTCGCGAAGAACCTCCCCGGCAGTGGACGCGCCGGAATTCTCAATATCGGCGCTCGTAATGGTTATTGCCGGTGACGCTGGTGCCACACCGCGAATGTACGTGCCCGTTACGACAATTTCTTCAAGCGGCGATTCGGTATCGCCGGACTTTACGCCGTGTTCCTTGGTCTCGTCCCTGATCACGTCTTTGTCTTTTGCGTCGGCTTGAACGGAAGACTCTTGCTTCGAGGACGGCGCGTCGGCGCTATCGATTCGGACATCCGCGGCGTTTGCCATCATGGGAGCTAGCACGGGAGGGACGAACGTGACATCCGCAGCAAAACGCCGGGAACGAAGCCCACGCCGTGCGGCCTCGGTTGCTTCCATAATGAATGTTTGCACTGCCGCATGCTCCCTCGGCGCGCATTCCTTCAACAGCTTTGGAGTGTAACACTGCTTCGTGGATGGTAAGCCAATGTATGGACGAGCCTATTCGGCCTTGCGATTCACCCCTGGCATACTGTCGGCTGAATTCAACATGCTCATCCCCGCCGAGTGCATCCGGGGTAATCTCAAGCATCGCTATGCCGAGCTGCCGCGCTTGGGACCCATACATATAGCAGAACTCGTCCCAGGGTCGTCTTTTTAGCGGCTTGATGTATGAGATCGCTGTGGGTGGAGTCGGGCTCAGATACATTCCATCAGATCTTGGGTCACTTCGACGTACCGTCGGATCGCTGGAACGAGTGTGATCGCTCGGTTCATCAAGCGCATCCCCACCAGGCCAAAGTAAAGACGCTCTCTTGCTCAGGATTCAACCATGCCGATTGATGGTCCGCGTAGTGATCCACCAAAATAGTCAATGTGATTCGCATATCAGCGCCGACCCAAGTCATCGCCTGCGAGGAACCCGAAACGCCAACTTTAATCGGAAGCGCAATTCCCGAGCGCCAGTGATTCATGTCCCACGTAACTGGAGGAGCGCGCCAATGAAACTGATTCGCCCGATCGTCCATGCAACGGCACTTTGGGCCGTCGGCCAGGCACTGGGCGCCAGCACGACCGATCGCGTCAGTAAACCTTCTCGACCGGGGCGTTGAAAGAATAGCCGACGCTGCGCTCGGTAATGATGTAGGCGGGCTGGGTAGCATCCGCCTCGATCTTGCGCCGCAAGCGCGAGATCTGAGTATCGATCGCCCGATCGTACACCATTGTCATACACCCGACTCGCTTCGAGCAGCTGATCGCGCGTCATGACGCGTTGCGGTGAGGCCAGGAGCACGGCGAGCAGATTGAATTCCAGGTTCGAAAGCTCGATACGCCCGCCGTCTCGCCTGACGAGACGGCGGGTGCGCAAATTGAGCTCGAACTCAGCGAAGCGAAATGCGCGGATTTCCGCTGCGCGCGCCTGCGCGGGTGTGGCGGCCTGGGCGCGCCGCAGCACCGTACGCACGCGCGCCAGGAGCTCGCGTGGACTAAACCGCTTGTTCAGATAGTCGTCGGCTCCGAGCTCGAGTCCCATGACGCGATCAGGCTGCGCGCAAGAGGGTGACGTCCGGCCACTGCCTGTCCCCGCTGCTGATCGAGTCCTTGAAGCATATGAGGCGATTACTAGTCTAGGCAAGCCGACACTAATCAAAGTCGGCAGAGATGACAAGCCGCCTTAGGATGACGACCCGCAAAGCGGTTCCTCTCGCAAACCTTCGCAACCAGTCAAATCTTGCGGGAGTCCAGGAGAGTGTTCCGATAGCGATGCTGCATTCGAAAGGATCGGGGTGGCAGACCGATGAATTCTCGGAAGCGCCGACAAAAGTGACTTTGATCTGAGAATCCGGTGGAGAGAGCCACCTCTGCCAGCGCCAGGTCGGTTCGCGCTAGCAGGTCCTGCGCCCGCGTGAGCCTACGCCGCATAATGTAACTATGCGGCGTAAGTCCGACCGATCGGAAGAAGGATCGAGAGAAGTGCGACACCGAAATTCCCACGCTGGCAGCCAGTTCCTGAATGCCCAAAGCGGAATCCAGATGAGCGTCGATATATTCTTCAACGCGCCGCAGGATTCCCGGCGGCAGTCCGCTTTCGTAGGCGCCTTGCCGAATAGGTCGTCCCGCACAGGAGATCGAATCGAGCCGTGGCCGAGCATGTAGGATCGCGCGCTCATCAATATCAGAGTTGGCACCGAGATCCGGCGGGGTGATGAGCACGCTCCACGGATTACCATCAGCGCGCCCTGACAGCGTCATTGCCACGTCGCGATAGCGCATTGCGCGAGCATTAGCGCCATGTATTTGAAAAAATATTGAGAGCGTGCAAGGCGCCTGAATTGATCGTCCTCTCGCCTCGAGCCCTTGGCGAGCCCTATGATCTGCGCCTACCACCCTTTGCTCGCGATCAATTGCCAACAGCATGGACTTGTCCGCCTCACCTTGCGCCACCGCAGCGATTACCCAAAGTCGGCGATAGCTCAGGCGAAACCAACGTTCCGCGATGGCACGGGCAAACGATTGCATCAGCGCATTGAGCAGCTTTTTCAGCGAACCCGAGCAGTCGATATCGCCGGTCCTGAGTTCAAGTGAGGCTATGGGCTGCCCGTCCGCGCCGTGGATAGGCGCCCGCAGTTCCGCGTGGGTCCTTGGTGCTCCATCCATACCTCGCAGCACCGCACTGCAGTGCAACTGACGCAGAATTTGCGCGAGTCGCGCAACATCCTCGCGGGCACTGCAAAGCAGTTCATCAATCGTGGGCCGGTACTCCTCTGTATCACCGTCGACCGCATCACCTGACGCGACAGCTTCGTGCTTCGAATCTATCAAACTCGTCGGTCCATTCAGCGTCATGTCGTGATTCTCTTGGGCCAAGTGATCCTGGCGTCAAACTGCTGTGAAACGGATATTCTGACCGTCAAATCAGGTGGGATTCCCTGGCCGCTGCAGTTAGTTCGCCTCGAAAGGCCGGGTCCGCAAGCTCGATCAAGGCGTACGCCCTCTCGGTAGAGGAAAGCCCCTTCAGATTCGCAAGTCCGTTTTCGGTGACCACGTAATGAACATCAGTGCGAGGTGTTGTGACAGGGCCAGAGAGGTGCGGCACAATTTTGCTGATCTTGCCACCCTTGATTGAAGATTGGAAAGCGATGAACGATATTCCACCCTTCGACGCATAGGCGCCTCGCACAAAGTCGAGCTGCCCACCGGTCGATGTGAATTGATGGCCTCGTACATATTCAGAGTTGCAGGCCCCCGTCAAGTCCATCTCGATCGTGGAATTCACCGACACGACATTGTCGTTCTGGGCGATCACGGCCGGGTCGTTCACGTAATCGACCGGGTGGCTTTCGATCGCGATGTTGTCATCGAGGAAGTCATAGAAGGCCTCATCTCCCATCGCGAAGGTGAAGACGGACTTTCCTGGGTTGATGTTTTTCCATCGATTCGTGATAACCCCACTCTGAATCAACTGTGCCAAGGCGGGATTGAGCACTTCGGTATGAATGCCGAGGTCCTTACGGTCCATCAGTGCTTCGCAGACCCCGCTGGGTACTCCACCCACGCCGATTTGGAGGCAGGCATGTTCCGGAATGAGTTCAGCAATGCGCTGGCCGAGCTTGCGCTCGTGCTCCTGAGTGGGTCGCTCAGTCAGCGTCAGTAGCGGAGCATCGTTTTCCACGATGGCATCCACTTCAGAAATATGCAGGGAAGAACGACCGTATACGCGCGGCATACGCTGATTGACTTCGACGATCAGCCGCTTGGCCTGGCGCGCCGCCGTGCTGGTGTAGTCGTTATTGGTTCCGAAGGTGAAATACCCGTTTCGGTCCATGGGCGAGACGGTAACCAGAAATGTATCGGCATGAATGTGGTCCGTGAAGAAGCGGACCGATTGGCTGAACGAATTTGGGACGTAGTACACGACCTTACGACCGCCATCTTCTTGTCCCTTCTTGATGAGGTCACGCTCGGCCTCCTGTATGAACATGCAATGGGGCTTTATCCGGCCCATCAGCTCATAGCGTAGGAGCGAGCGCTTCATGTTTTGTTCGGCGTGCATGTAGTAGAGCTTCACGTTGTCGATTTTCCCAGCCTCCGCGCGCGACGCGAGCGCTTCCATTAATGCTGGCGGCTGGCACACTGCCTGGCCGACGGCGACGATGCTGTTGCTGCCGATCTGCTCGACAGCGCTATGGCTGTCGGTGAGCTTTGCTTTATATGGGTTCCCGAAAGCCATCATTGCTCTCCTCAGTAGTTCGCGGCCGCTTCGGGCGAGCGCCCACGCTTGTAGATCAGCATCGTGCGCTCGAAGCTCATCACTTCTTTGCCGTCTTGATTCAACCCTCGAGTTGAAACGGTGACGATCCCCTGCGTGGGCCGACTCTTTGACTCGCGCTTCGACAGCACCGTGGACTCGGCGTAGAGCGTGTCGCCGGCAAAAACCGGATGGGTCGCCTTGACCTTATCCCACCCCAGGTTGGCGACGACTTTGGCGCTGACGGTTCGCACGCTCATGCCGGTGAGGAGCGCAAGGGTCAATGTGCTATCGACCAGCATCTTCTTCCACTCTGTTTTTGAGGCGTAGGCGGCATCAAAATGAACGGGCTGCACATTCAGGGTGAGCAACGTCATCCAGATGTTGTCCACATCTGTAATGGTCCGTCCGGGACGATGTTCGAATACGTCGCCGGCTTCGAAGTCTTCGTAATACAGACCCGATGTCTCGCGATAGCGCTTCGGGCCTAATTCTCGGTATGCCGATAGTGTCTTTTCCATGTGTACTCCTTACGACATGATGAATGCCAAAAGATCCGCGTTGATCACCTCGGCGTGAGTGGTCATCAAGCCGTGTGGGTAGCCAGGGTAAATCTTGAGCGTACTCCGCTTTAGTAATTTGGCCTGCAGCAATGAGGCATCCTTGTACGGCACAACTTGATCATCGTCCCCTTGCATCACGAGGGTCGGCACCGTAATCGCTTTCAAATCGTCCGTTTGGTCCGTCTCTGAGAACGCCTTGATGCCCTCATAATGCGCAACCGCGCTGCCCATCATTCCCTGACGCCACCAATTCTGGATAATTCCCTGAGAGGGTTTTGCCCCGGGCCGGTTAAAGCCGTAAAAGGGGCCCGAAGGCACATCCAGAAAGAACTGTGCCCGGTTCTCGGCCAGTGCCTTGCGGAATCCATCGAACACCGCCATCGGCGTGCCCCCGGGGTTCTTATCGGTTTTAAGCATGAGCGGCGGAACCGAGGCGATAAGCACCGCCTTCGCTACGCGGCCCTGAGGCTGACCGTATTTCGCTACGTAGCGCGCCACTTGGCCACCGCCGGTCGAGTGTCCGACGTGAACCGCGTTCTTCAGGTCAAGATGCTCTACGACAGCCGAGGTATCGGCGGCATAATGGTCCATGTCGTGGCCGGTGCCCACCTGCGCAGAGCGACCGTGACCGCGCCTGTCGTGAGCGACGACGCGATAGCCGTTAGATAGAAAGAACAGCATCTGCGTGTCCCAATCGTCAGAGGACAGAGGCCAGCCATGGTGAAACACGATGGGCTGTGCGTTCTTTGGCCCCCAGTCCTTATAGAATATTTCGACGCCATCGGTAGTTTTCACGGTTTGCATATTCTGGTCTCCATTGTCGGGTGAACGCGGTGTGTTTGTGGATGTAGAATTCAATTGGGCGAACGACGGTCAACCGCTTATGAGCGCAAAACCGGCCGCGACAGAAATTACTCCTTTCGCTCTTGGATTGGGGTCGCTCTCCAGGAGCGGTCTTACCTTTCGGTGATTCCGGCTCGCTCGAGAACGAGCCTTGCCTTGCGCGCAACGGCCTCATCCACCATCTGGTGGCCGACAGAACCTACGCCCTTACGGTTCACGACGAGGATCTGCCGCGCTTCGGCTACTTGTTGTTCGCTTGGGGTTAAGACCGCGTTGATGGTTGCAATTTGCGCCGGGTGGATTGCACATTTGCCGTGAAATCCCAGGCTTGCCGATGCCTTCATCTCCCGCTTGAGACCTTCCGTGTCTGCAATATCGAAATAGGGTGAGTCCAAAGCCGCGATTCCCGCGGATGCAGTCGCCTGAATAATGCGTGACCTCACCCAAAGCAGCGACTCCCAGGCTGTCTCCGCCCCGAGGTCTGCGGCCATATCCGCAGCCCCAAAGAGCAAGGCGGCCGGCTTGGCGTCGCCCCCAGCGATCTCATCCAGAGCCCCCACGCCCTTGGCGCTCTCGATCAGGGCGATGATTTGCGCAGTCTTGCCTGCCTCTCGCAGCAGGTTTCCCACCCATTCAATGAGCGCCGACGATCCGCACTTCGGCAGGACCAAATAATCAGGATCGGCCGACGAACTTAGTAGCGCCTGCAGGTCATCGAGCCCAAACCTCGTTTCTGGAGAATTCAGTCGCAGCGCCAAAGGCATGTGATCAGGGGAAATCCCCGCGAGATAGCGAAGGGCCGCTTCGCGGGCCTCTTTCTTTGCGGATGGTGCCACGGAGTCTTCGAGATCAACGATCAGGGCGTCGGCATGTACATCGCCTGCGCGAGCAAATCGGTCTGATTTGGTCGCCGGTGTAAACAACCAGCTCTTCAGTGAAAGAATCGATTTCTGCAATTTAGGAAGTGTCACCGCAGCTCCTTCAGTACTTCTCACACTTTTTCAGCATGGGTACACGATGTGCACTTCAAGGGAGAATATCCATTATGGTTTGGTATCGGTCTGGCGATGTCATTTGTGCTGGCCCGATACTTAGGGCTCGAGATTGACT
>Ga0209530_1000681_pt1 | contig 20902 bp, 14 predicted proteins | sample BlaSpr_A8_Ref_O1_FD_187987 | JGI IMG/M metagenome (GOLD analysis project Ga0209530, IMG submission 187987) | Forest soil microbial communities from Thunder Bay, Ontario, Canada - Black Spruce, Ontario site 2_A8_Ref_O1 (SPAdes) (version 2) | ecosystem: Environmental > Terrestrial > Soil > Boreal...
CCGAGCCGCAGCACCAGGTCGCTGGCATCGGTCACTGCCGCGGTGTGTACGGAAGGCCCGTCCGTGTGGGCGCTGTCCCAGACCTTGGCAGCGTGCCGCCAGGCCTGGTGCGCCTGGCCTGCGGCTTCGGCGGCGCTACGCAGGGCCGGCGCGGCAGGCAGGTACAGGCTGTGCCGCCGCGCCCGCAGCGTCAGCAGACCGGTGATCTGCCGCGCCAGGTCGCAGGCGATCGCCGCCGCATTGGCGGTGTACTTCCACGCGTCGCTGTTCGCTGCGGGAGACCAGCGGGCGTCCATCACGCGGGCCGTGCCGGCGGAAGCCGCTCGCTGCTGGCCAGGATGCCACGGCACAGCTCGGCGTCGGTCTCGCCCGGGGCCGGGGCTGCCCGCTCGGGCGGCCTGGCTGCCGGGATGTTGCGGGCAAGCTCACTGTACGGACTGGAGCTATCCCAAGTGACCGGGCTGCTGCCCGGTACTGCCTACCCCGTCTTCCTGCGACTGGAAAACGAAGGCTGGGTCAGCGGTCGCTGGGGAGGCGATCGACCCGCACGCCGAGAAACGTCCCCCTCGCCGCTATTACCGGCTTACCCCGGCCGGTGCTATCAGGTCCAGCTCAGCCCTGGCCAGTGCCAGGCGGCCCAGCCGCACGGCGCTCCGACGACTGGCCGGGGGACGGATGCCAGCGGCTATGCGGATACTGCACTCAGGTTCCTGGGGCCGTACCGGCGGCGCCATCAGAAATTCCGCGCTGCCAGGCTCGCCGTCCCGGCCGCTGTCATCTTCCTCACCCAGATCATCAGCAGCCCCGCTGCGGATGACCTGATCATCAGCATTACCGCCTTCACCGTCCTTATCCTCGGACACACCAAGCGGGTCTGGTTCCGCTGGTCTGAGCGGAGGGATGCCATGAAGCGCGCGCACCTGCTGATACCGACAGGCCAGCCGCCGGATGGCGCACCATGCGCCTAGCAGCTGTCCTGCTTTTCATGTTTTGGGAGGGTTTCTCCCCGGCTCGCCAGATTCAAGGAGGCCAGCATGTCGGCCAATGCGCTGCAGCGGGACTCGAATTCCTCCATGCTGTCCGCTGACAATCCGAGCCTCGATGAAGGGCGGCGCTTTTACGGTGCCGCGACTGGATCTTCGAGCAGCAGACTACCCACTGGCACTTGAGGCCTCGATGAATGTCGACAGCCTGGGCAGTTCGCCTTGGATTTCACCCAAACCCCACCGGATGTTCCCCGTGCCAGGTGGACGATCAGCGCGACTAGCTCGTCCGGTACGAGTCGGCGTTACGATCGCCAGGCCCGCACCGCGTTCGATATGAACCTCGCCAATGCCGCGAGGACCGCCCGGTCAGTCCGCGACATCTGGGTCCCCGCCATCGCAGCGAGGAATGGGCGGAGAGCGTGGCTGCGATCTTACGGACGGCCACTGCCTGCCTCGATGAAGGGCGACGCTTTCAAGCACCGCGACGGGTACAACCCGGACACCCTCCTGGTCACAGATGTCATACCTCGATGAAGGGCGGCGCTCTGCAGCGCCGCGACACGGCTGGCCAGGGTCAGCGATCCACAGCGGACGCGTGCCTCAATCAAGGGTGGTGCTTTGCAAGGCCGCGACCAGCTTCACGCCGGGGCGATCGGCGAACCCGTTGAGGTTGCCTCGATGAAGGGCGGCCGCTTTGCAAGTGCCGCGACCTTAGCCGACCACGGTGGCTGGCCATCAGCGCAGTAGCCTCGATGAAGGGCGGCGCTTTGCAGCGCCGCGACCTGGTCGCCGATACCACGTACGCGATCCGGGCACCGAAGCCTCGATGAAAGGCGACGCTTTCCCAGCGCCGCGACGTGTCGCAATTCCTGAGCTCCTGCAACGACTCCACCTGGCCTCGATGAAGGTGGCATTTACGCTGTGTCAGCGGCATCACCAGTGCCGACGTAGGTTAAAGCGTAGATGAAGGGCGGCGCTTGCAGCGCCGCGACCCACGCCCGACTGGTCCGACATGGGCTGCACCCGCCGTAGACGTCCTCCGGGTCCGGTCCTCGATGAAGGGCGGAGCTCTCCAGCGCCGTGACTCGTCCATGGACGCGACACTTACGAACGGGACGGCGCGGCCTCGATGAAGGGCAGCGCTTGACATGCAGTGCCGCGACCCTCGTTCTGGTGCTCGACGTCCCCCTGTCACCGACACCCCCGGTGTGCTTGTTGCCTCGGTGAAGGGCGGTGTTTCGCAGCCGCAACGCCCCCCGGCTGTGGGGATGGGCCGAGACCACTGGGATCCAGCCCGATTGAGGGCGGCGCTTTGCAGCGCCGCGACTTCCTCGGCAACGATGTCGAGCGCAGCGAACTTGCAGCCTCGATGAAGGGCGGCGCTTTGCAGCGCCGCGACCCGGCGACATGCAACCCTACCTCGAAGACCGCGCGGCGCCTCGATGAAGGCGGCGCCTTGCAGCGCCGCGGTGTTGTTGACGAACCCGGTCTCGCGGATGCCGCCTCGATGAAGGGCGGCGCCTTCCAGCAGCGACGTCCGCTGACATGACCTGCTGTAGGTCATGCTGCATTCCTCGATGGAGAGCGGCGCCTTCGAGCGCCGCGTCCGCGTCCGTGTCCTGCGGCTGTCACCTGCCTTCCTCGCCTCGATGAAGGGCGGCGCTTTGTAGCGCCGCGACAGCGGCGTCGCCACGATCGATATCCCCGCCATCATGCCTCGATGAAGGGCGGCCTGACAGCGCCGCGACCTGCCCGTTCTCGATACCGGGGATGGCATACACGCCTCGACAAAGGGCGGCTTCGCAGTGCCGCGACTCCTGCCTGGACGCCATGGCCGATCCAGGAACGCCGACGCCTCGATGAAGGGCGGGCGCTGCCCCGCGACCTGGTCCACGAGCCAGTGACCCAGAGGCGTGAGCCAGCCTTGATGAAGGCGGCACCTTGCAGCGCCGCGACGTCTCGTCACCGCCCACGTCTACGGCTGGCACCTGGTGCCTCGATAAAGGGCGGTGCTGTCCAGCGCCGCGATCCGGGCACGTGTTCCTGTCCTCGCTCTCGGTCGCGATGCCTCGATGAAGGGCGGCGCTTTGCAGCGCCGCGACCACCGCCCGCTCGGGGCGGCGCTATCTGGCGCCGCGACCCGGCGACGGCCGAGGCGTGAGCGCTCCCGTACAAGCCTCGATGAAGTGCTGCGCTTTCCAGCGCCACGACATGAGGGGCTCGATGCCCACCCAGGGCGAGCCGCTGCCTCGATGAAAGCGGCGCTGCGCAGCGCCGCGACGAGACTCCGGCCCAGTTGGCACCTTGGTGCTCGTGCGCGCCTTGATGAAGTGCGGCGCTTTCCAGCGCCGCGACACTGGCAGCGCGTGGACCCAGCTTGGGACGACCCAGCCTCGATGAAGGGTGGCGCTTTCCAGCGCCCGCGACAGCCAGAACCGGCCGTCGAGGCGCTCGATGACCCGGCCTCGATGAAGGGCGGTGGCGGCGCTTTCCAGCGCCGTGACCACGTCGTGTTGAACAGGACCGGCTTGGTCTTCTCGCCTCGATGAAGGGCCGCGCCGGATCCCGGTCGCACGTGAACGTGCCGCGTCGTGGCGGCGTGGTCGCGGTCACCGACGGCCATCTGAAGGGTGTCTGTATGCTCTCCGGCTGTTTCAAGCCATGCCCGCCGCGGGTAGAAGATGTAGTGCGCGACGAGGCTAATTCGGACTGGTTCCTGGTGTGTCACGGCCGGCCTGTGATGGGATGCAGGATGCCTTGCCCTGCGCGGCGTTCGGGTGCGTTTCCGCTGCCGAAGATGCTGACTGGGAAGGTCACTATGGCGGTGACGCCGCGAGCGGCCAGCCACTGGCGCGATCTCAGCACCTCTCCTTCGAGGCCGAGGCCGGGTTTGAGCAGTGCCTTGGCGGTGGCTCGCAGCTGCTGGCTGGCGATGATGGTGCGGATCCTGGCGGGGTGCCATGATCCCTGCCAGAGGGGGACGTAGAAGTGCTCTCGCCGGTCGATGCGCAGGCAGATGCTGGTGACGGACTGCTCGAGTTTCCTGAGGGTGAGACTGGTCTGGGAGATGCCCCACAGAGCGCACCAGACCAGGGCGTTGTCGGCAGGACCGGGTGCGTCCAGGCCGGTGGCAGTGCGGCTGTCCGCTGCATCATTCCCGGCTTCGTCACGGACCCTGATTCCGAGGATGCCGTCGCGGATGCCTTCGATGCTGCGTCCTGCGACGGCGGTGGCTATCTTGCTGAGCCGGGTACCGATGAATTCGGCGCCGGTGTTGCGGGGCTGCATCTCCAGGCGGCTCGCGGCGTCGTCTTGCAGTCGTTTCCCGGCTCGGTCGAACCGCCAATAGCACGGTTCGCCGAGGGCGCCTATGAGGGCAAGGTCGAGGCCGGACCGGCTGGCAGTGAGGGTGTCGAGCACGCGCTGACGTCCGGCCTGCAGTTCCTGCCATTGACCGGCGGTGCTGATTCCGCTGAGGCGGGGACTCATCAGGCCGCGTGGTGTGCCCGCCAGCGGGATGGTCTGGTGGACCCAGGCCCGGTTCTGGGCGTGCGCCTGGATGAGCCGGGCAGCCTCGTCGCTGCTGGCGGTGATGCCTAGGTGCGCGCGGGTATTCATCCCTGGTGTCCATGACAGGCGCAGGTCGCTGTGGCCGGCGTCTTCGCAGATGGCGGCCAGGCCGTACAGAGCCAGGTGGGTAAGCAGGCGGCGAGGGTCGCTGCCGATGGTGATGCCTGTCATGATCCCTCCGCGGAGACCTGGCCGTCGGCTGCGCGCAGCAGCGCCTCCAGGTAGGCGCAGCCCCAGATCCCGAAGGCCCGCTGGGTGGACTCGATGAGGTGGTCCCACTCGCCGACATCGAATAGCTGGCTTGCTAGGCCGGCCAGTTCCGGGTCGCCGGTCAGCTCGGTGCCGGTGTGCGGGAATCCGCTGCGCCCCTGGCCGTGGCTGGTGCCGACCAGCCGGGCTACGAGCTGCTGCTGGGCGGCTGGGAGATCAGCCAGGTGCGGCCAGCAGAGCAGGACGGAGAGCTGTTCATGACGCCATTCGGGGGGGAGCCCGGATGCTGCGCGTGCCTTGCGGATGTCGGCCAGCCGGGTCATGCCGCTCTTGGCGAGCGGTTCGCTGCTGGCCCGTTCCGGGTCGAGGGAGAGCTGGAAGCGGTCGTCGCGCTTGCCGTCGTCATGATGCAGCCCGGCGCGGCGCAGCAGTTCGGTGAACTCTGCCATGCCGAGCTGGGTGGCGATGTGCCCGGCGCGGTCCGCGACTGCCTGGGAATGCTGGACGAGGGTTACCTGGCTCTGCGAACGTGTCCACTGCTGCCGGGCTTCTTCGTCAAGTACCCGCCGCCGGGTGTCGGCGATGACCAGCCAGGAGGGCAGTTCCCCGGCGGGAACGTCAGGGAGCGTGATTGAGCAGTTCTTCACCGGTCCGCGCAGGAGGCTGATCGCGTGCGCCACGCGGGGATTGCCGGGCACATCGAGCTCCTCCAGTGCCTGCGCGATCTGGTCGTTCCTGCTCCTCAGCCCTTTGGCGGACCGCTCGTCTAGCAGCGAGGCAGCTAGGGCCAGGACGCCGGCGATATCGCCGGGATGCAGCCCGTGCTCACGGACGGAGGGACCTGTCCCGAGCCGGAGCACGAACTGGCCCTGGGATGGTCCGGGCAGTTCCAGGACATCGCTCGCCTGCTCGGTTCCTTCCCCGCTCACGACGGCCGGTCGGCCGTCGAAGATCGCGGTGTCATCTCCGGTGACGATGATGTCGCCGGGCCGCAGGTCCTCCTCTGTGTAGTCGCTGGCCTGGTCGCCGCGCACGATAACGGCATTCCCGGTGACCCGCTTGCGTGCCAGGCTGATCCGTACCGGGAAGACTTCATGCTCTTGCGGCATGGTCGCCTGGATGAGCTCGGTGGCCATGTCATCTGGCAGGCCCTGCCGGACGACGAGACCGACATCGAGATCTTCATCTAGGTCATCGGAAAGCCACAGGTCCAGATCCGACGGCGCGGCAGGCGAGTCGCTGGTGCGTGCCCACGCCCATGCATCGCTGAGCTCGGGGCGCTGCAGCAGCGTGCGCCGCACCGCCTGCGCAGGCGGCGGGTGAGCGCACAATGACCAGGGGGCCAGTCCGCTGGGTGTGCTCGCGCGCTCGCGCAGCCAGGTGAGGGAAGCGTTGATGTCTTCCGCCGTGTAGGGCCACGGTTTGGCGTTGTCTTCTAGGTTCTTGCTGGGGACCGTGACCACGATGCGCGTGCCGGGTCTCTTGCCCAGCCGGTTGACACGGCCGGCACGTTGAGCGATGGCACTGGCGGGGGCGGCTTCGGTGAGTGCCGCGGACAGGTCGAGATCCGCGCCGGCCTCCATGCTCTGGGTGCTGACCAGGTAGTCGACCATTTCATCGCCGTCAATGGTGAGCAGCCCAGGATGGTTTTTCCTGATCTCCTGCACGTCGTACGGGCGTAGCCGGCCGCAGATCAGCTGGACGGTGCCGTTCGGCTCAAGTGCCCGGGCCAGGTCGATGGCCGTGCTCACGTTGTTGACGAAACAGCCGACCGTCGGGCCGAAATTCTCCCGGAGTCCCCTCACCCGGGTCGCCAGCGCCGCGATCGTGGTGTTACGGGCCGTGCCTCTGACTGGCAGTGGCCACTGCGGAAGCTCCAGCAGTTCGACAGGCTTCTCCGCGGTCAGCCGTACCCGCAGGCGGGCGTCCTCGTCGAGGTCTTCCGGAGTTACGCTCACGACTGTGTGACCCTGGCTTTCCCGGTCGGGAGTCGCGCTAGTCCGCACTACCTGCAGCACGGGAACGGGGAGCTGGTGATCCGCTGCCGACGCCAGATGGGCAACCCGTTCCGCTGTGCAGATGAGCTGCCGGGACAGGTGCGCCTCATCGACTACTGCCACGCAGTCGTAGGCGAGCAGGCCGGCCTCGCGCGGACGGGCCAGCGCGGTGGCCCCGTAGCCGCCCATGAGCAGACGGCTGCCCCACATGTCCGGAGTGCAGCAGATGACCTGGCACGCTGCCGGGTCCTCGCGCCAGCGGCGCGGGGGCGGCATCCCGCCCCGCAGACGGGATACCAGCAGCGGAGCCCCTGTCGCGGAATCCGGGTCCTCGCTCCACCCCGCCAATCCGCGCAGCTCACGGGTAACTTCGGCGAGAATCCCCGTCCGTGTATCCGACAGCAAGTCACGCAGGCCGAGCGCGTGCTCGTACTGGTCGTCGACCAGAACCCGGCGGTCAACCACCATCGTCAGCCTTCTAGGGATGCGTACGCCGGCACCGGCGGCCATCAGGGCCACGGCAAAGACATGCACATCTATCACCGCGGTCTTGCCTGCGCCGGTTGGCGCCGATATCTCAGCCGGCCACTGACCTGTGCCGGTGACGTCGGCGAGCAGCCGCCGCTGCCAGCCGAACGGGTCCCTGCCGTCATGCACGGCCCGGAAATACTCGCCGAACCGGTCTGCGGACAGTGTCATGGCACGTCCCTGGGGACGAGCAGCCCGTTGCCGAGGTGCCGGCTCTGGCCGATCGCCAGCAGCGCGCCTGCCGGGACGAGCCCGCCCAGGTCGAGTAGCGCGGTGTAGGGCCGGATGGGCAGCGCTTGCGGGGCCTTGTGCACGAAACGCATCAGGTCCCCGTCACGTACGAAACCGGCATCGATCACCCGGAGACCTGCCTCAGCGGCGCCGGCGGCGAGCTGACGGTACCAGCTGGTGCCCTTGCCCGGGGCAATGCCGAGTTCCTCACGGAGCACCATGGATACCGAGAGCCGGGCCGCGTCCGCCAGCGTCCATTGCGGGCCATGGCCGCGGGTCTCGGGGACGGCGGCCGGGACTGTCTGCCACAGCCGGGTGGTCCCGGCCGCAGGTTCCAGCCAGAACGTGTCTGCGCGCCGTTCCCGGTGACCTGCCAGCTTTACCCGCTCCCCGCCGCGGGGAAAGATATGCCGGAGCTGCCGCCAGGCGCCTTCCACCATTGCGTAGTCCTGGCCGTCGATCCCGCCGGGGATCATCAGCGCCAGCAGTGGCTTGCCCGGCTCCCCGCACAGGGAAGTGGTATCTTCGCTGATGACCTGGATGGCACACCGGTTCGCCGGGCGCTGCACCCCGGGCGTGTAGGCGCCGGTGAGCACCGGCGGCGCGCCCTTGCCGATGATCCGGATCAGGGCCTGGTGGACGGCAACCGCCCACAGCACCGGGGCGGCGTCGTTCCCGGGCGCAGTTTCGAGATCGGCGACCAGCACCTGGGCCCACGGAGTGCGCGGCGGCTCAGGTACGCGGGCGGCGTACCTTGCCTGGGACAATGCCTCGGCGGTCTTCGTCGGCCGGTAATGGGCTTCCCGGCTGGCCAGGCCGTCCTGTGCCTGCGCCGGGGCCTTGGCGTGATCACGGCGGTAGGCATCTGTCAGTGCGTCCACGCGGCCACGCTCCGCGACCTCGACATCGACATCATCGGGTGCCTTGCGCCACCAGTCCGCGTCGAGGGCGAGGTCATGGGTTGGTTCCGCCGTCCCAGTCATCAGCCGGACCGGTGTCTCGGCCATCCCGAGATAGGGCACATCCGCGCACAGGGCCGTGATCGCCTCGCGGAGCTGCGCGGGAGGGCCGTTCTGCCACGTCCACGCGAAGCCGCCGGAAACTGCGACCGATCCCAGCGGCTCCGGGACCTTGGAGAACTGCGGGGACTTCCCGCGCGTCTCCAGCAGCCTGCTCCGGTACGCCTGCCCCGCGGAGATGTTCACGTGGGTCGCGGGAACGCGCATTCCGTCCGGCGGATGGACCTCCAGCCAGCGCAGCGCCGCAGAGTCCACTTCGCAGGGCCGCAGTTCCCCGCCGGCCAGCTCGGCACGCGGTCCCTGCCCGGCAGCGCACACAAGCGCCGACAGCAGCCGGGCCGGTGACGGCACCTGGTCCACCGTGTTATCTCCGGTATGCGCACGGTAGGTGCCCAGCGGGAGATCCGCGGTAATCGCGTACGGCACCTACTACTCCTTCTCGTTCTCGTCGGCGAGAGCGCCTTCGATGATCGCCTGGTTCCCGGTAACCTCCAGCACCGGTCCTTCCCACCGGACACCGGCTGTGGATTCGGCGTGCGCCAGGGACTCCGCGAGGAGAGCGTCAGCGTCCTTGATCCCCAGCGGTTCCAGGACCGCTTCCCTGCCCCTGCGCTCATCCAGCGTGACTCTTGTCGCCCCCGCCTCAATCAGATCGCAGTTGGCACGCAGATACAGCTCAGCATCAGAACGTGCGAGCCCGTTCAGCGCCAGGGCCGCCAGCAGGGCACGGCATGCCTGATCTCCTTCAGCTCCCGCCCCGAACCTGATCTGCCGCAGCGCCGCGAACGAGAGGACATGACTGCGGATAATGCGATCGCAGGCAACACCCGCGAGCTGCGACAGCGCCGGCGGAATGCCGCCGAGTCCCAGCGGCGAGCCGGAGAATGCCTTCTTGTCCTTCTGGGCCTTGACTACCGACTTCCGGAGGTCCTCGACCTTCTTAGGGCTCAGCTCATCGCTTTGCTGCGCGATCATCTGCAGAGCCTGCTCTCCGCTCAGGCTGACTTGCATGGCGAGCGGGTCTACCCGCGCACCTCCGCGCATATCCGTCCGGGTACCGGCGCAGAATCCGATGATTTCCCCGACAAGGGTGCTGCGCCACCGGCCCTGCCGGCTTCTACGGCTCGCGTCCCATCCACCGAACACCAGGGTCACCGGACTGCTGTCCAGCAGCGCCCGGGCATTAGCGGGGCTCGCGTCCCGGATGGCCCGGTAGAACTCAAGGTCGGTGACGGGCACTCCGTCCCTCGTCCCGGCGCGGATGTGCCCGTCGAACACCCGGTGAGGCAGCCCCAGATCGGAGAACACCAGATCCCCGGAAGAATACGTGACGGTCACCCTGGGAATTCGCGACAGGACAGGGTGGCCGTCCTCGATCGCGAGCATGAGCCCGGACTCCGCGCGATTCAGCTGGCTCTGCTTAGAGTCGATGACTACCGCCGTCCGCAGTTCCCCGTCAAGGTAGCGACGCTCATAGGCATACACGCTCTCGTTGCCGCGCACAGGCGCGAATTTTGCCGGAGCCACCGCCGAATGGCGGCCACCTGCCGCCGCTAGCTCCGTAACTGAGGTGAGGCAACTGCCGCCACCAGGCGCCACTGCCCCCAGCAGCAAATCCATGCTGATCACAGTCATGACTTTCTCCTTTTTGGAAACACGCCCTGTGCGTAGGACCCGGCACCCCCGGTGGAGGTACCTCGATGAAGGGCCCAGTAATGGGCAAGGCAGCCCCGATGCTGCTGCATGGGTGAAGGGAAAGGCCTGTATGAAGGAAGCCCGATCCGCGCCAGCAGATATATTCACTGCGGAAGTGCCAAGACCCGACTGCGAAGTGACGCATCTGCCCCTTGCCTGCTGCGCCATCTCAGGAGATGTGTCGGCTTTCGGCAAGTTCTTTTGTGAAGCGAAAGCTACGCCGATCTGGGGGCCTCCTGCAGCCAAATCAGGAGGATCGTGAGATCCGAGGCCACTGCTATCTATAGTGCACAGGCGGTAAGGCGCAGCAATGGGGCGACTACGGGGTTCTGAGGTGCGGGATTGCACTGGGACCTTAATAGGCTCATGCTCAGCTTCAAGCGCCGACGAGCGAACGGTTCTTCCGGCTCGACGTGCTCCTCAGCTATCTGGCCAGCTCCAAGGCCGTCCCCGTAAGGCCGACAGGCTCGCATGGGAGCCCAGGCAGCGTGAACCCATCCGCGACATGTACGTAATGCTGCTGGCACGGACGGAGTTTTCGGCACCCACGGGGGCCGGCGGGCCGGACGCCCCGGCAGGCGTCCTCGGTACCGGCATCGCCACTACCCGCTTAAGCAATGGCAGGGAAAGGAGGACCGCCCAGGGAACTAGAACTGCACCGGTCGGGTGGTACTGGAGATCACCCCGAACGGCAGGAGGGCTTCACCAGACGCGCGGTGCGGCAGAACCGGGCAAAGGACTCGTGGGCGTACCCTGTGTAGTGCTTCCTGCCGGGTGTCCCGGTGTTGGGGTAGCCCGGGAAGAGGCAGCGACGGACATGAGTTGCTGGCGAACCGGGCCGCCGCAGCTTCGCAGCGAACAGGCCTTCACTTTGTTGAATACCAGAAACCCTTCGGCGCAGCAGCCCGCAGTTCGTGCGCGCGCTGCAACCGGCACGCGGCTCGTCTTCAACTTCCTGCCGGTCAGCTTCGATGACAGTCCGATTAAGGCATGGACGGTCCCGTTCGAGTCCTCGGACCAGCTCGACGCCCTTCGTCACCGCCTGGCGGACACCCATGTGGCCGTCAGGCTGAACCAGGCCGGGCGGATCGCGTGCGTGCCATTCGTGCCAGATACGCAGGTCGAGGGGGAGCCTTGCAGCTTCGGCAGCTCCGGACCCGACCTGTTCGTCGCCGCGCATCTCTTGCAGGCAGCACTGGGCAGGACGTTGGTCTCGGGGTCTCACCCGTTTCTCCTCACCAGGTTCCCGCCCGGACGGGTGGTCTTCGTGTCGCGTTCCCAGCATCGAGACCTTCTGGTGGAACCAGCGAAGGGAGTCACGGGCCTCGAAGGGCTGCATGTCTACCCGGAGTACGGCCTTGAGGTACGCCGTAACGGCCCGCTTGATCAGCCGGGGATCCTCGTCGGTCTCAAGAGCCGGTTCGAGATCGACTGGACGGTCAACGACCTGCTGGCCCGCGGTCTGGATGTCATGGGCCGGTACGTGCTCAAGGTCTCTGACGATTCGCCGTTGCGACCGTTCGAGGATTCAGCCCGGCGTCGGCATCTGTGCGGGCAGGTGGAACGCGTCAACGGTGAGACCCTGACGGTCGCCGGCTCGTCCGGGTCCGTTCAGGTCCCCGCTTCGGCGGCGTGGTTGGAACCTACCAAGCAGAACTTCACCGATGTCCTGGAGCATCTGGCCGGCCACCAGTCTCGGCGCGTAGCACGTCAGCTGGAGCAGCAGCTGTTCGCGCTGACCGGTGCAGAAGGCCGGATGCGCTACACATACAGGTTCGCGGACTGGCTGGTCAAACTTGGGCCGGTCACCATCGCGGACGGCGTCAGGGCCGCGGTCGGCTATCCCATGGGTGGCGAAGGAAGCGAGGCTGTCGTGCCGAGCCGGCCACTTACCGAGCCGACTTTCGTCTTCGATCTCAGCGGAAACAAGACGGAGCAGTACCCGAGTAAGGGCCTTGACCGATTCGGGCCGTACGATGGCGAAGGCTTCACACCGAAGAAGCCCCGGATCGCCGTCCTTGCTCCGCGCCGGTTTCAGGGGAGGGTCGAGGAGCTGATCACCAGCTTCCGCGACGGAATCCCGGACTCGGCGTTCGCGAAAGGGTTCCTGCGCAAGTTCCACCTGACCGGCTGCGACATCACCCGGGTCTGGTTCGACGGCGAAGTCACCGACGCGAGCGCCTACAGGCAGGCATGCCGGGATCTGCTCTCGGCACCGGAACGCCCGCACCTGGCGATCGTGCTGGTCAGCGACCGGCAGCGGCACCTGGCGGGCAATGACAGTCCGTACCTGGTCGCCAAGTCGATGCTCATGAGCGAGGGCATCCCCGTCCAGGTTTTCCAGCTGGAGAAGATGACACGGCCAGACCTGGCCCATCTCCTCAGCACCATGAGCGTGGCCTGCTACGCCAAAATCACCGGCACGCCCTATGTGATCAAGACAGTGTCACGTCCGATGGCCCAGGAACTGGTCATCGGCATGGGCAGCGCCCACGTGAACCCCAATCGGATGCAGCCCCCAGAGCGGTATGTCGGCATCACGACGATGTTCACCGCTGATGGCCACTACCGGGTGTCCAACGTGTCCCGGGAAGCTCCCTACGACCAGTACGCAGCCGAGCTGCTGAACGCACTGCGGACCTGTATCGACGATGTCAAGGCACGCAACGGCTGGCAGCCGCATGACACGATCAGGCTGATCTTCCATGTCTTCAAGGATCTGAAAGACGCCGAGGCTCAGGCGGTCAAGACGCTAGTCCAGAACCTGACCACTGAGTACGCGGGCGTAGAGTTCGCGTTCCTCCACATCATCGAAGAGCACGACTGGATGATGTACGACCTGTCGAGTCCCGGCGTGGGCGAGGGAAGCAACGCCAAGGGCAAGTGCGTGCCCGCCCGCGGCCACGCGATCCCGGTCAGCCGGAGCCAGATGCTGATCACGACCGTAGGGCCGCGCGAGGTCAAGGCAGCCACCCACGGCGCACCCCAGCCGTTGCTGATCCAGCTCCACCGCGAGTCGACATTCACAGATCTTGACTATCTCGCTGGCCAGGTCTTCCGGTTCAGCGCGCTTTCCTGGCGGCGTTTGTACCCGAGCAGAACACCCGTCACGACCATCTACTCAGACCTCATCGCCCGGTTGCTGGGCCAACTGCGGTCGGTCAGGAACTGGAACTCCGACATCACGTCCACCAAGCTGCGCGAAAGCAGGTGGTTCCTGTGACGATCACCGAGCCCGAGGACCCGATCGCGCCGTACTTCGGAGCGCAGCTGAACGCCTTCCGCGCCCGCATCCTGGCGAGCAACCGCCCGGGGGACCTGGACGGCCTCTGCGCGCGTCACGTCATGGGCGAACGAGCGGACATCAGCTGGGATGTCGACCCCCTGTCAGACAGCTGGCTGGCGGAGAATGCAGAGCGCCTGGACGACGCCGGCCCGCTCGCCTCCACCGGATACGCACTCACGGCTCTGACGGGCGCAAGGCCCGAAATGATGCCGAAGATCCGCGCTGCTCTGGGCCGCTTCATGCAACGGGATCACCTTCGCACCGGCGGACCTGCATTCCTGCACGACACACGCACCCTGCTAGGTATCGCCCTGGTTATCCTCGGGGTACGGCCGGAGATGCCCGAAGCCGCGACGTGGCTGGCACACACGCTCCGCGATCCCAGGCTCAACCCTGCCGACCGGTTTCATGAACTGATCCGGAGCCATGTACTGACTGCGGTCGCAGGTCAGCCCGCCGAGCCGGTCCGGACTGACACTCTCACCGACCCTGCCGACCTAGCCCTCGTCTACTGGATGACCGGCCAGAACACGGCGCGCCTGGTCGACCCAGCGGACCACTGCATCCTGTCCCAGCGGGTCATGCGCGCAGCCATGCAGGCCGACCCGGCCGAGCTGACCATCACGCAAGCGGCCCTGCTAGCGTCGGCTGCCGGCGAAATCACGGACTCCAGCATCGATCAAGCTCTGCTGAACCGCACCCATCTGAGCCTTCTGCTCAGACGCTTTCCCGCGGCCATGCGCCGATGGCGGTGGGACAGCGATGGCCGGGTCAAAGAGCCCATTCGCTGGCCCATCACATCAGAGCGTGAAATCCAGGACATCCTATGGCTCGTTCTGCGTTCGGTGTTCGACGACGTCATCGACGAGGACACCAATCCGAAGGTCGGGCATGCGAGCACCCGAGCGGACTTCGCGATACCAAGCCTCAGGCTGCTCATCGAGGTCAAGTACGTCTACGACGGCACGGCGGCCGAGTTCAAGAAGATCGAGCAGGACATAATGATCGACTCGGTCGCCTACCTGCAGCGCGCGACCCTCTACGGCGAGATCGTCGTGTTCATCTACGATTCGACAGCCTCGGTCGAACACCACGAACTCACCAGGGACACCCTGATAGAAGTGCCCGGCATTACGGACGTCATCATCGTGTCACGACCAGGCGTACTTGCCTATGAGGGCAGCAAGCCCAAGGCGAAGAAGGCGAACGCGACTACCGCGAAGACTTCTCCAGCCACGGTGACCCCGGCAGTCAAGAAAGCCGGGCCACACGCAAGGGCTGCTACGCCCAGGACCGCCGCTGACGCATCCACCGAGTAACGGAGCCCCAGAGCGCAGCACACTGTAATCAGCGTTCCGTGCGCTTCCGATTGGCTTCTGTCAGCCTGAACTCGCTTTTTCAGGCCGGTTCCATGCGCTGCTGACGGTGCCCGCCGAACCTAACGGCCGCTGCGCGCGCCATGCCTGCCCAATCGGGCTATTTCTGGCGTCAACCGATAAGCCTGGCGGCAGTGCTATATGGATATCGTGATGACCGTGGACCCCCTTTTCGCTCGTCTAGGCATCCCGGCCGACTCCGACACTCTGGCAGGCATCAAGCGCCTGGTCAGTGAACGCGCGAGCGAGACTCGTCATCTTGACTACAAACGACAGCTCAATAACGTTGACGACCTTGCTGATGATCTGGCCGCACTGGCCAATGTCGGCGGAGGTGCCTTGATCATCGGAGTCGGTACCGACAACGCCGACCGTGCTGCCTCCCTGCATGAGCATCCGCTGACGGTCATCGAGCAGCAGGCCGTGCAAGCGGCCAGGGAAGGAATAGACGAGCCCGTGCGTATCGAGCCCCTGGCCGTACCGGGCGATACTGACCTGACCAGAGGCTTTCTGGTGATCACCGTTCCGCCCAGCGACAGGACTCCGCACATCACCGTCAAGCGGGGCCGGGTTCTGCACCGGGTCGGCACGCACAACAAGCCGATGACACGGCGCGAGCTCGGTGCAGCCTTCGCGGGTGGTGGGGATCTGTTCGCCGCCGAGTTCGGGCTGATGAGGGGCTACGGCACCACGGCAGTGAAGTGCGAATTGGTTCCGCCTTTTGGCTCGGACCAATGGGGCGTGGCGGTTATGAATGTGGGATCACTGCCAGCCCTCGACATTACGATCGCATCTGACAAGTACTGGATCACGTGGGCCGAAAACGGGGATGCTCTGCTGAGTCCGGGACGGATCCGGCAGAGCCGGGAGCGCGGACCCTCATACCTGCCAATCAGCAGGCTGCCACCAGAGTCGGACGTCGTTCTCATATGCCTGCGCGGCCGCGCCGATCCCATCCAGGATGTGCTTATTGTGACGTGGAAGACGCCAGACGGCCAGGTCCATCGCAACGAACAGTCCTGGTCTTGGACGCCGAGATGGGCGCCTCCTGCACGTACCGTGTACTAGGTGGTGCCCTCCGAGCGGCCCGGATGGCCGGCTGAGCGTCACTACTCGCGCCCGGTCTTGCGTACGATATCCGCCGATCGGTATGTTCGGCCGATCGGAGTGCTGATACGTCAAGCCGCCCCATAATAGGGTGATCTGATCGCGGTTCTGGGCGCGATTACTTCGTCAGCTAGCGACTTCTGGGCTCCTCAGCCAATCATCTGGCGGCCCGATGTCAACGGCCACCCGAGACAGGAGGCGCCGCGGGCTGGCCGGGTCGAAGGGCCCTCAATGATCCTGGCGGGATCGGCGGGCCGGTCGCGGCGGGGCTCGGGGATCTGGGTGTATTCGGCGTCGGTGAAGTCACCGTACTCATACCCGCACGCGATGCGAGTGCCCGGATCGATGCCGCGGAGGTGCTCCAGGGAGATGGTCACCTCCGCCAGTCCGGCGATCCGCGCCATCTCCTGGTCGCCGGACACCTCCACGCAGATGCGTGCCCGCTCGCGGATATCATCGGTCAGCGCGATGGTGATCTGGTAACGGCCGCTGTTGCGGTCCAGGACTTCCTGCAGGACCAGCCCCGGCCCGTCCCCGGGCACCCTAGGTCCCGGGCATGCACTATGTGCTGGATGTGCTCTGGAGAGAGAACCTCAGCATAGGTCGTAGACCTGGCCATACTGTCGATGATCACACGGGATCCGCGCGGGATCCGATCTGCGTGGTTGTGGAAGCGTGAAGCTGGCGGTCGATCGCGCGCAGATAAGGTGGTTCAGATCAGACGAGCCCGTATTGAGCTGCGAAGTCGCTGAGATTCACTCCGGCATAGTCGCGGAACCGCTGTCGGAACACGCAGTCGGACCAGTGGCCGTTGTTCGGCGGCGGATATGCCAACGAGCACAGATGGCTCGTGTGCTCGGGGCACGTGGTATGAACGCAAGCGTTGCGGATCGGACGGTCAGGCAGGCCGAGCCGCAACATCACCCCGGTCAACTCGTCACCGACGATCATGCCGAGCACCGCGTTCCGCAGTTCGGCCTCGGGCAACTCGTTGAGGGGACCGCCGACCCTGGCCCGCCCGTCTTCCGTGATCGTGAGGAGTGGTGTCACCGCACCGCCCGCAGTCGAGTCGAGCGCTGAGCCGAAGTTGGACCCGTACAGCAGGCTCGACGGATTCGCTGCCGCGAGGTGGACGACATCAATTGGGCCCGACCTTGCGAACCTCCTCCCGGCGACGTTCCATAGCGGTGCTCGTGACACGACCTCGCCATTGGCGAAGCGCAGAATCAAGGAGGAGTAGTCAGACGGCAGGAACACGTCGATCACATCGGCCGACGTCATCTGACGTGATCGGCTGGGATGCTCGTTCAGTTGCCGCAGCATGGTCGCGAACGCTTCGCCCGGATGCTCATCGTGAAGGGCGACAAAAGCCAGTGTCGAGAAGAGACGCACCCCGTCCTCTGGTCCGAGCACCTGACACAGCGCGTCGATTGCCCGAAGGTAGGTGCGAGCTCCCTTCACCCACGACCGGAGCCGCTTGAGGAAGGTGGCCGCACCATTATCAGTGGCGATCGGCCGGAGTGGCTCAACACTGGCGACGCCTTCAATCAGCTGGCGGGCGGAGAACCCGTGTCCGTCGACCGGATCGGCCCCTGACTCGCGATCGAGGTCTTGTTCCATCTCGGCGAGAGTCTGCCGTAGCTCACCGATGACCTTGTCGGGCCGGGGGTCGGCTTGAAGCCAGCGTCCAAACTCCGACGCTAAATGACGGTAGTCCTCGCAGTACCTGAACAGGAAGGGAGTCGTCAACGCATGGAGCTGGTGCACCATCTCGTGCATCAGCGTCAGGTCGTCCCTGTTCGGCCAGCTTGCCTCTTCCGATGATGACAAATGGCCTCGGACCCGAACGACCCCCGTGCCGTAGCTCAGCGAACCGCGCTCGCTGCTGAGGATGAAACGGAAGAGACGCTCGATGTCGTCGCTCGGAGCCTCGCTCACTCCGCTTCCCGGATTTCCGTGACTGTGCCCACCGCTGCGAGATCCAGTTGTGCCGTATCGGTCTGGGATGTGATCGTGATCGTGATCGAACCGCGAAGGCCTTCGACCGTCACACGCACCGGTGCGTCGGTCGGCTGGCTCCCGCGCGACCTCCCTGACCGGAGCCACTTGGCGAAGGCCTTGACCGCATCGGACACAAACGGAGCGCCGACGTCGATGAGCGCGATGATGATGACATCGGCGAATGCCGCTCCGCCGCTCTCACCGCTCTCCAGGATTTTCGTGCCGTCGAGCGCAGCGAGCTCCTTCGTCAATTCGGCCTGTTCCTCGGCAGACGCGTCGCCCCATGAGAAGCGCACAGGACGCATCGGCCTTTCTTCCCCGGCCGCCGGTCGCTCGGCATCCGCTTGCATTTGTCCCCCTCGCCGGGTCCTGCCGGCCCGGTCGCGTCATTACCGGATTGCGTCCGGACTAAGCGCTCACCAAGTGCGGACGCTGTAACAGTCAGCTGACCACTATCGCGGGCTTTTCGCAAGGGCTCATTCGCGGTGCTAGGCGTGACGGCGCGATACGGCGCGGCCGGGTCGGTGCGGGCTTGCCGGGGCCGGGCCGGGCCAGGGCGTCCCCGAGTAGGTCGATCAAGGCTTACAGCGCCCGGGCGCCGGTACAGGGTAGGGATCTGCATCGCGCATCCGGACGCGATAATAATGGCTAATCTGCGCTAACCGCGCTGCGTCATCCCGGCAGCCAGCAACCGCTCGGAATCGGCAGGGAGACTGTGGATTGTGCTTCCGGCCCTGCTTGCACTGTTTTGCGGTGGTGCGGGCGTAGTGTCGGGAGCCTGGGTCCGGCCTGACCTTCGAATCGGCTGACACTCCTTGCGGAGTTGTCTTGCGAACGATTCGTCGGCGGGGCCCAGGTTGTTCTGGCAACTGCCGGCGTGCCGGTCTGATCTGCCCGTCTCGGCCCGGCATACCTCGGCACTACTAGACCCGTCGGCAAGCCGCTGACCAGCCTGAACAACCCGGCACGGCATTCCCCGACACTCGCCAACACTCCCAAAACCGCCATAACGCCACACTGCTAATGCGGTTTGGAGGATATCCCATCCGGGGTTCAAGCCTTGCGAGGAGGTCACGGACGTAATACGTGGCAGTAACGTTATGTGCTTTAGGTTATCCGTGTCTGCGATGGCGTTGCTACCGTGTGTTCCGCTGCATCCATCGCAACGGACCGAGGTGCCAGCGATGCCGAGATCACACGCGGTCGGCGGGATGACCGTAGCGAAGTACTTCAGCCCGTTCTATGATGTCGGACGCAGGTTCATCGGGGTCAGTCCCGAGATGATCGACCAGATGCTCGCCGATGGCGTCCGGGCGGAGATGTCGGCCGGGAACTTGATCAACTTCGGCCGAGGCGGCCAGATCGTCCACCAGGCAACCTACCGCGGCCATCACCGCGGCAAGGTAACCAGTTGGGTGGGCAAGTTCAATGGCAGGACAGGACGCCCGGCAGCATGACCGGCGGTTGCGATCCGGCCCGCCGCACGAGCCTCGTCGCTCTCGCCGCGCCCCTTCCGATTGCAGCCTCGGCGCTGCCCGTCAGCGTGCCGCCCGGCTCCGTACGCGGGCGTGGGTCGACAGGGACTGACACGATGAATCTCAGGTATCTCGCCTGCCCGGTCGCTGTGATGGCGGCACTGGTGCTCGCGGCATGCGGAAGCACCTCCTTCAGCACGGCGGACGATGCCACCCCAACTGCCAGCCTGGTGGCCAGCGGTACTCCTAGTCCTTACGCCGCGAGTCCTGGCTCGGATGACTGCCTGTTCGGTGCCGGCGCTGCTGATATCGAGGTTGGCATCGCGGATCCCACCATGTCTTGTGCCCGCTGGGTGCAGGCTCTGGCAGGATCGGGCCTCAACTGGTTCCCGATCAGCGCGCTGACCGTGCCCGGCTCGCAGCTTAGTGATGGCGATACTATCTCAGAGGCATGCGACCTCACGGACGGGACGCAGGAGCTATACATCGAAGACAGCGGCGGGATGGCCGACGGCAACTCGATCTGCTCCTCGGAGGAACAGAACGGGTGGTCACCCGAAGCGCAACCGGGTCCTTTGGCGTCGCTGGTCCAGCACTTGGAGCAGGCGAATGCCCAGGCGTCCGCGTCTGCGTCTATGGCTGACGCGATCGCCGGGGCGCAGCAGGATGCTGCGAGCGACGACCGTCAGCTAGACAGCGACGTGAGCCAGCTCGGCACCGACCTTAAGTCCTGGTCTGGTGACGTGGCCACGGCTGCCTCCGATTACACGTCGCTCCTGTCCGAACCGCTGTGCCTGGGCGGCAGCTCCGACCAGAGCACTTACGACGATGCGCAGAACGTCTACGACGACGGGCAAAGTGTTTACGACGACGAGAGCGCGCTGACCAACGACACATCGTCGGCTCAAAGCGACCTGGGCACGCTCACCTCGGAGCTTTCTGTCCTCTCTCAGGACGGCAGCGGGACCAGCAACTACGCAGGAGATATCTCTGCGGCTCAGGCAGCGATCCGGAGGGCCCAGGCAGCGGTCAAGGCAGATGATTCGAGCAAGATCCAGAACGAGGCCGAGGCTGTACAGTACAAGACCGACGATTGCGGAAGCTAAGGCCTTGGCGTGCCGGTGCCCTGTAGCCAGGGGCTGTCCTGCAGGTTCTCGACGTAGTCTGCGTGGCACCACCGCTTGTCCCAGTGCCAGGTCTGGGGGGCAATTTGGGGGGCAGAACCGCGCTGGCGGGTGCCTTCCGGAGCCCGCCGCAGCAAGCAGCCGCTTATGTCTTACCTGGTCAGAGGCGGTATGGCCCTCCTAGAAACCGCCGGGTTGTCACTCGTAATGAATAGGTCAACGGTTCGATTCCGTTAGGCGGCTCTCGCAGGTCACAGGCCCTCTCCCCGGTTCCGGGGGGAGGGCCTTTCGGTGTCT
>Ga0209530_1000686_pt1 | contig 20788 bp, 13 predicted proteins | sample BlaSpr_A8_Ref_O1_FD_187987 | JGI IMG/M metagenome (GOLD analysis project Ga0209530, IMG submission 187987) | Forest soil microbial communities from Thunder Bay, Ontario, Canada - Black Spruce, Ontario site 2_A8_Ref_O1 (SPAdes) (version 2) | ecosystem: Environmental > Terrestrial > Soil > Boreal...
CGATGACTTGCGAAACAGCGCTGGAGTAGCCCACGGCGGTGTGGCTGCAGCCATGGCCGACGCCGCCGTAGGCGGTGCCATACAGCGTCACTTTGGTGGCGGACGCCGGATCACTACCGTGGAGTTAAAGATCAACTACTTTCTACCGGTGACGGAAGGCCGAATCTTTGCCCGGTCGCACCTTCTTCGCGTCGGCTCAACGCTGTGTGTGGGTAGCGTGGATCTCACCGATGAACATGGGCGCGCGATTGGAACGGCCATCGTTACTTATATGATTCTGGATGCGCCTACTGTTCAGACTTCGGACCTCAGACGTCAGACCTCAGCCCGCGTGCCGGATGCTCGTCGTGCTCTGCGTCCCTCACGCAGGAATTAGTTCCGGCTGCAGTTCTCGTGGGTAATTTTTTTGCAGAGATCAGAGATAGTAGAGCTTTGCACAAATAAGAGGTGCGGCAAGATCGAGAGGAGGCACCCGTGCCGCTTGTCCTGGAGACACCGCATTCCTTAGGAGATTGGGTAGGCCGCGAACTCACCGTGACGGATTGGTTCGCAATTCCCCAGGACCGCATTCAGCAGTTTGCTGAAGCTACTGAGGATCGCCAGTGGATCCACGTGGACCGCGACCGTGCTGAGCGTGAGTCTCCCTATGGAACCACAATCGCTCACGGGTTCTTGACTTTGTCACTGCTGAGCCGGTTTATGAAGGAGGCAATTCAGATCCGAGGTGGTGTCCGCATGAGCGTCAATTACGGCTTGAATCGAGTTCGATTTCCTTCTCCCGTCCGTGCAGACTCTAAGATTCGGGTTCGCTTCACTCTTCGATCGTTAAAAGATCTGACTGACGTGCTGGAAGCGGTCTTTGATGCGAGAGTGGAAGTCCAGGGTAGCGACAAGCCGTGCTGCGTAGCTGAGTGGGTGGTTCGCTACTATATATAAGGTAGTGGCCCGCTCTAATCAGTGCGTGGAATCCTCTCAGCGGTGGGTGCACAATCCGGGAGCCGCGAGGTGAGGCACCGCATTGAAGGTGAATAACCGGAGCTGCTCTTTCCGCAAACGCAGGATTGTGTAGGATGCGTTATACACTGCCCCGGCGAGCCGCATGATCCGCCCATCAAAAATCTCCAGTGACAGGCCAGTCCAAATCGCAAGCGGCGTGGCCGAGGTGACGACGAGAATGTTCTCATCACGTGCCTCGCGCACCTTCAACCGGCAGGCCGCAATGCGCTCGCGAAACTGGTCCCACGTTTCGCCGCTATACGGATAGCGACCTGAGAGCCATGCCTGCACCACTTTGGTGTCGCAGGGCAGCCATTTGCGATGAATTCTCGCCCCGTGCGCGGCTCCACTAACCCGAACCTGCTCGCGCATGTCTTCGTACTCGCGGCGGAATTCAGAATCCTCCGCAGCCAAACGCGGAGCAATCTCGCGATACACCCGTCCGAGATTAAACTCATCCCATCCCGGATCGACAGTAATCGAGGGAAAAGAAACGCCCGCATTGGCATAAGCCGCGCCGATCTGCTCGGCGGTCTGTTGCTGGCGCAATAGCGCTCCCGAAAAGGCCGAGGCAAATCGAATGGCCTGGGAAACGAAGTGGTCGCCCAACAACCGCGCCTGCCGCTTTCCCAATTCAGAGAGCGAATCATAAGCGTCGCGTGTGCCTGCCTGCCCGTGGCGCACAAGATACACGGTGCTCAACTGAATTTTTCCATACTGAGTTGCCTCATGCGCGAGTTCGCTAGCTCGACCAATCCTCTAACGCGTTCACCGAAATTCTGGAATCGGGAGTCCTGGGTCTGGCCCCGCTGGAAGCGGTAGTAGATCTGCTGCAGAATTACTGCCAACTTGAAGATGCCCAGCACTTCGTAGTAACCGATATGCGAAAGGTCACGACCGGTCTGCGCTGCATAGCGCTGTACGAACTGATCTCGCGTATACCAGCCCGGTCGAGATGTAAGCGCCTGCAGTCCGCAAGCACGCAGTTGCGGCGCGTCCGCCCCAGCCCAGTAACACAAAGTCAACCCAAGATCGGCCAGCGGGTCGCCAACCGTTGCCATCTCCCAGTCGAGCACCGCCTCGATTCTGATCACGGATTGGCCGATTCTGGATTGGCTGACCATGGATTCGCTTCGGTCCGCAGATTCAGCTTGAAGCATGACGTTGTCCAGCTTGTAATCGTTGTGCACCAGTGTCGGAGCCGGAGACGACGGCCGGAGATCGACGAGCCATTGAATCACACGATTCATCTCTGACATTTCGTCCGTCTTAACTCCGCTCTGGGCCCGATTCCAACGATCTGCCCAGCCCAGCACCTGGCGCTCAAGAAACCCCTCCGGTTTGCCGAGCGCAATCAAACCCGTCGTCGAAACATCGATGGCATGCAGCCTTATCAGGCAATCGATAAACGCCTCGCTCGTCAGTTGCGTATAATTCGGCACATTCGCCAGGTGCGGCGGAATTTCATCGCGCAAGATGAGCCCGTGCCGACGCTCCATAAGGAAGAAGACGGCCCCCAGCACTGCGGGATCCTCGCACAAGTGAAAAGCGTCAGGGGCTTCCTGAAAATGCGGATGCACCATCTGCAGGACTCGAAATTCACGTGCCATGTCGTGGGCTTTTGGAGCAACCGGTCCTAGAGGGCCGCGCCTAAGAACGTACTCGCGTCCGTCTCCACTCATCCGCAACAGATAGGTGAGGTTCGAGTGCCCGTCCGGGAACTGTTCGACTGTGATGCCCCGTTCAGCTCCCTCGATTCGTCCCCGCAGCCAGTCGGCAAGAGAAGCCAGGTTCAGTTCTTCACCTGTACGAACCGGGCCTGTACGAACAGGGGCAGAATCGAAATGCACTCGAGACGAACCTTTCTTAGAACAGACTCTTAGCACTCAATACCGAGTACCTGGTATCTAGTGAAATCTTCGACACGTTCTGCTTCAGCTAGATACTAGGTACCAGGTACCAGGTACCAGATGCTAACTCTCTCTGTTGGCTGACTCCCCGGCCGCGAGCATCAAGCTCAGGCAGAGTGGGCAGCATTCCAAGCGCGCACCCGGTCAAGACTGGCGAGGAACGGCTTCAAAGCTCCATAGAGAAGCGCCGCCGCCAGAGAGCACGCCACCGACGTCACAATCACCAGAGAGTATCGCACGGCATCATCGCGTCCAAATACGTATTGGGTTAATGCTCCCACTGCAGTGGGTCCGATTCCGAGTCCGATGAGATTGATGGAGAACAAATACACAGCTGAAGCCTGCCCACGCATGTTGGCGGGCATCATCTGCTGAATCGCTGCGGGAGCGATGCCGAAGGGAGCCGCGGCAAGTGCGCACCCGGGAATCAGACAAATGGTGGCCCAAGTCGCCGAAGGCGCCAGGTACAAGAGACAGTTCACCGGCAGCGAGACTAATCCGATTAGCACCCCCACGAACAGGGTTGCGTTGCCCCGGCCGCGCTGGCGCAGGTAATCAGCGAGCCGGCCTGCGCTAATGATTCCCATGCAGCCAAAGACCGCGACGAAGGAGCCATAAACCACGCCCAAGGTTCCGATGCTCCAGTGAAAGTGGCGGCGATAGAATTCCGGCACCCAGGCGCTGCTGGCGTACGAAGAGAGCGCAAGTAGGCCGAAGCCGATGTTGTGGAGCAGGAATGTCCGCCGGTTTTCGAAAATATAGGAAAAGACCTTCCGCATCGGAACAGCCGAGTGCCGGGAAGTTCCCCCGTGTGAGGTGGGCTCGCGTACCGTGAAGAGCAGGGGCGCCGCCGCGATGCCCGGAAGCCCTACCAGCAGGAAGATGATCTGCCAGGGATGGACCGCGCCTAGCGGCGGAATGTTCCACACGACATGGGTGGACGCGTAGGCTACGACAAGTCCGCCCAGCAGGTAAGCCAGGCCGGAGCCGACGTAGATCCCCATCGAGTACACGCTCACGGCTGTGGCCAGCCGTTCACGGGGAAAATAGTCTGTGATCAGCGAGTAGGCAGCAGGAGAAAGCGCCGCCTCCCCGACGCCCACCCCCATGCGCAGCAAAAGCATTGTTTCGAAAGTTGTTGCCAGGCCGCAACTGGCCGTGAATCCGCTCCACAACACCAGGCCTGCCGCGATGATCAGCCGGCGGCTGTAAATATCCGCCAAACGGCCGAGAGGAATCCCGAAGAAGGTATAAAACAGAGCAAAGCTGAACCCCATCAGCAAACTAATCCGCGTGTCGCCGATGTGTAAGTCGCGACGAAGCGGGCCCACCAGCAGACTAAATATTTGGCGGTCGATAAACGAGAAGGCATACAAAAGGGTTAAAACGCCCACGACGTACCAGGCGTAGCGCAGTGAGGGCGCGGTGTCGGCTTTGGTCAGCGCAGCGGCGGCCTGGGCTTCGGTTGGCGTGGTAGCGGACATCCGTTTGTGTCACGTGTGTCTGAACCAAATCAATACTCAGCGGGAAACTACGCTAAAGCCGCGCGCGGAGCCTCCGCGAGGCCACGCGCGCCCGCTGCTAGAACGTGTCCCAAAACGCGGAGCAGAGATGACCAGTGTTAAAGTTGGACTCGACCACTGGCGTCGGCGGTATGAACGATTGGAACTCGTCGGTTGACGCGCTATACGGAGTCCAGTGCGGCTCACCAGAAGAGTTCGGGTCTCTCGTCTTCGCGAACTGCGTCCAGTAGCTGACCATCGCATCGGAGAGCTGCACTTGTTGGGGCGAAAGTACCTCCGGCACTCCGAAAATATTGCCGGTCGTGAATAGGTATGGAACCTCTGCAGAATGGTAGGCTCCCAACGGAAAGGTCAATAACCCGCCAAACTCAGATTGAGACGGAGGCGCATTCTCATCGTTAAACTCATAGGTGTAGGTCGTTACAAATTTGGCCAGTGACTGATCCGCAATACGCGCCGGACAGCTGAAGACCCCGTCGGTACCTGAGGTCCCTAATGCCTGACCGCCGGTAGGGAAACTGGCAAATGGGTACACAGCGAGAACGGGTGGCCCCAGAAGCGGTCCCCACAGAGCGCTGGAAGCAGTATCGTACTCCGCCGAAGTTAGTATTGGTTTTCCCACGAGGTCGAAGTCCAGAGCTACAAACAATCTATATTCATCGTGATTGGTGCCCGAAATCACCGGCACTCGATTAAATTGGCCGCTGGCAAATGATGCGCCGATGGTCTGTGTGAGCAGGGTTCCATCCACGAACGGATACAAGGGGAACGGCTGTTGTGCGATCATTGTCGCGGCAGGCACGGCACGCAGACAGGAAGCTGTCTGACCGGTGCATCCGACACTGTCCGCAATCGCCGCGCCGGAGGGTACACTTGTGGTGCCCGTCGTTTCCCCCACCGCCAGCGTAACAACGTTGGAAAAGTAGTCTTGGAATTCCGCATAGGATCCGCTTTCCGCTATCGCTCCACGGAACATGCCGGATGCAAGTGGAGATGCGAGCTGGGCATAGACGCTTTGGCCGCCCGCTGACTCGCCGAATATTGTTACTCGATCGGGATCGCCGCCAAAGCCCGCGATGTTCCTGCGAACCCACTGCAGCGCGAATTGCTGATCCATCAGCCCGTAGTTGCCGCTGAGATGGCCTTCGGCATCGATCGCAGACTGGGCGAAGAATCCCAAGTAGCCAAGGCGGTAATTGATGGTGACGACAATCACCCCTTTTTTCACGAGTTGCTCGGGGTTGTAAGGGGTGCTGCTTCCGTCAATGAGTCCGCCGCCATGAATCCAAAACATCACCGGCAGGGGGCGCCGCTCGCGATCATGCCATGGATGATCCGATTTATCTTTATCACCTGGTGTGAAGACATTCAGGAAAAGGCAATTCTCGCTGCCGCCTCCAGCTTGCGTACACTCGCTACCGAATTGAGTCGCCTGGAGGACAAATCCGGGAAAGCGTCCGTAATGTTTGGGCGGCCTCCAGCGCAGATCCCCTACCGGCGGAGCCGCGTATGGGATGCCGAGAAATTCGTTGACTCCATCCGTCGTTGAGCCGATCACAATTCCGCTTTCAGTGACGGCAATCGGAGCCCGAGATGAGTCGTCGGCAGATGCGGTTGCTACCGAACTGAGCGCGACCAAGCAGAAAGCCGCCACCCCAAGCAAAGCTTTAGAAGTAAAGCCCCAGTGATCGAACCGCTGGTTCGCCTCTTCGCTGTTTTTCATCGCTGATCCCTCCATCAGAACTTAGGATTCGGTAAATTAATGAACTGCTTCGAACAGACCGGCAGCACCTTGTCCGCCGCCGATGCACATGGTCACGATGCCGTAGCGCGCTTTCCGGCGCGCCATTTCATTGGCCAGGGTTCCGACCATGCGCGAACCGGTCATGCCAAACGGATGACCGATGGAGATCGACCCACCATTCACATTCAAGTGTTCCGGATCGATTCCCAGGCGGTCGCGGCAGTAGATCACCTGCACCGCAAAAGCCTCGTTCAGCTCCCAGAGGCCGATATCATCCATCTTCAGGCCGGTGCGCTTGAGCAATTTGGGCACGGCGAAGACCGGACCGATACCCATTTCGTCGGGATCGCAACCCGCGGCTTGAAATCCGCGAAACACCAGCTTGTAGGGCACACCCAGCTGATCAGCGCGCTGCCGCAACATCAACAGAGTGGCCGAAGCGCCGTCGGAAAGTTGCGAGGAGTTGCCGGCGGTCACGGTGCCCTCGCCGCTGTGCGGATCAAAGTGAGGCTTCAGCCCGAGCAGGCCTTCCAGCGTAGTGTCGGGCCGATTGCACTCGTCGTGGTCGCAGCAGACCTCCCGCGTCCCGATTTTCTCGCCAGTTTTCTTATCGAGGAGCGCCATCGTGACCTTCATGGGCGCAATCTCGTCCTCGAAAAAACCTTCTCGCTGAGCCCGAGCGGTGCGCTGCTGGCTTCGCAGGGCGTACTCGTCCTGCACCTGCCGGCTCACCTTGTAGCGCTTGGCGACCACTTCAGCAGTGTCACCCATGCCCATGTACAAGCCGGGCAACCGTTTCTGCAGTTCCGGATGAGGATTGCCGGCAGCCGGCGTCATGCTGATACTCTCGACGCCGCCGCCAATCGCCGCCTCCACGCCCTCGCTAATAATCTGGTGCGAGGCCACAGCAATCGCCTGCAATCCCGACGAGCAAAATCGGTTTATGGTCGTGCCCGCGACCGAAGTGGGAAGCCCGGCCAGCATGGCGGAAGTGCGGGCGATGTTGTGACTCTGCGGACCGTGGGGCTGTGCACATCCCAATACAACGTCGTCGATTTCAGCGGCATCAAGCTGCGGCACCTTGCGCAGGACGTCCTTGATGCAATGTGCTGCCAGATCTTCGGGGCGGGTTATATTGAACGAACCGCGGAACGATTTCGCGAGTCCGGTCCGCGAACTGGCAACCACTACCGCTTCCCGCATGTCTTCTCCCGAGCAGAAAATTAAACGCTACCAGCGAAAATCCGCGACGCGCATCCCTGGCCATCGCGTCGCTAAAATCGCATCGTGCTCTTACGCCATTACGGCCTGTTCCCGGTTCAGTTCGGCGAAGGTCTTGCCTTCCTGGGCCAGACGCTTCAACACCGGGGCAGGTTCCCAGAGTTCGCCGTGCTGATGATGAAATTCTGAGATGCGGCGGTAGACTTTATCCAGCCCCACGGTGTCCGCATACCACATCGGACCGCCGCGATAAGCCGGGAATCCGTAGCCGTTTAGATAAATGATGTCGATGTCGACGGCGCGCCGTGCAATGCCTTCTTCGAGAATGCGGGCGCCCTCATTCACCAGGGCATAGATGCAGCGGTCGACGATCTCTTCGGATGAAATCTTGCGTTGCGCGATGCCGGCTTCGCGAGCCCACCTGCGCACCAACTCGTTGACTTCAGGATCCGGAATGGTACGTCGGTTCTCGTCATACTTGTACCAGCCCGCACCGGTTTTCTGGCCGTAGCGCCCAAGTTCGCAGAGGCGGTCCTCCGCGAACGGCTGCCGCACCCCAGGTTTCTCCAGGTGCCGGTACTCCTTACGGATGCGCCACCCCACGTCAAGGCCTGCCAGATCGCCAGTGGACATGGGTCCCATCGCCATGCCGAAATCGTAGAGTGCCTGGTCGACGGCTTCGACGCTGGCGCCTTCTTCCACCAGGAACTGCGCTTCACGGCGGTATGGGCCGAACATGCGGTTTCCCACAAAGCCGCGGCAGTTGCCGACGAGCACCCCCACTTTGCCCAGCTTCTTCGAGAGGTGCATGCAGGTCGCGATCACTTCCTTGCTGCTCGCCTTGCCGCGCACGATTTCGAGCAGGCGCATGATATTCGCCGGGCTGAAAAAATGTGTGCCAATGACGGCATCGGGCCGAGACGTGCTTGAGGCTATCTCGTCGATGTCGAGCGTTGATGTGTTACTCGCCAGGAGGGTGCGTGGCCTGCACACGCGATCCAGTTGGCCAAAGACCTCTTTCTTGAGCGCCATGCCCTCGAACACAGCCTCAACCACCATATCCACATTGCCGAAATCGTCGTAGCTGAGCGTCGGCTTGATTAATTTCAGGCGCTCCTCCGCGAACTGCTCGGTGAAGCGGCCGCGCTTCACCGAACTCTGGTAGTTCTTCTGAATGGTGGCCAGTCCACGATCAAGCGCCGGCTGGTCAGCCTCCTTGAGCAACACGGAAAACCCGGCATTGGCAAAGACCATCGCGATTCCGCCGCCCATCGTTCCGGCGCCGACTACTGCAACCGAGTTCACCGGGAGAAGTGTGGTCTCCTTTGGCACGTCTGGGATCTTGCCAACTTCGCGTTCGCCGAAGAACGCATGAATGAGGGCCTTCGATTGATCCGAGAAAAGACACTCGGCGAACAGTTTTTGTTCCACCTGGCATCCTTCTTCAAAAGAGAGCCTAGCGGCGGTTTCCACCGAATCGATGGCCGCAAGCGGTGCCATCATGCCACGCTGTTTGGTGCGAGCCTTTTCCCGAGCGGCGGCGAAGACGGGCGCGTTCTCGGCGGGAGTGCCGAGTTTTTCTTTCTCGTTCCGCTCGCGAGTTTTGCGCATTGGCTTTCCAGCGATTTCGCGCGCGAAAGCCACGGCGCCCGCCAACAAATCGCCTTCGATCAGATGATCGACGAGACCGAGTTTCAGCGCCTCCTGAGCGGTAATCGGATTGCCTTCTGCGCACATCTCGACCGCCTTGGCGACGCCCACCAGCCTAGGCAGCCGCTGGGTGCCACCTGCGCCGGGAATAATGCCGAGCTTCACTTCGGGCTGACCCAGCTGAGCATTCGGAGCCGCCACACGATGGTGGCCGGCCATCGCTAGTTCCAGGCCGCCGCCGAACGCACTGCCATGGACGGCTACCACCACTGGTTTTCGCACATCTTCGATCTGAAGCAGGAGCGGAAGCAGGCCCGCACCTCGCTGGGTCTTGCCGGACGTGATCTTGCCGAATTCTTTTATGTCCGCGCCGGCGATGAATGTACGGCCGCCACCAATCAGCACCACAGACTTGACGCCGTCGTCCTTATCCACCTGCGCAATGGTTTGTGCAATCCCCTGCGCGACCCCAGGGCTCAAAGCGTTCACTGGCGGGTTGTTGATGGTGATGATTGCGACATCTTTATCTCTGGTAAGTTGAACTAGATCGTCCATGGCACTGAACTCTCTCTCTCCAGCACTTCAAAGGTTCACTTGCGCGCCGTAAATTCGGGCGCGTTGTGTACCTGTTCGCTCCAATACTTCTTGCGCAAACCTTTTTTCAGAATTTTTCCCGTAGCAGTCTTGGGCAAGCTCTCCAGGAACTCGATCGACCGTGGGCACTTGAAGTGCGCCATACGAGAACGGCAGAATTCGAGCAGTTCCGCCTCCGTCGGGCTTGATCCGGGTTTTGCTACAACCAGTCCCTTGGGCACCTCGCCCCATTTTTCGTCCGGGACTGGAATAACAGCCGCCTCGTAAACGCTGGCATGCGCCAGCAGCGCCTTCTCGACTTCGAGCGAGGAAATGTTCTCGCCACCGCTGACAATAATGTCTTTCTTGCGATCGGCGATGAGGATGCGTCCATCCTCTCTGATCGCGGCCATGTCCCCGGTATGGAACCAGCCACCGCGCATTGCGTCCGCCGTGGCCGCCGGCTGTTGCCAGTAGCCCTGCATCACGCCATCGGAACGAGCGACAATCTCCCCCATGGTTTTTCCGTCGCGGGGAACATCGTGGTCCTCGAAGTCCACGACCCGAAGCTCCACACCCGGAATCGCGTACCCGGTCATCGCCCGTGCCCGGTAAAGCTCTTCACCATCGAATTGCTCTCCCGGTTTCAGCTTGGCGGTGGAGAGCACTGGCGCAGTTTCCGTCAGGCCGTAGCCGGAAAAGCATGTACAGCCAAGCTTTTCCTCGGTCTCGCGTACCAAGGTTGGAGACGATGCCGCCCCTCCGATAGAAATCCACTGCAGACTGCTCAAGTCATATTTTTGCCGGTCTGGTGAATTCACCAATGCCGTGGCCATGATCGGCACCAAGCTCAGCGAGTCGACGCGCTCGCGCTGGATCAGTTGGAAAACTTCAGCGCAGGTAAAGCGCTGAAGCATGACATGTTTCCCTCCCATGAAGGTGACTGAATGGGCTGTACCCCAACCGTTGGCGTGGAATAACGGAATGGTATGCAGATTTACGCTTTCTGGCTTGGTCATGAAAGTCATAACAACCGAGAGAGCGTGGAGATAAACATTTCTGTGGGTCAGCATCACTCCCTTGGGCTCGGCGCTGGTGCCGCTGGTATAGAACAGTTCGGCCAGGGAGTTTTCGTCGAAGTCCATCACATCCGCCCGGTAAGGCGTCGCCGCTGCCAGAATGTCTTCATAATTCCAGGGCGAGAGCCAGGCGGCCTGCGGTGCGGCGTCAAGCATGAAGAAAGTCTGCACAGTTGAAACGCTTTGCCGAAAAGAATCCACGACCTCAGCGAACTCTTTTTCCAGGAAGAGCACTTTCACCCCGGCGTCATTCAGAATGTAGGCCAGTTCCCGAGGAGCAAGCCGGAAGTTCAACGGAAGCAATATTGCGCCGGCTTCCAATACGCCGTAATACGCTTCCAGAAGTCGATGGCAATTCAGGCTGAGAAATGCCACCCGGTCGCCAGCTTTCACCCCCGTTTCGCGCAGAGCACCGGCGAGACGGCCGGCACGATGCCCGAATTGCGCGTAAGTAAAACGATGGTCTCCACAAACTACGGCGGTCTTGCCAGGGAACTGCTGTTCGGCATGACGCAGAAATCGTACGGGAGTAAGAGGAATATTCATGGCCTTATCTCGCCGCTACCAGGCTGACTGACCTCCATCCACCACGAGCACATGGCCGGTAACATAGTTAGAGGCGTCGGAGGCAAGAAACACAGCAGCTCCTTTCAAGTCATGTTCATTGCCAAAACGCCGCAGCGGAATATGAGAGAGGAAAAGTTCCTCATGATGCTCCAGGACGCGGTTCGACATGTGTGTGGGAAACCAGCCAGGAGCAATTGCATTCACCTGAATGTTGTGACTCGCCCATTTGCAGGCTAAGTCTTTGGTAAAGCTGATGACTCCACCCTTGCTGGCGTGATAGCCAATGGCTGGAAGTTCCTCCGGTGCCCCGCCCAGTCCAGCGACCGACGCAATATTAATGATCTTTCCTGCGCTGTTCTTGCCCGCGCTGTTCTTGCCCCGACCTTGGCGGATCATGACTTTGCCCACCGCCTGGGCGCACAGAAAAGTCCCGGTCAGGTTCGTTTCGATGACCTTGTTCCAATCCTCGAGCCGCATCTCCTCGACGGGAGCGCCCCAGGATATTCCCGCGTTATTGATGAGGACATCGATTCGTCCGAACTGGGAGAGCGTCGCGTGCACCATCTCCTGAATGCTGGCCGGGTTCTTAACATCGCAGCCAAGGGCAATGGCTTTGACACCGAGTTGCTGCAATTCCTCGGCGGCCTGATGGCAGCGCTCTTCCTTGCGGGCGCACAGCACCAGGTGAGCGCCCATTTCCGCCAGACCCTCCGCCATTTGGCGGCCCAATCCGATGGAGCCTCCGGTGACGATCGCAACGCGTCCGGTTAGATCGAATAGCTGCTTCACATTGACCGTGGAATCCTGCGTGGTGCCAGCAGCCTCCTTCAACATGAAACCTTCTCCTTCTCTAACCCGTCATTGCTTGCAGTGCCTTCGGCCTGCTCGTTAAGAAACTCCAGAATCACGCGGTGCGCTGCTTCCGTCTGGTCAGTGAAGAAGAGATGGCTGGCACGCGGAATCATCACGAGCTTCGCGCCTGGGATTCGCTCCGCGATTAATTTGCCGTTGCCCGGCGGCACCAATCGGTCGGTCTCGCCATGAATCACCAGCGTGGGCGCGGCGATTCCGGAGAGGCGGCTGTAGGCCTCCCAGGCAATGATTCCTTGCAGTTGCGCAACATATCCTTCGGGCCGCGGAAACCACGGCCGGCGAATTGCAATATCCTCATCGATGCGTTCACGCGGGGTCGCCGAATCGTAGATAAACGGCACGGGCGCCTCGGCGGCCTGTTCAGGGCTCATTTTGTCACGCGTCATCAGCATCTGGGTAGCCTCTGGTTCGGCGCGCACCGCAGTCGGACCGCCGGCCGCGGTGCAGCCCAGGATCAGGGATCGGACTCGCTTCGGATATTGCAGCGCAAACTCCTGCGCAATCATGCCACCCATCGACACACCGAATAGGTGAGCACTCTCGATTCCGGCAGCGTCGAGAACGGCAGCGGCGTCGGACGCCATCAAGGCGATCGGATAAGGACCTGACGGCACATCGCTCCTTCCTATGCCACGGTTATCCAGCGCAATGGTTTTGTAGTGCTCCGTCAAAACTGGCCGTGTGCGGTGCCACATGTAGGAGGGATAACTGAGCCCCATGATCAGCAAGACCGGGGCGCCGTGGCCTTGTTCGTCCCAATAGATCCTGGCTCCCTGATTTTCTACGAATGGCATTCAGTGCTCCTCGGTGTGAAACAACAGTTGCTTTCCGTCATCGAGCAAGGCTCGCGGATAGGTCACAAACAAATCCGACCGCCCCCCTCGACACTAGAAACTGACCCGCAAACCAAGCTGGATCTCGCGCTTGGGCAAGGCCGACGTGAAAGACAGAGGCGTGCTCGGCGTATCCGTCCCACCGCCCGCAAGAGCAGTGCCGGGGCGAATCCCCCGCACGTTAAAAGTGGTGAACCCTGGCGTTAGACCGAACAGGGGACTTACCTCGTTGTTCACGCTGGCGAAGTTGGTGCGGTTAGCGATGTTAAATCCCTCGGCTGTAAATTGCAGGTTAACCTTCTCAGCCACTTTGTGTTGCCACGTCAGTCGGGCGTCGAAGTCGACATAATCGGGGCCAAGACCGGTGTCGCGCGCTGCGCCGATGGGACGTTCATTGGTGGTGTGATTGTCACCGTTGACCTCTCCTCCCGCGAGCAGATTGAAAGGATGTCCGCTGTGGTAGTTGAAAATCGGAGCCAACTGGAAGCCCGACAAGATAGCTTGTTTCCAGGGACTGTCGAACACCCCCGCGATCACCACTTTGTGCCGTTCATCAAACTCGGAAACACTGCGGTCGAGGTTGATGTTGGTTGGATCCTGCGGCCCATAGTCAGTGTTGTAATCCGTCGACGTGTCAAAGGCCTTACTGTAGGTGTAATTCCCGAACACCGTGAAGTGATCGCTGAAGCGCTTTTTGACTTCCAGGATGCCGCCCTCGTAAAGAGCGTAGGCCTCAGAGCTGTACGCGTTATTCTGCACCACCAGCGGATTCACAAAGCATTGCGTAGCACTGATTACCGGGTTATCGCAGGGTAGGCCGCCGGGCTCAGTGCCTCCCAGCGGATCAGCCCCCGCCGCCGTTGTATTCCAGTTGCGATAGGAAACAGTCTGGCCATTGGCTAGAGTCAGTGTGGTGAACGGCGCCGGAAGGAGATTGGTATCGATAGCAACCGGAAGTCTCTGCGTATGCGAATAGATACCACTGACGGATATTGAGAATCCCGGCGCGATCTCACGTTCAATTCCAAACGACGCCTGCTGCGCGATCGGGGGCCGATAGCCCGGTTGATTCACGAATACCACTTGCAGCGGGCTGACGGGACCGCTGTTGGTAACATCGATGCCAAATTGGGCCACGGCAGCAGGACTAATGCAAGCCGCATTCCCAGGAGCAGCCGTCGTGCACTGAATCAGACCTTGAGCAAACAGCCCGGAGAAAACCGTCGGCGCGCCTGCCAGACCTAACGTCGGAATCCCACCGATCGGATCTACATAAATGGAAATTTCGCGGTTGCAAGGGCTGGAACCGTTTCCGGGAATGATTGTCGCCCCGAACTGAGAAAACCCACAGATCGCGCCCAGGTTCGCAACCTGGCCCGCTCCTGGGGTATTTTCGAGCGCAGACTTATTCTTGTTCACAACCCCTAAGCTCAAGTCCACGTCGGGGATCTGTGCGTCAACCGGGCCGTAGAAGATTCCGTACCCTCCTCGTACCACCGTCTTGTGATTCTTAAAGGGATCCCATGCGAACGAAACCCGGGGCGCGAAATCCTTTTTGTACGTGGTCAAAGGGGCAAATTCCGTGTCGAGTTCGTAGCGCAGGCCATAGTTCAAAGTGAAGCCGGGCGTAATTGCCCAGGAGTCCTCTGCGTAGAGACCCGTCAGAGGGCGGGTGTAGTAAGGGTAGGTCGGATTTCCGTAACCCTGCTGGAAGACCTGTGGAAGCCCGAATGATGTCGACTGCAAGGAAGTCAAACTAGGTAGCAAAGGGGTCAGCAGGTCGCCTGGAAGCGACCCAAAGACAAATCGGCCAGGAAAAAACGTGTGCGACTCAGTGTGATTCCCGCGCAGCACCTCGGAACCGCCGAACTTGAAGGTGTGACGGCCGCGGATGACACTGACATTGTCCGCGAACTCGTAGCGACGCAGGATTGTGAAGTTTGGAAGGAAAATGTTGGTTCCCAGATTATTGATGAAACCGGGGATCTGAAGTCCCACTTCCCCCGGCTCGTTGGGAATCACATTAAAGCGGTCGTAATCCCACTGCACACGGGCCTCATTCTCCGTGGCTGGACTGAATTGGTGATACCAGGAGCCCTGCAGGTTGCTGTCATAGGTGTGAGTCGAAGTGCCCGCCGAGAAGGCGGTCAGAGATTGCACGTCAGCCGATTCCTCCAAGTCATGTCCATACCTGTAAGTGATCGAAAGCTGGTTGGTCGTGTTAAACCGGTGATCCAGCCGACCGGACGCCAGGTATTCATGCGAGTCGTAGGGAAATACTCCACCCTGGGTTTCGAACTGATTCACCAGAAAGGCGTTCACCGGACTGGCGGCCGGGTTCACGGTGAGAGCTCCGTTTAGGATAGCTCCACATGTTGCCGCAGGCAGATTCGTGGTCGGATTCGGGGCTGGCAAACCCAATTGCGCGGCAACGACGGCGCCCACGGGGCCGCTGAGGCAAGGCACGGTCCCCGTCAGCCCGCCAATGATTTGGCTCTGCGCTGCGGTAGGACGAAAAACATCCGTATCCGTCAAGATCGGGACTGCGGTCTGCGCGTTTTGGCGCAAACCCTCGAATGCAACGAACAGGAAGGTTTTGTCTTTCTTAATCGGAAAGCCCAATGCGCCGCCGAATTGTTGGCGGCTCAAAGTGTCCTTGATCGGCGAGCCAACAGTATCGGGGTTGGCTGGATTGAACGTTTGGCCCGCCGCCAACGCCTGACTGAACGCAAACGGATCCCGGGCATCCAAGGCATCATTGCGGAAAAAGCCATAGACGGTGCCGTGCACGTTGTTGCCGCCGGACTTGGTCACAATGTTGATGGAAGCGCCGGTGGCTGCCCCCAGGTCGGCCGAGTAGTTACTGCGGTTGATCTGGAATTCCTGTACCGCGTCCTGGCTCACGGTCAGGCGCACGCCGCCGCTGTCGCCGCTGGTCTCACCACCGTCCACCGTAATGTCATTGCCTCTGCCATTGCTTCCGTAGAAAGAAAGGCCGCTTTGAGGTGTCTGCGCAACTCGAAAATCCTGGTCACCTGCCAGCCTGGTGGAATCGGAAACACCGGGCACGAGCAAGGTGAAAGTGAGGTAATCGCGACGGTCGATTGGCAAGTCGGCGATGTAGTCCTGGCTAATTCTGTCCGCCTGGCTTCCCCGTTCCGTCTCCACCACAGGGGGTTCGCTCGTCACCTCGACCACCGTCGCCACCTGCCCGGGTTTCATGCGAAAGTCTGAAATGACGGTCTGCCCGATGGCGACCGGGACGCTCTTGCGAAGCTCGGTCGCGAACCCCGTCAGCGCAGCGCTCACTTCATAGGTGGACGGGGATAGTCCAGCTACCCGGTACTGGCCTGCGCCGTCTGTCGTGACCGTGCGCTTCAGACCGGTCTGGTTGTCGACCACACTAATGGTTACCCCGGGCAAGACCGCACCAACAGAGTCGACTACCGTTCCAGTGAGGTCTCCTGAGGTGCCGACGCCCTGCGCCTGGGCCAAGCTGGTTGCCAACAACATGCACACAAAGGCACATGCGAGTGACTTCATTAAGATTCTCCTTACAGATGTGCGGACATCGTCAATTGCTTCGGAGTATCCCAAGTCTCCGAGTCCCGCCTGGTGCCGCGCCAACCCCCAAAACCGTCAATGCTGATCCATCTGCCGGTTTCGTCCTCGATCAAAAATTCGAATCGTGTCCAACGAAACCACAGATTGTGAGAGTTAGTATCACATAAGAGTCACTAACGTCAAGAATGAAACGTCAATATTCAAATGACGAAGCGGTGTGGCTCGCATATTTTGTGCGCTCCGGTAGTTCAATGGAAGTGCAAGGGGATGGTCGTTCCGGGAATGGTGACGCTGCGCAAGACGAAACTCGACCCGTCGGGATCGGATTCCCGCCGCCGGCCTAGGGAGTCAGGACGATCCGGCCTGAGACTTGGCCTTTACGCAGCTGATCCAGCGCGTCGTTGGCTTGGGCAAGCGGACGCGCAACCACCTGGCAGCGTACCTTCCCAGCGGCAGCCATTGCGAGTACTTCCTGCAAGTCTTGTCGCGTGCCGACCGTTGATGCGTGGATCCGGACTTCTCTGGCTGCCATCAGAATCGGTGGGAAACAGATGTTCTCGGCAGGCAATCCCACGACAAGCAGAGTGCCGGCCGGCCGCAGGCAAGAAAAAGCCGTGTCGTAAGCTGCCTTTGCGGCGGAGCTAACAAGTGACACATGGAAGCCACTCTTGCGGCGCACCTGTTTTACCACATCAATCGTGAGAGCATTGAGTGTGTCAACGGCGCCAAAAGTTCGGGCAAGTTCAAGCTTCTCCTCGGAAATGTCGATCGCGGTCACCTCCGCGCCAAAAGCCCTTCCCAACTGCACGGCAAGGTGTCCCAGGCCACCTATACCGAAAACCGCCAGGCGTTGGCCGGCCACGATTCCGGCGCCTTTCAGTGCGCGATAGACTGTGAGTCCGGCACAAAAAAGCGGGGCCGCTGCGAGCGACGAAAGACTATCTGGAATTTTCATCGCGTGAGTTGCCGGCGCGGTCACAAATTCCGCGTAGCCACCATCCACGGTGACACCTGTGATCTTTTGCCGGCTGCACAGGTTCTCGTTGCCCTCACGGCAGAATTCGCAATCACCGCAACTCCAATGAATCCAGGGCACGCCGACGCGGTCGCCGATTTGTAAATCGTGCACCGCTTCGCCCTTCTCCACCACGTGACCGGCAATTTCGTGGCCGAGAATCAGCGGTCTCTTGACGATTCCCGCCAGCTGTGTCCAATCTCCATCAGCCACGTGCAAGTCGGAATGGCAAACACCACAGGCATCCACCTGGATCAGAACTTCATCTCCTTCGGGATGAGGGCGTTCGACTTCCTCGATCGCGAGCGGCTTCTTGAAATCGTGCAGGATAGCAGCTTTCATTCACTGTCGCCTCGGGAAAATCAGGGAAAGCAGACCGGTCCGGGACCCAATCACGGCTTAACACCGCGCAGGAAAAACTCCACGGCGCTATCCACGCGCTCGGTCAGCTTATGGGGTCCTGTGAGGTCGACGGTCCATTGGCGGACCACGGTGTGGTAGAGGGCTTCCATGAATTCCGCGAGATGGACCACGGGGAACGCGCTCGTGATTTCGCCGCGTTCCTGACCTTGTGCCAGAATTTCCCGCAGCCGGCTCACCGCAACTCCCTCAACTCCGCGCACTTCCGGAGAACGCACCGGATCCATTGCGCCGGAGAGCACGACCGCTTTCCATAGCGGCCGGTCGGCTTCCGCTTCGAGCGCCATGGCATGATACAGGCGATGCAAGCGTTCGGTGGTGTCAGCCTTGGTGGAGAGTTCGGATTTGAGACGCTCCGCTATGCATTCGAAGCCGCGCTTACCCACATCGCGTAAAACAGCGTCTTTGCTCGGAAAATAGCGGAAGAAAGTCGGCTGGCTGATTTCGAGAATCTTGACGATGTCATCGACGCGAGTTTTCTCGTAGCCCTGTTTGCGGAACAATCGGATGGCTGTCTCGATAATTTGCTGACGAAGTCGCGCCTTCTTACGTTCCCGAAGCCCTGGGACCTCCTGGATCTGCGCCGGTACATTTCGCTTCACCAGGTTCCTGTGATTCCGACCTCTTTGCGGTGCGGCGACCTCAATATGAGCCATAATCGTATGTTCTCCTGATCAGGGTTGTAGGACATGCTACGGGTTCGGTGCTCAAGGCACCCCGACCGTTTGTAATGACCGTTTGTAACCGTGGAGCGTCCATTGACTGCTCTTCTAAATCGCGATCCCAGGGCCAGTTCGGCGCTGCTGCTGTTCAATATTTGTGTTCCAGGTTGACGTTAGTCACTCATATCTGATATAGACTAACACAATTTGAGAACGTGATTTTCTCGATCAAGACGTACACGGTGATTCGTTAAGTTTGCGAGTTCCGGCTTCGGAACATTGGTCTATCCGCATAGCGGTCGCAGATTTGCTCGTGTGGCGTCGCGATAGTTCGACTCGGGGGAAGATGATGACAACTGCAGCGGCAACTCCTCTTCAAGTCAAAGGCGGCGCATTCCTCATTGAGGATCGCTCGCCTAACGAAATTTTTACGGCTGAAGATCTGAATGAAGAACACCTCGCGATTGCGCGGACGGTCGACCAATTCTGGACGAATGACGTGGAACCCCATCTCGAGGCGATCCGCCAGCAGACTCCAGGGGCCGCACTAAGCGTGCTTCGCAAAGCGGCCGAACTGGGACTCGCCGCGATACCGATCCCTGAAAAATTCGGCGGCATGGAAATGGACCTGCCGTCTGTAATGATCGCGGGTGAGCATCTGGCCCGGGACGCTTCTTACGGATCCTGGCACTCCTCCCATACCGGGATCGGCACGCTGCCCGTCCTTTTCTTTGGCAACGATGAACAGAAGCGAAAATATCTTCCCAAGCTGGCGAAGGTTGAGCTGTTGGCCGCTTACGCGCTAACCGAACCGCTGGCCGGTTCCGATGCTCTCGCCGTACGTACCCGGGCGGACCTCAGCGCAGACGGCAAATACTACGTCCTCAACGGACAGAAGATGTGGATCACCAACGGAGGCGCGGCAGACCTGTTTACTGTGTTCGCTAAAGTCGGAGGCGAGAAGTTTACCGCGTTCCTGGTGGAACGCAGTTTTGCTGGTGTGACCAGCGGCGCCGAAGAACACAAGATGGGCATCAAGGGCAGCTCGACAACCGCGGTGTATTTCGACAATGTCAGGGTTCCGGTCGAAAATGTGCTCGGCGAAATTGGGCGTGGGCACATCATCGCATTCAACATCCTGAACATCGGGAGGCTGAAACTCGGTCCTGGGGCCGTAGGCGGGGCCAAGAACATTCTTGCTATCTGCCTGAAATACGCCAAAGAACGCAAAGCATTCGGGTCGGCGATCGCCGAGTTCGGCGCCATCCAGCACAAGCTGGCGGAGATGGCGATTCGCACCTTCGCGGTGGAATCCATGGTGTGGCGCGTGGTGGGGCTCATCGAGAGCCAATTGGCGCAGTCCGTTCACGACAAGCATGCGGATTCACAGACCGAGCTCAAAGCCGTGGAAGAGTACGCCGCGGAGTGCTCGATGATTAAGGTGTATGCCTCCGAGATGCTGGACTACGTTGTCGATGAAGGCGTGCAGATCCACGGGGGCTATGGCTTCCATCAGGATTACGCGGTGGAACGGGCTTACCGTGATTCACGAGTGAATCGGATCTTCGAGGGTACCAACGAAATCAACCGGCTCCTTATAACGGGAATGCTGCTGAAACGCGCGGCCCGTGGGCAATTGGCGCTTATCCCAGCCGTTCAGGCGCTATTCAGCGGGCCTGGCAAAGGGGCAATGGCCTCTGCGGGCATCGACAAAGACGAAGAAGCGCAATTGGTGCAGAGCGCGAAGAAGATTGCGCTGTTCGCGATCGGGATTGCCTATCAAAAATACCAGGCAGAGTTGGAAAAACAGCAAGAGGTCGTGATGAACATTTCCGACATTGTCATGGAGGTTTTCGCCATGGAGTCGAGCCTGCTTCGAAGTCGCAAGCTCGAAGCCTCGGGCACGGGGACGAATGCCGCCGACATCTGCGCCGTGTTTCTGCGTGATGCCATGGCTCGAGTAGAAGTCTCGGCGCGAAATGTCATCGGCACATGCTCGGCTGGCAACGCCCTGCGGGAGAACATGGCGACTCTGCGCGGCTTTGCCAACTACGATCCACTCGATGCGATCGCGCTTCGGCGGAACATCCCTATCGCCTGGTTGCGGCGCCGTCGCGCTCGTTCCTCAACACCAGCTTCAACAACACGCCGTCGAGCG
>Ga0209530_1000688_pt1 | contig 20658 bp, 24 predicted proteins | sample BlaSpr_A8_Ref_O1_FD_187987 | JGI IMG/M metagenome (GOLD analysis project Ga0209530, IMG submission 187987) | Forest soil microbial communities from Thunder Bay, Ontario, Canada - Black Spruce, Ontario site 2_A8_Ref_O1 (SPAdes) (version 2) | ecosystem: Environmental > Terrestrial > Soil > Boreal...
CAACGCCGCGCGCAACGCCTCGCTCAACCTGACCCGCGGGTCGACGTTGTCGAGCAGATCTTGCAGGTGCGCGAGGTGGGCGTCGAATTCGCCCCAGAGGACGGCGTTTTTGGACGCGTAATAGCGGAACAGCGTGCGGCGCGCGATGCCGGCGGCTTGGGCGACATCGTCGACGCTCACTTCGGCAAACCCCCGGGCAGTGAACAAGTCGATGGCGACGTCGGTGATGTGCTGAGGTGTCGTCGAGCGGCGCCGGCCCGCCCGCGGCTGCGACAACATCAGACCCGCCCTTCCATTGCGGCACTCGATGCCATATTGTGGCCACATCGATCCATGATTGTCGAGACCTGACGAGAGGAAAATTCACATGGACCACGAAACCGAGACTGACACCGAGCTTGTCACCGAGACCTTGGTGGAAGAAGTGTCTATCGACGGTATGTGCGGGGTCTACTGACCGTGCCTGCCCACGCGCAGGCTCGTCGGGCCGACTCCAGTCCGTTCGACCCTGATCGCGGCTGGCGGTTGCACCCACAGGTGGCGGTTCGGCCAGAGCCTTTTGGCGCGCTGCTCTACCATTTCGGCACCCGCAAGCTGTCGTTTCTCAAGAACCGCACCATCCTCACGGTGGTGCGGTCGCTGGCTGACCATCCCGATGTCCGGTCCGCCTGTCGTGCCGCGGGGGTAGGCGACTCCGAGCTGGGTCCCTACCTCCATGCGCTGGGTGCGCTGGTCGATTCCAACATGCTGGTAGCCCAAGACGGCGCCGAGGAGGGCGAATGACCGTGCCAGTCCAAAATCGGGTCCCCGCTCTCATTGATCAGTTTGAGCATGGGCTCGACGCACCTATCTGCCTCACCTGGGAGCTGACCTACGCGTGCAACCTGGCGTGTGTGCACTGCTTGTCGTCGTCGGGCAAACGCGATCCGCGTGAGTTGTCCACGCGCCAGTGCAAGGACATCATCGACGAGCTCGAGCGTATGCAGGTGTTCTACGTCAACATCGGTGGCGGGGAACCGACTGTGCGCCCGGACTTTTGGGAGCTCGTGGATTACGCCACCGCCCACCATGTCGGCGTGAAGTTCTCAACCAACGGGGTCCGGATCACTCCTGAGGTGGCTGCGCGGCTGGCAGCCAGTGACTACGTGGATGTCCAGATTTCGCTGGACGGTGCGACGGCCGAGGTCAACGACGCCGTTCGCGGCGCCGGGTCATTCGACATGGCGGTGCGCGCGCTGGAAAACCTGGTCGCAGCGGGTTTTTCTGATGCCAAGATCTCCGTCGTGGTCACCCGGCACAATGTCGACCAGCTCGACGAATTCGCCGCTTTGGCACGCCGTTACGGAGCCACACTGCGGATCACGCGGCTGCGTCCCTCCGGACGGGGCGCAGAAGTTTGGGAAGACTTGCACCCCACCGCCGCCCAACAGGTCCAGCTCTACGACTGGCTGGTTGCCAAGGGTGAGCGCGTGCTCACCGGCGACTCGTTCTTCCATCTGTCGCCGCTCGGCCAGTCCGGTGCCCTGGCCGGCTTGAACATGTGCGGAGCCGGCCGGGTGGTCTGCCTGATCGACCCTGTCGGCGACGTGTACGCGTGCCCGTTCGCCATCCACGACCGCTTCCATGCTGGAAACGTGTTATCCGACAGTGGATTTGACAACGTCTGGAAAAACGCTTCGCTGTTTCGTGAGCTGCGCGAACCGCAGTCCGCGGGCGCGTGCGGCAGCTGCGGGCATTACGACAGCTGCCGCGGCGGGTGCATGGCGGCCAAATTCTTCACCGGCCTGCCGCTGGACGGTCCGGATCCCGAATGCGTCCAAGGGCACAGTGCCCCGGCGCTGACCCGCGAGCGCGAAACACCGAGGCCCCGGGCCGACCACTCCCGCGGCCACCGGGTCCGCCAACCAGTGCCACTGACCCTGTCTGTGCGACCCCACGCGGTGCCGCCGCCCCGCCTGTGCAACGAAAGCCCGCTGTAGCCGTGGCCGACGAATGGTTTGAAACGGTCGCTATCGCACAGCAACGGGCCAAGCGCCGGCTGCCGAAATCCGTTTATTCGTCTTTGATTTCGGCCAGTGAAAAGGGAATTACGGTTGCTGACAATGTCGAAGCTTTCAGCGAACTCGGATTTGCGCCTCATGTCATCGGTGCGCCGGAAAAGCGCGATTTGTCCACCACCGTTATGGGACAAGAGATTTCGCTGCCGGTAATTATTTCGCCGACTGGGGTCCAGGCAGTCGATCCAGACGGTGAGGTGGCCGTCGCGCGGGCTGCCGCGGCGCGTGGGACGGCGATGGGGCTGTCCTCATTCGCCAGTAAGCCGATCGAAGAGGTCATCGCCGCCAATCCCAAGGTCTTCTTCCAGGTGTACTGGCTCGGTGGTCGCGATGCGATCGCAGAACGGGTGGAACGGGCGCGTCAGGCCGGCGCCGCCGGTTTGATCGTCACCACTGACTGGACCTTCTCGCATGGCCGGGACTGGGGTAGCCCCAAGATCCCCGAAGAGATGAACCTGCGGACCATCCTGCGATTGTCTCCAGAGGCGATCGTCCGGCCGCGGTGGCTGTGGAAGTTCGGCAAGACGCTGCGGCCACCGGACCTACGGGTGCCGAACCAGGGCCGCCGCGGCGAGCCCGGACCTCCGTTCTTCGCCGCCTACGGGGAGTGGATGGGCACACCACCGCCGACCTGGGAAGACATCGCCTGGCTACGCGAATTGTGGGGCGGACCGTTCATGCTCAAGGGCGTGATGCGGGTCGACGACGCGAAACGAGCTGTCGACTCTGGTGTTTCGGCGATATCGGTGTCCAACCACGGTGGCAACAACCTGGACGGCACGCCCGCTTCGATTCGTGCCCTGCCCGCGGTTGCGGCGGCGGTCGGTGATCAGGTCGAGGTCTTGCTGGATGGTGGCATCCGGCGCGGGAGCGATGTCGTCAAGGCGGTGGCGCTGGGCGCGCGGGCAGTGCTGATCGGCCGCGCGTACCTATGGGGCCTCGCCGCGGCCGGCCAACCCGGTGTGGAAAACGTGCTCGACATTTTGCGCGCGGGTATCGACTCGGCACTGATGGGCCTTGGGCACGCGTCGGTCTACGACCTCAGCCCGAATGACATCCTGATACCCGCCGGTTTCACCCGGGCGATAGGTGTGCCTTCCGCTCGGGATGGGTAGCCGACATTAGGAGGGGGAATTATGCGAATTTGGGTCAAGTTTGTTTGCTTTCCACGCTCCGTTTCCAGTAGTCGAGGCATGTCCTGGCTCCCGTGGGTGAGTGGCGCCGGGAATGCCTCTTAGGTGCGGTGGGTCTGGTACGTGCGTGGCAACCGTGACGGACGAGCCGAATTTCGCCGGGTCGATTGAACCAGCGCGAAAAAATTTTGATTTCAAGGGTCAACAATTGGTGCACACCAGGTGAATTCGGCCTACCATCACCGAGTGTCCGTACTCGGCGAATTAGGAACTGCGACGTCGAGCCAGTTAGCAAGCATCTCGCCGTCGATTTTGATCCCGCTGGGGTCAACCGAACAGCACGGTCCGCACCTGCCATTGGACACTGACACCCGGATTGCGACCGCCGTCGCCCGGGGCGCTGAAGCATGTCTCAGGGCGCGCCTCGAGGAATGGTTGGTGGCGCCGGCCGTCGCCTACGGCGCCAGCGGTGAGCACCAAAGTTTCGCCGGAACGATCTCTATCGGCACTGAGGCCTTGACCATGCTATTGGTGGAATACGGCAGGTCGGCCGCCTGCTGGGCCCAGCGCCTGGTCTTCGTCAACGGCCACGGCGGCAATGTCGGTGCATTGAACAGTGCGGTGGCCAGGCTTCGCGCCGAAGGCGGCGACGTCGGATGGTGCCCGTGTTCGGCAGCCGGCGGAGACGCCCACGCCGGCCATACCGAAACATCAGTGTTGCTGCATATTTCGCCGGCCGATGTGCTGACCGACCGGTGGCTCGCCGGTAACGGTGCGCCATTGAGCGAGTTGCTTCCATCGATGCGCCGCGGGGGAGTCGCGGCGGTCAGCCGGGTGGGGGTATTGGGGGACCCGACTACTGCGACCGCGTCCGAGGGGAAGCGTATCTTCGCGGCGATGGTCGACGGATGTGTGTGTCGGATCGCCCGGTGGTCGCCCGGGTCCGACGGGATGTTGACATGAGTCAGACTCGGCTGCCGGACGGGTTCGCCGTCCAGGTTGATCGTCGCGTGCGGGTCCTCGGCGACGGCTCTGCCCTGCTCGGTGGCTCACCGACCCGTCTGCTGAAGCTGGCACCCGCCGCGCAAGACATGCTGTCCGATGGCCGGCTGAAGGTTCGTGACGAAGTCAGCGCCCAACTGGCCCGCACCCTGCTGGACGCCACGGTGGCGCATCCGCGGCCTGCGGGAGGCCCGTCGCACCGTGACGTGACTGTGGTAATTCCGGTGCGCAACAACGTTTCTGGTGTGCGACGCCTGGTGAGCTCGCTACGCGGACTACGCGTCATCGTGGTGGACGACGGTTCGTCGCCCCCGATCGAGCCGGACGACTTCGTCGGCGCACACTGCGATATCGAAGTGCTGCGCCATCCCCGCAGCAAGGGCCCGGCGGCGGCACGCAACTCCGGCCTGGCCGCCTGCACCACCGACTTCGTCGCATTCATGGATTCCGATGTTGCGCCGCGTCGCGGCTGGCTGGAAGCGCTGCTCGGTCACTTCTGCGATCCCACCGTCGCGCTGGTCGCACCACGCATCGTCGGTCTGGCGCACAGCGTGAACGTGGTAGCGCGATATGAGGCGGTGCACTCGTCACTGGACCTCGGGCTGCGGGAAGCACCGGTGTTACCCCACAGCACGGTGTCCTACGTTCCCAGCGCGGCGATCATCTGTCGCCGTTCAGCTATTCGTGATGTCGGCGGCTTCGACGAGACCATGCACTCCGGCGAGGATGTCGACCTGTGCTGGCGGCTCATCGAAGCAGGCGCTCGGCTGCGTTACGAGCCGATTGCGCTGGTCGCCCACGATCACCGCACGGAACTACGGGATTGGCTTGCGCGCAAGGCGTTTTATGGCGGTTCGGCGGCTCCGCTGTCTGTGCGTCACCCGGACAAGACGGCCCCTGTGGTCATCAGCGGCTGGGCGCTGATGGCCTGGATTCTTATGGCGCTAGGGACAAGCCTCGGTCGGCTGGGATCGATCGTGTTCGCCGTTCTGACGGGTCGCAGGATCGCCAGAGCCATGCGCGGCGGCGAGACATCGCTCGCTGATGTTCTGACGATCGCGAGCCGCGGCTTATGGTCAGCGGCGCTGCAACTGGCATCGGCCGTTTGCCGGCACTACTGGCCGGTGGCGTTGCTCGCGGCCATCATGTCGCGCCACTGTAGACGCGTCATCCTGATCGCGGCCGTCATGGATGGCGTGGTGGACTGGCTCGGGCACAGGGATGCCAGAGGTGACGATTCTGCGCCGATCGGGCTGCTGACCTATCTGTTGCTCAAGCGTGTCGATGACCTGGCCTACGGCCTCGGCCTGTGGCGGGGTGTGTTGCGCGAACGCAACCTCCGCGCCCTCAAGCCGCAGATTCGGAGCTAGCCACCGCCTTGAGCACAGCCGTCTCACGCAGTGACGTGCTGATCGTCGGCGCTGGCAGTGCTGGATCTGTTGTCGCCGAACGTCTCTCGGGCGATCCCGGCTGCAGCGTGACCGTCCTCGAGGCGGGGCCGGCGCTGGCCGACCCGGGGCTGCTGGCTCAGACCAGCAACGGCTTGCAACTGCCGATCGGGGTCGGCAGTCCACTGGTTCAGCGTTATCAGGCCCGGCTCACAGATCGACCAGTTCGCCAGCTGCCCATCGTGCGAGGAGCGACGGTCGGCGGTTCCGGTGCGATCAACGGCGGTTATTTCTGCCGCGGATTGCAGCGCGATTTCGATCGCGCCGCGATACCCGGCTGGGCATGGTCTGATGTTCTCGAGCACTTCCGCGCTATCGAGACGGACCTGGATTTCGACGGTGCCGCCCACGGGGATTCCGGCCCTATCCTGATTCGTCGAACTCATGAAATGACAGGCGCCACGGAACTTTTCCTGGCTGCTGCGAAGCGCGCCGGGTTTCCGTGGATCCCTGACCTCAATGATTGTGGGCCGGAATCGCTTTCAGGCGTGGGTGCCGTCCCTCTGAACATCGTTGACGGTGTGCGCATCGGATCGGGTGCGGGATATCTGATTCCAGCCCTGGAACGTTCTAACCTGACATTGCTGGCGCGGACGCAGGCAGTGCGATTGCGTTTTTCCGGGACGGCCGCGGTGGCTGTCGACGCGATCGGCCCTGAAGGCCCAATGACGATTACTGCTGAGCGAATCGTGTTGTGTGCCGGTGCTATTCAAACCGCGCACCTGCTGATGCTGTCGGGCGTCGGTGACGAAGCCATGTTGCGGGCTGCCGGTGTGCCGTTGGTGGCGCCGCTACCGGTTGGGATGTGGTGCATCGACCACCCGGAATGGGTGTTGCCTACGACTTGGACAGTAGCCGCCGGCCGACCGGTACTGGAGGTAGTACTTACTACCGCTGATGATATCGAGATTAGACCGTACACTGGCGGTTTCGTTGCGATGACCGGTGATGGGACCGCGGGGCATCCCGACTGGCCGCATATCGGGGTGGCGCTCATGCAGCCGCTTGCGCGCGGGTGCATCACGCTGGTCTCGGCCGATCCGGCTGTGCCTCCGCAGATCGCGCATCGCTACGACAGCGTGCCCGAAGATGTTGCGGCGCTGCGTAGTGGCAGTGAATTGGCCCGCGAATTAGCCAGTGCAGCAACATATGTCGGGGAACCGATGTGGTCGACGTCGCAGCATCTGTGCGGCACCGCGCCGATGGGCGCCGACGGTGACTCGCGAGCTGTTGTCGATCATCGCTGTCGGGTGCGCGGCATTGAGAACCTGTGGGTGATCGACGGGTCTATCCTGCCGGTGATCACTAGCCGCGGTCCCCACGCAACCGTTGTGATGCTCGGGCACCGGGCCGCGGAATTCGTTGAGTGAGTTCCGCTGCCATCATTGAGCACGCCGAGCCCACCGAGCAGCGCAATTCGTCTGCTCAACGGCCTTTGGCCCGGTGCGGCCGCTGCCAAAACCCGCTGGTGCCGATCAGACCGCCGATTGCTCCCCGGGAGAGTCCGCCGCTCCCGTGGAGGTTGAATAAGCCGGCGTCGCCGGACGATAGGCTGGCGCCGCCGCGACCGACGCGCTGGCCGGTGCCGGTATCGCGGCCGGCAAACCGGCTGCCGGAGAGAATGCCGCCGTTTCCGCCTCCGCTGCCGCTACCGGCGTGCTGGCCGCTGCCGGTATCGCTGGCTCGGCCGGCACCGCCGCTGTTGCCGTGGCCGGAGCATAAGCCGGCGTTTGCGCCTGCAACGCCGCTGCCGGAGCGCTGGCCGATGTCAACGCCGCCGACCCGGTCGGCGCCGCCGCCAGCAGCGGTGTGCTGGCCGGTGGCAGCGCAGATACCGCTGACACCGGCGGCGAAACCGCCGTCGCCAAGTGTCCCGTCGAACCACCCGACATTCCCGCCGCCGCCGCCGGCAGCCCGGCGGCCACCGAACTCGCCGGTGCTGCGGTGCTGGCCAGCGAGCTCCCCGTCGACAGCGCTTGACTCGGTGAACCGATTTGGCTCAGCACACCCTGCTGGATGGACTGTAGAGGCGAGGCGTTAGCGGCCTCGGTGAGGGCGTACTGAGCCGCACCGCCACTCATGAGCTCCACAAATTGCTGATGAAACAACGCCGCCTGGGCGCTGAGCGCCTGATACGCCGCCGCGTGCGCGTCGAACAAAGCGGCGATGCTCACCGACACCTCGTCAGCACCTGCGGCCAGGACGCTTGACGTCGGGCTTTGCGCCGCTGAGTTGGCCGTGTTGACCGCTGACCCGATATTCGCAAGATCTGTTGCAGCGGCAGCCACATACTCGGGCGCCGCAATCACGTACTGCATTTAGGGGTCCCCCAAAGCTAGTCGGGCAATCGTTCGCCCCCCCAGGCGAACTCCGTCCAACCGGATCATAACCTTACCGCCGAGTCTACCTGGGCGGTTTGGCCTGGAAAGTGCAGCAATCTTTCTGCTGCGGTAGAGCTTGGAGCTCAGCCGGTGCCGTCGATGGCATGGGCTGGCCCGCTATTCGCCAGCCGGCGAGAATCCGGCGCACCAGGGGTAGCTGTTGCCCGTCCCGCCCGGGGGCCCACAGGCCGATCAGGAACGCCGCAATGGCAACGATCACTGCCATCACCACGGTTGAAGCGTGCCGAGCCGTGATGAAGGCGTCTTTGCTGAGGTCGGGCAGCTGGCGCCCCTGGGGCCCAAGCTTGCCGGCTACCTCGACGGCTTTGGCCAGCGAATCGGTAGCCGGGCCGCGCACCGGTGCAGGAAAATCCGCCAGCCTCGGTGCCAGCTCGTGGGAGTAGCGTCCGGCGAGTATTGAACCCGCGACGGCGATTCCCAGGGCCCCGCCCATCGCGCGCGAGGTGTCGTTTACGCGGACGCGACCCCCTGCTTGCCAATGCCAAGGGGGGTCGATTTGCGGTGGTCCGCTGGCCTGGACCGGGCGTACCGGAGGGGCCCTCGAGTGGGCCCCTGACCAGCGCACCAACCGGCAGTCGAAGCTATGTGCGCAACCATGTCCGTAGCATTTGCCCGAGATTTGGCCCGAGCCATGTTCTAGGGCATACTGTTCAGGTTGCCTTGAGCCAGGTACGCCTGGCCGGGCATACGACCAGCGCCCAAACGGGCGCGTCCGGTCCCACCCTTGGAGCGCGACTTTAATATCGGCCGCGGACAAGGCTGCATGCGGGCGACATGCCCGACCGCGGGGGCCGGTGGACCACGACAGGTAAACAGCGGCGCAGTATCCGGCGCGACGCTAGATCGGCCCTACAGGGGCCCGGTCGATCGGCGCGCTGGGGCACCAGGTCCGGAAACGGGTCTAAGTGGGAGCAGGTCCGGACACGGACCTCGAATTTGAGTGAGGGTAGGAAAGCGTGGCGGGACAGAAGATCCGCATCAGGCTCAAGGCCTACGACCATGAGGCTATTGACGCATCGGCGCGCAAGATCGTCGAGACCGTCGTCCGCACGGGTGCCAGCGTCGTAGGTCCGGTGCCGCTGCCGACCGAGAAAAACGTGTATTGCGTGATCCGCTCTCCGCATAAGTACAAGGACTCGCGAGAGCACTTCGAAATGCGCACTCACAAGCGGTTGATCGACATTCTTGATCCGACGCCGAAGACCGTCGACGCGCTGATGCGCATCGATCTTCCGGCCAGTGTCGACGTCAACATCCAGTAGGAGATTCCAGAGCAATGGCGCGAAAGGGCATTCTCGGTACCAAGCTGGGCATGACGCAGGTATTCGACGAAAACAACAGAGTGGTGCCGGTGACGGTGGTCAAGGCCGGACCGAACGTGGTGACCCGTATCCGCACACCGGAACGCGACGGGTACAGCGCTGTGCAGCTGGCCTACGGAGAGATCAGTCCCCGCAAGGTCAACAAGCCGGTGACCGGTCAGTATGCCGCCGCGGACGTCAACCCACGCCGGTACTTGGCTGAATTGCGTCTGGACAACCCGGATGCGGCGGCCGAATATCAGGTCGGCCAGGAGTTGAGCGCCGAGATCTTCGCCGACGGCAGCTATGTCGACGTGACCGGTACTTCGAAGGGCAAAGGCTATGCCGGCACGATGAAGCGGCACGGCTTCCGTGGGCAGGGCGCCAGCCACGGCGCCCAGGCAGTGCACCGCCGTCCGGGTTCCATCGGCGGCTGCGCCACGCCCTCCCGGGTGTTCAAGGGCACTCGGATGTCCGGCCGGATGGGCAACGACCGGGTGACCGTCCAGAATCTGTTGGTGCACAAGGTCGATACCGAGAACGGCGTGCTGCTGATCAAAGGCGCGGTCCCCGGCCGCACCGGTGGACTCGTGATGGTCCGCAGCGCGATCAAACGAGGTGAAAAGTAATGGCAGCGCAGAAGACCCAGAAGATCGATGTCAAGACCCCGGCCGGCGAGGTTGAGGGTTCGGTCGAGCTGCCCGCCGAGTTGTTCGATGTCCCGGCCAATATCGCGCTGATGCACCAGGTGGTTACCGCACAGCGAGCGGCCGCCCGTCAGGGTACGCACTCGACCAAGACGCGCGGCGAGGTCAGTGGTGGTGGCCGCAAGCCGTACCGGCAGAAGGGGACTGGACGCGCCCGGCAGGGCTCGACGCGGGCCCCGCAGTTCACCGGTGGCGGCGTCGTGCACGGTCCCAAGCCGCGCGACTACAGCCAGCGCACCCCCAAGAAGATGATCGTCGCTGCACTGCGCGGCGCACTGTCCGACCGGGCACGCAACGGCCGCATCCACGCGGTCACCGAGCTGGTGGTGGGTCAGACTCCTTCCACTAAGAGCGCCAAGGTATTTCTGGGCACCCTCACCGATCGCAAGCAGGTGCTGGTCGTCATCGGCCGCAGCGACGACGCCGGTGCAAAAAGTGTGCGCAACCTGCCCGGTGTGCACGTCTTGGCGCCCGACCAGCTCAACACATACGACGTGCTGCGCGCCGACGATGTGGTGTTCAGCGTTGAGGCCCTTAACGCCTATATAGCGGCCAACACAGCCAACACGGCTAGTACCGAGGAGGTTTCGGCCTGATGGCGACCATCGCTGATCCCCGCGACATCATCCTGGCTCCGGTCATTTCAGAGAAGTCGTATGCGCTGCTCGACGACAATGTGTACACGTTTGTGGTCCACCCAGCTTCAAACAAGACCCAGATAAAGATCGCTGTCGAGAAGATCTTCTCGGTCAAGGTCGCATCGGTGAACACCGCGAATCGGCAGGGCAAGCGCAAGCGCACCCGGGCTGGGTTCGGCAAGCGCAAGAACACCAAGCGCGCCATCGTCACCTTGGCACCGGGCAGTAAGCCGATTGACCTGTTTGGAGCACCGGCCTAGCCGCGCGTGAGAGAGAGACCTGATTAGACATGGCAATTCGCAAGTACAAGCCGACGACCCCGGGTCGTCGCGGCGCCAGCGTATCCGACTTCGCCGAGATCACCCGCTCGGAGCCGGAGAAGTCGTTGGTGCGCCCGCTGCACGATCATGGCGGGCGCAACGCGCATGGCCGGATCACCACCCGTCACAAGGGTGGTGGCCACAAGCGTGCCTACCGGGTGATCGACTTCCGCCGCAACGACAAAGACGGCGTCAACGCCAAGGTCGCGCATATCGAGTACGACCCCAACCGCACCGCGAACATCGCGTTGCTCCACTTCCTTGATGGCGAGAAGCGCTACATCATTGCTCCGCAAGGTCTCTCGCAGGGCGATGTGGTGGAATCGGGGGCTAACGCCGATATCAAGCCGGGTAACAACCTGCCGTTGCGCAACATCCCGGCCGGTACGTTGATCCACGCCGTGGAGCTGCGGCCGGGCGGCGGCGCCAAGCTCGCGCGGTCGGCAGGTTCGAGCATCCAGTTGCTCGGCAAAGAAGCCAGCTACGCGTCGCTGCGGATGCCCAGTGGTGAGATCCGCCGCGTCGATGTGCGTTGCCGCGCCACAGTCGGCGCGGTCGGCAACGCCGAGCAGGCGAACATCAACTGGGGTAAGGCCGGCCGTATGCGGTGGAAGGGCAAGCGCCCGTCGGTGCGCGGTGTCGTCATGAACCCGGTCGACCACCCGCATGGTGGCGGTGAGGGTAAGACCTCCGGTGGCCGTCACCCGGTCAGCCCCTGGGGCAAGCCCGAAGGCCGCACCCGCAATCGGAATAAGGCCAGTAACAAACTCATCGTCCGACGCCGGCGCACCGGCAAGAAGCACTCGCGCTAGGAAGTCGAGGAATAGCAAATGCCACGCAGCCTGAAGAAGGGTCCGTTCGTCGATGACCATCTGGTCAAGAAGGTCGACGTACAGAACGAGAAGAACACCAAGCAGGTCATCAAGACCTGGTCGCGTCGTTCGACGATCATTCCAGACTTCATCGGCCACACCTTTGCGGTGCACGACGGACGCAAGCATGTCCCGGTGTTCGTCACCGAGTCGATGGTGGGCCACAAGCTTGGTGAATTCGCGCCGACGCGCACCTTCAAGGGGCACATCAAGGACGACCGGAAGGCCAAACGGCGATGACCAGAACTGAATTTCCGTCGGCGGTCGCCAAAGCACGGTTTGTGCAGGTGTCCCCCAGAAAGGCGCGCCGGGTGATCGACCTGGTGCGTGGCAGGTCGGTGGCTGACGCGCTCGACATCTTGCGCTGGGCGCCGCAGGCCGCCAGTGAGCCGGTCGCCAAGGTGATCGCGAGTGCCGCGGCCAACGCGCAGAACAACAATGGACTGGACCCGGCGACTCTGGTGGTCGCCACCGTCTACGCCGACGAGGGCCCGACCGCCAAGCGCATCCGTCCGCGCGCCCAGGGCCGTGCGTTCCGGATTCGCAGGCGCACCAGCCACATCACCGTCGTGGTGGAGAGCCGGCCGGGCAAGGATCAGCGGTCGGCGAAGTCGACGAGGGCTCGTCGTGCCGAGGCCAGCAAGGCCGCCGCGAAAGCGCCGGAGAAGAAGGCCCCAACCCAATCCGAGGCCACCAAGGCGCCGGTAACCAAGGCGCCGGCCGAGAAGGCGCCTGCTGAGAAGGCGGTAGTCGAATCCGAGGCCAAATCCGCGGAGGCCACTTCGAAGCCAACTGCTGAGACTTCTGAACCGAAGGGAGGCTCAGACTAGTGGGCCAAAAGATCAATCCGCACGGCTTCCGGCTAGGCATTACCACGGATTGGAAGTCTCGCTGGTACGCCGACAAGCAGTACTCCGAGTACGTCAAGGAAGATGTCGCGATCCGTCGGCTGCTCTCCACCGGTCTGGAGCGCGCGGGGATCGCCGACGTGGAGATCGAGCGCACCCGCGACCGGGTTCGGGTCGACATCCACACCGCCCGTCCGGGCATCGTCATCGGCCGCCGCGGCACCGAGGCCGACCGGATTCGCGCCGACCTGGAAAAGCTGACGAAAAAGCAGGTTCAGCTGAATATCCTCGAAGTCAAAAACCCTGAGTCGCAAGCACAATTGGTGGCCCAAGGGGTGGCCGAACAGTTGAGCAACCGGGTGGCGTTCCGTCGTGCAATGCGCAAGGCCATCCAGTCGGCGATGCGCCAGCCCAACGTCAAGGGCATCCGGGTGCAGTGCTCAGGCCGCCTCGGCGGCGCCGAGATGAGCCGCTCTGAGTTCTACCGCGAGGGGCGCGTGCCCCTGCACACCCTGCGCGCTGATATCGACTATGGACTGTATGAGGCCAAGACCACCTTCGGCCGGATCGGCGTGAAGGTGTGGATCTACAAGGGCGACATCGTCGGCGGCAAGCGCGAATTGGCCGCGGCCGCGCCGGCGGGCGCTGAGCGTCCGCGCCGCGAGCGGCCGACGGGTACGCGTCCGCGGCGCAGTGGCGCATCGGGCACCACGGCCACCAGCACCGATGCCGGACGGGCCGCGGGTGGCGAGGAGTCGGCCCCGGCCGACGGCGCGCCTGCCCACGAACCGCAGAGCACGGAGAGCTGAATCATGTTGATTCCCCGCAGAGTTAAGCACCGTAAGCAGCACCACCCCCGCCAGCGCGGCATCGCCAGCGGCGGCACGGAGGTGAACTTCGGCGACTACGGTATCCAGGCCCTTCAGCACGCCTACGTCACCAACCGGCAGATCGAGTCCGCGCGTATCGCCATCAACCGGCACATCAAACGTGGCGGCAAGGTGTGGATCAACGTGTTCCCGGACCGTCCGCTGACCAAGAAGCCCGCGGAAACCCGGATGGGTTCAGGTAAGGGCTCACCGGAGTGGTGGGTGGTCAACGTCAAGCCCGGCCGGGTGCTGTTCGAGCTCAGCTACCCCAACGAGCAGGTCGCCCGGGAGGCGCTCACCCGAGCAATCCACAAGTTGCCGATCAAGGCACGCATCGTGACCCGAGAGGAGCAGTTCTGATGGCAGTGGGAATCTCGCCCGGCGAACTGCGCGAGCTCACCGAAGAAGAGCTGGCCGAGCGTCTGCGCGAATCCAAAGCAGAGCTGTTCAACCTGCGCTTCCAGATGGCGACCGGCCAACTCAACAACAACCGCCGGCTCCGCGTCGTGCGTCAGGAGATCGCACGCGTCTACACCGTGCTGCGGGAACGAGAACTGGGCTTGGCTTCCGGGCCCGACGGTAAGGAATCGTAATGGCAGAAGCTGAGACCGCCCCCAAGAAGGCCGCCCCGAAAGGCGATGCCGGGTCGAAAGGCGACGCCGGGTCGAAAGACGTGAGCAGTGTTAAAGGCCCCAAGCACACTCCTGCCAGTCCGAAGCCGCGTGGCCGACGCAAGACGCGCATTGGGTATGTGGTGAGCGACAAGATGCAGAAGACCATTGTGGTCGAACTGGAAGACCGTATGCGTCACCCGTTGTACGGCAAGATCATCCGGACCACCAAGAAAGTGAAGGCGCATGACGAGAACAGCGCCGCCGGTATCGGCGACCGCGTCGCGCTGATGGAGACGCGTCCGCTGTCGGCGACGAAGCGCTGGCGGCTCGTCGAGATCTTAGAAAAGGCCAAGTGAAGGCGAAGTAAAGGCCGCCAGGTAGCGGTAAATCGCAATGGACTCGCCCGGGACCTCACGGTCTCGGGCGTTTCTGCTGTTTGGGCCGCGGTTGAGCGCGCCGAGCGTAACGCCAGAGCGAAAACGGGGCACAATTATCGCAGTGGCGTTACGCTGGGTGCCGCTCGGCGCACAGGAACCTGTAGGAATTGCGCCACCGCGGAATCTCAGCTACTGGCCACGTCGCCGGTGTAGTCTTCACCGCGATTGTTCGGCTGGAAGTCCACTACGAAAGTGAGGCTGGCTCATGTCCACTGGGTCCACTGAATTCACGGGCAAGATCGCGCTGGATATCCGTGATTCGGAGCCGGATTGGGGTCCGTACGCGGCGCCGACTGCCCCGGAGAACTCGCCGAACATCCTGTACCTGGTCTGGGATGACACAGGTATCGCGACCTGGGACTGCTTCGGCGGCTTGGTCGAGATGCCCGCCATGACGCGGATCGCCGAGCGCGGTATACGACTCTCGCAATTTCACACCACCGCCTTGTGCTCGCCGACCAGGGCGTCCTTGCTGACCGGCCGCAACGCCACCACCGTAGGCATGGCCATGATCGAAGAGTTCACTGAAGGCTTCCCCAACTCAAACGGTCGTATCCCGTTCGAGACCGCATTGCTCTCGGAGGTGCTGGCCGAACGTGGCTACAACACCTACTGCGTCGGCAAGTGGCACCTGACGCCACTCGAAGAATGCAATCTGGCGTCGACCAAGCGGCACTGGCCGACCTCGCGTGGCTTCGAACGGTTCTACGGGTTCATGGGCGGCGAGACCGACCAGTGGTATCCCGACCTCGTGTACGACAACCACCCGGTGAATCCGCCCGGAACACCCGAGGATGGGTACCACTTGTCGAAGGACATTGCTGACAAGACGATCGAATTCATCCGCGATGCCAAGGTGATCGCGCCCGACAAACCCTGGTTCAGCTACGTGTGCCCCGGTGCCGGGCATGCCCCGCATCATGTCTTCAAAGAGTGGGCCGACAAGTACGCCGGCCGGTTCGACATGGGCTACGAGCGCTACCGCGAGATCGTGCTGGAAAAGCAGAAGTCGCTGGGGATCGTGCCGCCCGAAACCGAACTGTCGCCGGTCAACCCGTATCTGGATGTGAAGGGACCGCAAGGCGAGCCGTGGCCACTGCAGGACACGGTGCGGCCCTGGGACTCACTCAACGACGAAGAGAAGCGGCTGTTCAGCCGGATGGCCGAGGTGTTCGCCGGGTTCCTGAGCTACACCGATGCGCAGATCGGCCGGATCCTGGACTACCTGGAGGAATCCGGCCAATTGGACGACACCGTCATCGTGGTGATCTCCGACAACGGCGCTAGCGGCGAGGGCGGTCCGAACGGATCGGTGAACGAGGGCAAGTTCTTCAACGGTTACATCGACACCGTCGAAGAGAGCATGAAGTTGTTCGACCACCTGGGTGGGCCGGAGACCTACAACCACTACCCGATCGGGTGGGCGATGGCCTTCAACACGCCCTACAAACTGTACAAGCGGTACGCCTCGCATGAGGGAGGTATCGCCGACACGGCAATCATCTCCTGGCCCAACGGTATTGCCGCGCACGGCGAGGTCCGCGACAACTACGTCAATGTCTCCGATATCACTCCGACCATTTACGACCTGCTGGACATCACGCCGCCGGAGACCGTCAAGGGCATCGCCCAGAAACCGCTGGATGGTGTGAGTTTCAAAGCAGCTCTTGCTGATCCGACCGCCGCCACCGGCAAAAATACCCAGTTCTACACTATGCTGGGTACCCGCGGGATCTGGCATCAGGGCTGGTTCGCGAACACCGTGCACGCGGCCACGCCAGCGGGCTGGGGTCATTTCGATGCCGACCGCTGGGAACTGTTCCATATCGAAGCCGACCGCAGCCAGTGCCGCGACCTGGCCGCCGAGCACTCCGACAAACTCGAGGAACTCAAGGCGCTGTGGTTTTCTGAGGCCGCCAAATACAACGGTCTGCCGCTGTCGGACCTGAACATCTTTGAAACGTTGGCCCGGTCGCGGCCTTACTTGGTGAGCGAACGTGAGTCCTATGTCTACTATCCGGATTGCGCAGACGTCAGCATCGGCGCCGCAGCTGAAATTCGGGGCCGCTCGTTCGCGGTGCTGGCCGACGTGACCGTGGACACCACCGGCGCCGAAGGTGTGCTGTTCAAGCAAGGTGGCGCGCACGGTGGACATGTGCTGTTCATCCAGGACGGGCGCTTGCACTACGTCTACAACTTCCTCGGTGAGCGTCAGCAGTTGGTCTCGTCATCGGGCGCAGTGCCGCTGGGCAGACACCTGCTCGGCGTTCGCTATTCGCGCACGGGAACCGTGGAGAACAGCCACACCCCGCTCGGTGACGTCACGCTGTTCATCGACGACGAAGTGGTCGGCACGCTTGCCGATGTGAGCGCCCACCCCGGAACGTTCGGATTGGCGGGCGCTGGCATCACCGTCGGTCGCAACGGTGGTTCTGGAGTGTCCAGCCGCTACAAAGCCCCATTCACCTTCACCGGCGGCACCATCGCCCGGGTCACCGTCGACGTGTCCGGCCGACCCTATGAAGACGTGGAATCCGAACTCGCGCTTGCCTTTTCGCGCGACTGAACAGCAGACACGATCCAGGCGTGTGCGGCACACCGCACGGCCGGCTTCAACGCGGCGAAATCCAGGTTGATGCAACACTTCAGGGTCGTCATGACGTGCATCCGGCCCCGGTCGCTACCGGGCTGCTAGCATCTGAGCCCGTGGGGGCGCTCCCGGCAAACTATTTCTTTGTGTCTTGCTGCGGTCGGTTGAGCCGCGGACTCCGACTGCTTGAGGTGGTGGCGACCTATGTCCACTGATGTGATCCCGACGCCGCCCACGCCCCACTCGCGAGCACGGCGGGTAGCGATCGGTTTCGCCATTCTGGTGGCTGTCCTAATTGTCTACGTGCTATCCCTCGTCGGTGTGCACCTGCTGTCCAAATCATCGCCGCCGTTGCCGGCGGTAGACCTGAGTCAGTTCCATAAAGAGGACACCATTGTGCAGCTGAGCATCGAGGAGCTGAAGCCCGTGGCAAATCGCTTGTCGGTCAATGTGCTCGTTTATCCCGAGGACAATCTGTACGACCAAAACATGGGTGTGCTGACCAGCGACGCTGCCGTTCGGCTGTATCCAGACAACGACCTGGGGGACCTGCAATACCCGAAAGGAAAAGCGCCGGCGCAAGTCTCCACCAAGATCGAGGCGCACGGCGATCCCGGAAACTGGCCATTCGACAACTACACCACCGGCGAAGTCTCGGCCTTGGTCTTCACCGGGGGTTACCACGACAAAGTATGGGCCCGTATGGAAGTAACCGGATCGTTGGAAGGCTGGGACGTGAGCGTCAAACGCGTCCACGACGCCGAAGACACCGAAAACCCAAACAGCTTGGACAACGTCATCATCGCGTTGCATAGGTCCAAGGGCCCACTGATCTTCGACCTGGGACTCTGCCTGATCCTTATCGCCCTGCCCGCCTTGGCGTTGATGGTAGCCATTCCGATGGCGCTGGGCAGGACGTCGTTCTTGCCGCCGTTCTCAACCTGGTATGCCGCGATGCTGTTCGCCGTTATTCCGCTGCGCAACTTCTTGCCCGGCTCCCCGCCGCCCGGCTCGTGGGTCGACCAAGCCGTCGTGCTGTGGGTGTTGATAGCGCTGGTCGTCGCGATGTCCCTGTTCGTCGTCGCGTGGGTCCGGCAACGGGATCGAAAGGATCCGAGGGCGAAAAAGACCTGAGCGGGGGCTACCCCGAACTCGGCGCCGCTGTAGAGCTGATGGCGTCGACGGCGCCTGCGACTCTCGATTGGAAGTTGAACGGCAGCGGGATGTAGCCGTTTTTAGCGAGGTCGACCTGGCCGGGGCCAATGGCCGCCTGCAGGAACGCCTTGACCGCCTGGGCCACGTCGGGGTTGGTGTATTTAGAGCAGACGATCTCGTAGGTGGCCAAGACGATCGGGTAGACATCGGGTTGGGCGGGGTTGTAGAACGACGAAATGTCGAGCACGAGGTCGTCGCCGTCGCCAATGATTTTGGCGCCGTTGATGGTCTTGCCGACCGTGTCGGTGCCGATCCGTACCGGGCGTAGTGACCTGCGGCTTGCCGGGGTTTTGATCTCGGCGGCGTAAAGCCCTTGCTGTAGTGCGAATGACAATTCGTTGTAGCTGATTGCGCCTTCGGTGGTCTTCACAGCCGTCGAAGTGCCGATGTTGCCCGCAGCGCCGGTGCCGACGCCGCCGTTGAACGTCTTGCCCTTGCCTTGTGTCCAGGCTCCGACGGATGCGGCCAGCAGATAGGACTGGAAGTTGTCGGTGGTGCCGGATGCGTCGCTACGGTAGAAGACACGGATGTCCTCTGCCGGCATGGATGCGTTGAGCGCGGTGAGGGCCGGGTCGTCCCAGCGCGTGATAGTGCCGTTGAAGATCTTGGCCAGCGTGGGCGCGTCGAGCACCAAAGTGTCGACGGCGCTGAGGTTGTAGGTGATGGCCAGCGGGCTGAATACCACGGGCAGGTTCCAGGCGTCGGCGCCGGCGCATCGCCGTTTGGCGTCGGCGTATTGGTCCCCGGCCAGTGGAGTGTCTGATCCCCCGAAATCGGTACTGCCGGAGAGGAATTCCTTGATTCCGGCGCCTGAGCCGTTGGAGGTGTAGTTGAGTGTCTGGCCGGAGCAGGCCTTGTGGTAAGCGTCGATGAACTTGTTCATCGCGTTGGTTTGTGCCGTCGAGCCGCTGGCGGTCAAGGTCTGCTTGCCGCCGCAGTCCACCCTGAACCCGCCGGCATAGTCCAGGGTCGCGCGGGAGCCGCTGCTGCATGCCGAGAGCACCAGGGCAACCGTAGCCAGCAAACTCATGGCGGCGGCCAGTCGGTAGCGCTTCACGTTAATTGCCTCCTTGAGAACGGCAGACGGTGCGACGGGACCCGGCGGGCGGCCGGTGACCGAAAGTGCACTCAGTCTCCGGCGGCGTAGATGTCGGGCAGGTTGGCGCGCGTCGCCGCGTCGACCACGATGGCGACCGGGACGCCTGCTGGCCCCGGCGTCGGCGGCGAACCCGGTGTCGGGGCGTTCGACACATGCTGACATTTACAGCTATCGAAGCGGCACGCAAACAAACATCGGATGAACTGGCTAACGCTCGGACTGCACCCATTGGGTGGCGGTGGTGATGAACATGCCGGCGGCGGCAGCCAGTAGGACCACGTCGATCAAGACGGCGTAGGTGCGTGCGCGTGCTTGGCGCACGATTGCGCGGGTCAGGAAGGGGCCGACCATCAGGGCAGTCCCTATCGCGAGTCCGCGGGCGAAGACCGGCAGCGTGAGGGCTCCGAACTGGCCGAAGGTGGCGAGTTTGCCTGAATAGAGGACCAGGGAACTAGCGGCCTCAGTACCGAGGAACGCGCCCCCACTGAGCCCGAATCCGGTGAAGACCGGCACACTGAGCGGCCCGGTCGACAAGACCAGACCGGTCAGAAAGCCGACGACAGCACCGGCAACGCCCAACTGCCACAACCGCACCCGCCAGGCACGCGCCGCCATCACTCTGCGTACCGGGATCATCGCCAGAAAGAACACGCCTAGTAGCCCATCGATGATTTTTGGGGAGATCGTCAAAAGGGTGTGCGCGCCGAGGACTACGGCAGGGGTGCCCGGCAAGGCGTATGCGAGCACGGGTCGCCATCGGATCTGTCGCCACCAGGCAGCCACCCGGGCGATATTGGCCATGACCGCGGCTATGCCCATCATGGGTACCGCCATGCGTGGCCCGTAGATCGTCACCAGCACTGGCAGCAGTACCAGCGACGAGCCGGTGCCGACCAGACCGCCGAGCGCTCCTGCACCCAGCGCCAGAAGAAACACGACGATAAAAGCCATCATTCGCAGGACCTTCTCGTCGGCGTGGGGCACGCCGACGGAGATCCTCCAGGCTTTTATCCGTTCAGATGACCGCAACCCGTCCAGGACTACGGTGGCGCCGCTCGGACCAGACACACGCAACCTCTGCGCGCCGGAACCCTAGACGCTGTCGA
>Ga0209530_1000691_pt1 | contig 20579 bp, 18 predicted proteins | sample BlaSpr_A8_Ref_O1_FD_187987 | JGI IMG/M metagenome (GOLD analysis project Ga0209530, IMG submission 187987) | Forest soil microbial communities from Thunder Bay, Ontario, Canada - Black Spruce, Ontario site 2_A8_Ref_O1 (SPAdes) (version 2) | ecosystem: Environmental > Terrestrial > Soil > Boreal...
ACCAGTACCGAACCGTGCTGCGCTGGTACGAGCGCGACCAGCGCGACGCCCCAGCGGTCACCCGCGTGCTGTGGGGCTCACGGCAGCACAGCGCCATCGAGCAGGCCACAGGCAGCCGCGCCACCAGCGACGACTGGCCCGGCGCGATGGCTGAGGCACTCCGCGCCTTCACCACGATGGCCTGGCCTCGCACGCTGCTTGGCGGGCCTGCCGGCAGAGAGCGCACCCGCGATGAGTGAGCGCTACTCCCAAAGCACCGAAACCGGTAGCATCACCACCAGCGAGACGAGCACCACCACCCTCAACGAACGAGAACCCGCACCCGACAGCGCGGACCGCCACCAGGACACCAGCACGGCCGAGCGGCGCGACTACGGCCAGGACCACGACGCGGCGATCGAAGCCCGGCTCGATGAAGCCGACCTGCCCACCCGCGCCGAATCACGCGCCGCGACCTGGGGACCAGACGCCACCGACGAAGACGACCCTGATTTCGGCGACGAGTACGACAGCGACCTCCAGGCGCTCCTCGCCACGCATGACGACGGACTCCCCAGCCGCGCCGAATCACGCGCCGCCACCTGGGGACCAGACGCCACCGACGAAGACAATGAGCCAGCCCTCGGCCCGGAATCCGGCGACGCCGCCATCGAAGCCCGACTCGACGAAGCAGACCTCCCCACCCGTGCCGAGTCCCGTGCCGCGACCTGGGGACCAGCCGCTACCAGCGACGAGACCGACGCCGAGCTGGCCGGAGAATACGATGGTGACCTCAGCGCAGTCGCGGCTGGACGTGATGGTCCTGCAGAGCAGGATTCGGGTGTTACAGGCCCGAGCGCGGATCCCCCTGCCAGCGAAAGCGCCAGCGTCAACAGCGAGCAGTCTTTCGAGGCCCGACGCGGCACCGGCCCACCAACCACTGTGAACGCCGAGACCCAGTGGCACGCGGAGCATGAGCTGCCAGTGGCCGCCACGCAGGATCAGCCCGGTGCGGCACTTCACACGCAGAAGGACAGTGCGCCTGCTAGCGATCACGAGCTAGAACGGCCAGGCCAGCCTGAGAAACGCGATGACTTGCCTGCGTCAGGGGACCTTGCCCTTTGGCGCGCGATGTACCAGGAGTTCCGGGAGACGCAAGCCTCCGATACCGGCCGCGAAAGCGGCTCCAACGTGGTCGGCGACAAACCCGACCGGTCACCTGGCGACATCAGCGATCTCCCGCCCACGGGAGAGCAGCTACTTGAGGCCGAAAGCGACGAAGCTACAAGGCCGGAGAAGTTCCGCAACAAGGTCTACCGCGCGTTTGACGATGTCACCGATGCCGCGAAAGACCAAGGCGAAGCAGTACAGAACCTGCTGGAGCGTCCGCCGCCAGCCGGACACCCGGAAGTCGCGGTTCCCAGCCGACCAGAAATAGTTCCCGCAAGCTCCCAGCAGGGGCCCATCGATGCGGGAACCATGGTAGAGACGTTTCTGGTTGTCGGTGTCCTGGGCTATGAGATCGCTCGCTGGCTCCGGCATAAGGTAAATAGCCACGGAAGGAGTTGACGATGCCAGTCAGCGATGAGCAGTTCGCGACGCTGAGCGCACAGCTTGCAGGCCGATTCGACGAGCACAAAAGGTTGCTCGACGAACTCGACCCAATTGCCGCGCGGACTGGATATAGCGCCCTGGTCTCAGCCGCATTCTCTATAGCGGTAGACCGGCGGTTCGCTAAGAACGGCGACGTCGGGCGAGTGGTTGAGTTCGTCAGCGATGTCCGGGCGCGCTCCGAAGCCACCGCGCAGATTGACCCGCGCACCGCCGAGCGGGTCATCCTCGCGGTTTACACCGACGAACAGATCGACGACATCGACCCGCGAACCAGTTTCGAGACGCAGCTTGTCCTCCTGGCCGCGCTAATCGCGGACGCCGGGTACGACACTCCAGCGCTCGACGAGTTCCTCGCTGAGGCACGTCAGGTCGCCGACCAGTGGCTCTCTTGACAGGTAGCGCCCAGGAACCCGGCACGACGGTTAGCGATCTCCACATGGTGTACCTGCGCGGCCAGATCTCGGGTGAAGAAGGGGTCATGCGCGAGGCACTCCGCCGGCTCGCCGGCCCGCAGGCGATGGACGGCCTCTTGCCGCTCATTTACGAGGCGTTCGTGATCGCGGTCCAGCAGAAGTTTGGTCCGGCGTTCACCCGCAGCCAGGTAATCAGGTTGGTCGCCCAGGTAAGGGCCGTCCTCGGCGAAGGGGCCGAGCTCGTCGACCCGGTCACTGCCGAGGCTGAGGTTCTCCTCGCACTGGGCCAGCGGGTACCCGCTTCCGCCGATGGAACGGTGAGGGCAGCCGCGCAGATGGCCGTGCTCGACGTGATCGTCCGGGACCTGGACCTGGACGAGGATGCGATCGCCACTCTGCTCAACCAGGCACGCCAGAACACGGGTCGCCGGGCCGTATCGGCTCAGCCAACGGAATAGGCCGGATTCGTAGAGAGCAGCCAGCCTTCGCATCAGTATCCTTGCTCGATTCTCCGCGGCGCTCCTCCTGGCGGTCCGGTGCGCGCGTGTGAGAGTCACGGCAATCACGATCTTCTGGCCCCGCCGAGTTCACAAGGGGTGAGCGACATGGTCGGAGGCGCTGCCCTCGTAGCAGTGACGATGGTGACCGCGGCTCGCCGCTGGATCTGGAATCGGCCCAAGGGAGCTAACAGATGACCCCGGCTATCGATACCTCAATTGCAGCGCTGCGGGCGCTGCTCACCGATGACATGGACACCTTCCGTCAGCTGCATGGACAGCAGAATGCGGATGAACGGCGCGCATTCGCCGCAGTCCTGACGGCGGCGTTTAACAAGGCCGTGGCCGACAAGTTCGGCGCTCATGCCTCAGCGCCCGATGTCATCGAGTTCGTCGCCGATGCACAGGCCCGGTACGTCGGCCCCGACGCAACCAGTGCCGAGGACGCCGAGCTGGTGATCAGGGCAGCGCTCGGCGAGGATGACCTCATCGATTCCATGGATGCGTACACCTTCGGTGCTGCTCAGACGGCCATACTGATTGCCCTGGCACATGACGATGACTTCTTCGCCGAAGATGTCAAGGCTCTCCTCGCAATGGCCGAGCGACAAGCCCGCTCGTTCTTCGAGCGTCAATCGCGACGGTGATGATCAGCGGTGCTCGGCTTGCTACGCCTCCCGCTCCTACCCACGGCCCATCGACTGTTTGCGCTCCATGCGGGCGGATGGGTGGCACGCAATTTCCGTCATATCGCTGCTGGCTCGCTGGCGGGGAGGAGCCGTCGCGTGCGCAACGGCTGCGGCGGGCGACGGCGGGAGCGTGCTGCTTTGGACGCCGGGCTGGTAGTGGTGCTCGATGGCGTCGATGATCTCCCTGGTTACTTCCTCGTGGTGCCAGCCGTAGCGGGTGACGTAAAGGGCGGACAGGCGGGAAGCCTGGGGTCCGACCTGGTCTGCGGGCATGGCGGCTATGACCTTGGCAGCGGCGCGGAGAGCACCCATCTGCTGCTCGGCGAACCTCAGCTCCTGGCCGTGCGCCCACTCCTCCAGGCGGGCGTCAACTACCAGGTCAGCGAGCGGGCGGACCTGGTCGGTAAGCGCGTCTCGCAGCGCCCTTCGGCCGTCCTGCTGGAGGATCTCGGCGGGGTCGTGCCCATCTGGCAGCGTGACGGCGATCAGGTGGGTGGTGACCGGAGCCAGCCGGGCATAGGTGCGGATCGCGGCCTTGCGCCCGGCGCGGTCTGCGTCGAGCGCTACCCGCAAGCCCCGGTCGGGCAGGCTGACAGTGCGGGCGAGGGCGGTGACCTGCTCGCTGGTCAGCGCCGTCCCGCACGGGCTGACGCCGGTGAACTGGCCGGGAGCGGAGATGCTGACCGCCATCGCGTCGATGGGGCCTTCTACCAGGACGGGCTGAGCTCCTGCGTGGAGGGCTCGGCGGCCCTCGGCCAGGCCGGCCAAGACGCGGCCCTTGGTGAACATCTCGGTATCGGGTGAGTTCAGGTATTTCGGTCCGTGATCGTCGCCGGCGCTGGGGTGGCGGCGGCCTATGAACGCGATCGCTATGCCGTCCTCGGCGCGGAGGGGGATCATGAGCCGGTCGTGGAAGTGATCCCGCAGCTGCCCGTTCTTGCCGTTCACGACGAGGCCAGAGCGCAGGAGCGCGGCATCGCAGTGGCCGAGCTGGCGCAGGTGGCCGGTGAGTGCCGTCCAGCTGGCGGGTGCGTAGCCGATCTTCCACGGGGAGGTGGGTAGCAGCGCGGTGGCCAGGCCCCGGCTGGCCAGGTAGTCCGGTACCCAGCTTCCCGCTAGGCGGGCCTGGAAGAAGCGGCCGGCCTCGGCGTGGATCTGGACGAGCTCGGCGTCCCGGGTGACCAGGACAGGGTTGTGGAGGGCAAGCCGGGTCTCGGCGCGGGCCAGCCCGTCGGCGACCCGCCCGGGGGTGGCCGAGATGCGGGTAGCGAGCTCGGCGGACTTCTTGTCGGGTTGCTCGCCGACGGAAGCGGCCGTGTTCCAGTCGAGCCAGTTCTGCGCCACAGCGGCTGGGGCTGCGTAGCTGCCGCCCGCCGCCTCGTCGCGGTTCATCAGCTCGGCGGTTCGTGTTCAGGGAACGGGACGCCTTCCAGGTCCTGGATGCGGCGCCACATGGCTTCCATCTCCCGCTGCAGCAGCTCGACGGTGGCCGTCAGGTGCTCGATCGATTCCTGCTGCCTGGCCAGCAGGTCCAGCGGGGTCAGGTCCGGTCCGGTTACCGGGCTAGTCATCATGTGCCTCCAGATCATCGGGTCTCATCCGCGCTCGCGGCCAGGTTGTGGCCGGGCATGTCGTGCTGACGGTGCCGCTTCGGCAGCGTAATCCGTCCCAGCAGGGTCCTTTGAGCTGCTGCCAGCCGGTGCCGCGGCGTTGGCGACTGCCTGCGCGACCTCGGAGGGTAGCCCATTGGCGGTTCCTGCGCTCTTGAATTTGCCGCTGGCGATCGCAGCCTCGATGCGGTGCAGCAGGACTCCGCCGACGCGGCGGGACGGTGACCGAGAGTCGTCTTCCCACTTGCGGCCGGTGACGGCGTCCGTGATCAGGGCGTCGATGTCGTGGCCTTGCGCGGCGGCTTTGGTGAGCTGCCCGGCGACGTCGTTACGACGTCTGTCGCTGGCGAACTGGTCCCACCGCTGCTGGCCGAGCAGCTCGCGGAGCCGGGCGTCATACGGGGTCACCGTCACCGGCTCGGCGGGCTTGCGCTGCCCTGCGGGCTGCTGGCGGGATGCCGCGGCTTGGGCCGACCTGGTGCTGCTGGTCGTAGCACCACCGCCCGTTCTGCTGCTACGGGTGTCGGCCTGGGCGGATGCGGCAGGTCCGGGGCGGCGGGAGGCGGGACGGGCCAGCTCTGACTTGATCCGGTAGGACAGGACGCGGGCGATCGACTGGGATGGGGAGACCTGGTCGTCTTCCCACGGGCGCCGGGTGACCGCGCGGGCCAGCAGCGCGGTCATGTCGTGCCCGGCCCTGGCCCCGTCGGTGATCATCGCGGCACACACGACCCTGGCCGGGTCGGTAGCGTACTTGGCCCAGCGGGGCTCGCCCAGCTCGCGGCGCAGGTGCTCGTCGAACGGGGTCTGCTCGGTGTACCCGGCGGCTTTGAGGGCCTTGACGTCGGCGGCCTCGCCCTTAGTACCGGGCAGGCCGAAGGCTGCGCGGAGAAGCCGGGCGCTGAGGACGCCGGCGCTGGTCAGGTGGCTCAGGAATTCTTCTTCATGGGTGAGCTCGGTCATGGTGTCCCCCGGTTCCTTGCTGTGGTTCCCGCTGGTGGCGGGCAGTGCTGCTCGTGCCTGCTGGTCGGCGGTTCTGGTGAGGGCGGCGAGGCTGGCGTGGACCAGGACGCTGGCCTGATGCGCGTCGCGGGTCACGGTCGTGGCTGTGCTGGCCGTGGCTGTCCTCGCCGTGGCTCTGGCATTGGCACTGGCTGCGCAGGCGTCGACGAGAGCGGAGACTTCCTGCATCAGCAGCAGCGCGCCATCCTGGTTCCCGGCCTGGGCAATGGTCATGAACGTGCTGGCCATGTCCGCGACGATGGCCATCACCTCTGGGGTGCGGGAGGTGGCGGCGTGCTGCTGCGCTGCCTTGGCCATGTGCCGGGCGGCTTGCGAGAGGGGGCCGGGTTCGCCGGGTTCGCATGCGGTAGCGGCGGCGGCGAGCAGGTCGGCGGCGGCCGCGAGGTCCTCGCCGATGGCCAGGACATGCTGGCGGCCTGGTGCGCCTGCTAGGACGGGCAGCTTGTTAAGGGTGGTGGCGGCTGACCAGGCGGCCAGGGCCTGGACCCGGATCGTCTTGGTGTCGGTGCCGCTGTGCTCCCAGCGGTGGCGCAGGTTCGGCAGGGACAGGTCGGTGGCCAGCTTTCCGCCGCCGAACCAGATCGGGCCGGTGCTCTTGGTGAGGCGGCTGTAGGCCTGACGGCCGTCACGGTCGGCGACCGCATAGCCGGTCACTGTCCTGGCCGGGCCGTCGCCGGTGTAGCGGGGGCGGATGAGCAGGCCGTTCTGCCGAGCCAGGGCGATGAACTGGGCTTCGCTGCGGGCTGCTGCCGCGCTGGCGCGGACCTTGCGTTCCAGGCGGACGCGGAGCGGCTCAGGGTCGCTGTGCCTGGCGGAGATCTCCCGGTCGGCGCGGGACGGTTCCGGAACGCTCCGGTGCGTGATCCGGCCGGGGACGGACTGCAATCCGAGCCGTTCCTCCAGCTCGGCGCACGCTTTCCCGGCTTTGCGGTAGTCGTTCCAGGTGCTGGCCTTGGTGCCATCCTCGCGGACCAGGTTGACCGCAACGTGGATGTGATCGTTGCCTTCCTTAGACGGGCCGTGGCGGACCGCGACCCACCGGCATGGGGTCTTTCCGTCCGCTCCGGAGAACCCGAGGGCGTCGATGACCGCGTGGGCGGCTTCGGTCCACTGGGAGTCGGTGAGCGGGCCTTCTGCTGCCCGGATAGACAAGGAGCAGTGCCAGACGTAGCCGTGCGGGACCTCGGCACCCCAGCACGAGTGCGGGTACTCAAGCTGCCAGCCCAGCTCACGGGCCTGCTTCCGGACATGCCTCGGGGTTCCTGGCTCGCTTTGCCACAGGCTGCCGTCGGCGGTGAAGACCGCGTCGGCGTAACCGGCGACTAGGTGCTGGTTGACGTGCTCGTTGTGCTTGCCGGGACCGAACAGGTAGCTGACCAGGTCCGGCATCGCGTTGCCGCGGACGACCTCGGCGATCATCCCGGCGTCCCCGGTGCGTTCCGCTGTGGCGGACGGATCATCCGAGGAGAGCTTGCCTGTTCCTGTCCTGACTCCGCTTCTGGACCGGACCGGTCCAGACCGCGGATGGTCTGCTCCAGAAGGCCGGCCCGGGCTGCCGCGTCGATGACGGCGTCCAGGCGCCGCATGGTGCGCCGCACGGCATCGGCCGCGGGCGCGATACTCGCGTCAGGCCGACCGCAGGAGTTCAGCTTGCGGACGATCTGGTTGATGTTGTTCGCGATGTTCGCAACCAGGCGCCGTAGCCCGGCGAGTTCTGCGGTCAGGGCGGACGGGGCGGCACTTGTGGGCTTGCGGGTGAGTGCGCCGGCGACCAGGAGCCACTGGACGCTGACGCCGGACTCCGCGGCCCGGGCGGTGATCGCCGCGTACTCGGCGTCGGTGAACCTGACCTTCACTGCACGCTGGCGGCCGCCTTCGACACGGCGGCGGCGCGCACCACCGCGGGACAAGGCCGGCACGATGCGGTCTGGCGGTTCATTCTGGTCAATCATGGTTGCTGCCCCCATCGCTCATAAACCACAGTAACCTCACCCGTCCCGTCTGGCCACCCCCGGCCAGATGCAAAAAGCGCTTAGGCCCCCTAAGTGCTTACCTTGCTCTGTGCGTGGCGAGTGCCGACGTACCTGCAGGTGGAAGGCGCAAGGAAGCGGAGGTGGCAGGTGGATTCGGCTGACTGAATGAGCCGAGCCGATTGCGCGGCTTGCGCCTAGCGCGGCCACCCTGTTAAGAGTTTCCGGCCGCCTGTTTGCAGCCAATGCAACTTACCGACCTAAGTTTGCGGCTGCCTTCAAGAGGGTTGACGATATCGCCAGGGCGCAGGCGGTACGTGCACAGCGCCAGCTCGGTATCGCCGGGCTTCATGAGATGGCGGATCAGCGGAAGCCTGACCGCAGGTGTCGGCTGGCCGGGCACGCGCGCAACATCAGGTTTTTCGAACAAATATATCAGCTTCAGGATAGCCCATCGCATATCTGGAGAAGATGGCGGAGTGGCCAACGCGGATCAGTACGGAAACAGACTAAGTTAACCGAGTATACGAAGGACGTCTAACTGCGACATGCGCGACGGGCCGTCAGCTCCCGACTCGATCAGGCACTCCACACGCCAGAGCTGACCGTAGCCTGGCTCCAGGACGCCCTCACCGGCCCGGTCTCCGATTTCGTCACGGCCACAGTCGCCGAGCTCTCCTGGGACGAACTGGCCTCCGACTACGGGCTCAAGCTTCCTGCATATACCGGCTCGGTCACCGCCCCGCCCTCCAGATGGGTCACGGACAGTGACAGTGGACGGAGAATACGCATCACCGGAATCCGCAAGCCTGCCAGTATTGCTCTTTGGCTCTTTGCGCGGCACTCACTCCTGGGCAGATGCGCTGGAAGACCTTGGTTGCGCTCTTCTGGGTACCATCCGAGGTCCGTGACGGCAGAAAGGCTTGTCTTGCCGTTACTCCGCGCGAGCTTCTGCGTCCTGACGGCGTGCTGGTACGTTACGACGCATGGGCGCGTGGGGCGAGGGTGCTTTCGATAACGACACCGCTGCCGACTGGTCGCGCAGCTTCCGCCACGCTGACCAGGCATCAGGACTCGCGCTGATCAGCGACGCGCTCAGCTGGGCCGCCAGGACACCCGCACTGCGTGCCCGCGAGGGCGAGATCGCGGTCGCCGCCGCGGAACTCGTTGCCTGCATCGCCGGCCAGCCCGCCGAAGAGGCCACGTGCAGCAGGACCGCGTTCGAGTGGGCCGACCAGATGGACGCTGCCGCGCAACCGCAGCTGACCGGCCTCGCTCTTCAAGCGCTCGCCCAGGTCACCGGCTCCGGCTCCGAGCTCGCCGACCTGTGGGACGAGGTACCCAGCACGTGGCCAGCTTCGATTGCGCAGCTGCTGGCAAGGCTCCTGGATGCCAGCCCTGATTCCGGAAAGGAGCAGACTGCTGAGGCGCTCCTGCCGGGCCATTACTTCCAGTCGGCAGTCAGGGCGCTCACCGCGATCCCGGACACGGCTCTTCCCGGTGTCTACGCCCTATCGTTCTTCTGCTGGTATCAGGAAGAAGACCCGAACAAGCCGATCCTGACCATCGGGTACAACACCGAAGCCCAAGTCCAGCAGACACTGACAGAGCTATCCGGCGACGGCAACTTCAGCCTGCCCGACGGCGCCGGTGACGCGCGCTGGAACTACGCATACTGGCTGCAGAACGAGCTTGCCGTCCTCGACGACGACACCGGGATCCCATCGGCACCGAACTCACCCGGACGTGGATCAGGGCCAGCGGCCTGTGGTACCCCGACCAGGACCGCAGCCCCGAAGGCGATACCGCAGCAGACCAGATCGAGGACTACTTCACCGGCCTGTACATCCGCACGGCCCGCCAGCTGCACACCGACGGTCACATCACCCAGATATTCGGCCGGCCCATCCCGATCCTGGTTCATGAACTGGAGTACTACGACCACATCGCCAGCCTGACACGGCAAGCCAACCCGCCCGGACTCGCTGACGCCTTCATCAGCTGGACCGACCACGCATAAGGCATCTGGCAGGTGGATAGCACCGCTAGATGCGACAAGAGCCCGCCGGAAGCAGTGATGGCCAGCGAACGCCGCGGATCCATCCTCACCGAGCGCCGCCGCCCGATCGTCATGCAGCACACCCACCGGTCCGGTCTCTGCTAGCCGACACCGAAACTCCGGATCGACACGAACGACGGACGGTGACACCGAAGCAGGAATGCGCATCACTGGAATCCGCAATCCTGCCAGTAGTTGTGTGGCTTGTGTGTCGTATGGGAGCAGCTGCATATTCGGAGCTGTTTAGTGCTGTGCAGGCCAGAGGTCTGCGATGTGGCGTGTGCTTGAGGGCTCTTTTCGCCGATTCGCTACCGCTGCCTTCCACATCGATGTCGCGCATCGCCCTGGATGCCACCATCACGGCCGTGATGCGGCCGGAAGGGAGCCCGTGATGACCGCCGGCCCGGCCCGCACGCAGGTCAGCTACCAGTGGCGGCTGCGGGAGATCATGGCGTCCCGCAGCCTGCTCAACGCCACCGACCTGGAACCGCTGCTCGCAGAACGCGGCATCACCCCTGTCCTCGGTACAGGTCTGGCGGCTGGTCACCCGGTCCCCGAGCGGCTGTCCCTGCCGGTCCTGGCCGCCCTGTGCGACATCCGGGACGCCACCCCCGCCGACCTGATCACCAACCAGCGTCCAGGCCGCAGCCCCCGCCAGGCAGCCGGAGGCGCGGTCACTCCTTAAGCCCGGCGCCCGCGGCGCGCCGCGCTCAAGCCGACCCCCCGTGAGGAACCTGACCCCGGAGCAGTATCAGGCACGCCACATGCGGACCTGCGCCCGGTGCGAAACTAGCGGCTCGCCGACGCCCGGTTCCCCGACGGCCTAGTCTGCACGACTGCCTCAAGCACGCGCTGAGAACGCGCGGCTGCTGCCCGGGTACGGGAGGAGCGCGCGATGATTGGCCGGTTGGACGGTGTCGCAGCGTGCCCGGAGATCACCGGGCGTTTCCCCGGCCAGGAATCCGCGGCTTCACCGGTCGCAGCCGGGCAGTTCCCGGCACCCTGCCAAGGCTCCGGGCGCGGCGAGTAGCCCGCTGGCCGTCCCGCTTCCGGGGACCGCACGCGGGCATCGACTGACGATCTGGCACGATGGCGGTATGGCTGGCGTGATCGCGGTTGGCGGCCCGGTACGGCTGGGCAGCCCGGATGCGCCGCTGCGGTTCGCGGAGAAGGACCGCCCGGGCACCTGGCGCGGTAACCGGTACCTCATGCTTGATGGCCAGGACGCATTCGAGCTGAGCTTCTGGTGCGGGACATGCCCGTTCCTGTTCGAGCGGCAGACCGGTGCGAGCCGGACGCTGTCGCCGGAACAGCTGACTGCCCGGCTCGGCGCAGGACTGTCCGGGGTGGATGCGGATGTCGTCGCGGCAGCAGGCGCCCTGATACCCGAGGGTGAGTACCTGCCTTTGCTCACCACCATCAGGCCCCGGCTCGTACTGCCCGGTGACCGGGACGATTACTTTTCCGCTGAGCAGGTGCGGACCTGGGGCATCAGCGACTTCTGGGGGCTGCCCGAGTATCCGCGGACCGCCTACTACCGCGGCGCGACGGTTCCAGCCGGCCCCGGCGCCCGCCTGTTCGAGTTCATCGTCCCGATGGTCCCGCCAACCTGGAACGAACCAGGCCGAGTCGCCAGCTACGCCGAGCAGATGTCCGCCGGGGCATCCCCCGCCTGCCTGGCGGTAACGATCCTGGACATATGCCAGCCTGCCGTCGCGAAACCCGGTGCGGCCGAACCGGGCCTGGCTCACTGGGGGCTGGCGCATTTCCTGCTCGACGGGCATCACAAGGCCCAGGCCGCCGCGCAGGCAGGCCGCCCCGTCCAGCTGCTGACCCTGCTCGCCATCGACCACAGCCTCGCCAGCCGCGACCAGATCCTCGCCGTACCCGCCATCCTGGCAACGGCAGAATGAACGGCAGGCAGCTAAACGGGCGTCCATGGTCAGCCTTCCGGACTCGCCACAACCGATCACGTGCGCCTGCCAGCTTCACGGCCGATGCCAGATGACATGTCCCCGGCGGCAGCTCCTGTACCCGGCCCGCCCGGAGACTGGCCGCCACTCACCCGAGCAGCTACCGCTGCCGGTGCTTGCCGCCCCGTCCTGACCACGCCAGCGCCAGCCAGAGCGCTCGCCACGAATCGGAACTGAACGGCTGATAGTGGCCGGGTGCCGCCGAGGCACCAATGAACTCGCCACACTCGAATGCGCTCGGCTGCCAGTACTTTGGCGGCCGAGCGCCGTATTGCAACTGCTGCGCATTCAGCGCGGTTAGTTCACAGCGCGCACGCGTTTCTGGGCCGCGGTTGGGGACGTTACGGGCACGGGTTCTGATAAGGAATTCCGGGCGCGTCCTGCTGCCATTGCGCCGCGGTGATCGAACTTCCCACGTACTTGCACAGCCGACTGGCGAGTTCAGCGGGATCAGTGTCGAAGACATCGACGTAAGATGTGTAGCTTGCGTCAAAACTGGCGAAAAGCGTGCCCGAGGGGGAGATATCGGCATTGGCGACGGCCGGAGACAGCGCCATGCCGTTTACTTGAATTGTGGGTGAGATAGAGGCTTCGAGTACCGGATCCGTGGGATCGCGCACGTCCCACAGCTGTATGGTGCTGGTGTTCCAGACAGTTATCAATGAGGCGGCTTGGTTGAAGGCGGCGCCGGTGATGTCGTACAGGGTGGGCACGGTGGCCAGGCTGCGGGGGTGCTGAGGGTCGCGGATATCCCACAGGGTCACGCCGTTTCCCGCCGCTCCGGTGGAGGCGAGCAGGGAGCCGTTGACGCTGATGGCGGCCACGCCCCCGACGTGTGTGGATAGGGTGACCGTGGTCCGCACTTGGCCGTTGACGAGGTCGAATAGGCGCAGGATCACGCCGCCGTCGACAGGAGCCGCGGGGGGGCCGGCCGCGAAAAGTCCGCCCGAACCCGCGCCCGAGCCCGTGTTCGCGTTGGCGAGCGGAGAGAAGACGTCTCGCACCGGGCGCGCGGGATCGCGGATATCCCACCACTCGATTCCAGCGGAGGTTTCCATCAGAGCCGTGTGTCCGTCGGGCAGGATCCCGGCCGGCCCCTGGGAGGCGGCCGGGTCGGAGATGGATCCGATCTCGGCGGCTTCGCCTGCACCGGTGACGCGCCACAGGTGAAGGTGGCCACCGGTGCCCAGGACCGCTACCAGGTCGGCGACGGCGTCACGGGTGACCTCCCCGGAGAACTGCCAGCCCGGGGTGGAGGGGATCACGGCTGTGCCCAGAGAGGCGCCTATGACCGGGTGGCGCGGGTCGGCGACGTTCCACAATTGGACCGCGCCGCCCTGGGTGATGGTCTGCACGACACTTGCGGTGAGGAAGGAGACCGCTACGACGCCCGGGAGATGGACGGTGGCCTCTAGTACGGGCCTGCCAGGCGCGGCGATGTCCCAGATACCGAATGCTGCAGGATTTTGGGAACCAGGAGACCCTGCCAGTGCTGCCAGCAGCCGTCCGTCCGAATCTGCATTGTCCACCAGGCTGGCGTCAGTGTCTGGCGTCGCTATGTTGTCGATCTGCGTGAGCGGCGAACGCCACAGCCGCACTGTTTCGTCCCAGTCGCCGGTTAGCAGCGCACCTTCCGAGGTGTATGCCATGGCGAACGTCCCAAAACCGGTGTTCAGGCAGTTTGGTTCGGCTTCGCCCTTCAGATTGACGGGGGACAGGTCGAGCATGCACAACTGGGAGTTGCCGTTGACTACATCGAGGCCCCCGAAAGCCATTGTGCTGCCATCCGGGCTGAAGGCGAGCGCTTCCAGGTCCTCGTTGTCTTCGTCAGCGAGACTCGCATTGTTGACGGTGACCCATGTCGGCGATTTCGGATCGGCGATGTTCCACAGACCCAGGGAGGTGTCGCTGACGGCAGCCAGCATGCCTCCTTGCGGATCGAATGCGATGTCCTGGTACCCGGTGTCGAGCGTGGCGAGCCGAGTCGGGTCTGCCGGATTGTTCAGTGACCACAGGCTGGTAGCACCATCCTCGATGGTCTCAGCGAGGACACGGCTGTCAGGGGTGAAGGCGGCGGCGGCTAGTGCACCTCCCCGGTCTTGGGTGGGGTTTGGTAGGTCGGCGAGTAGCCGGGGATGTGCAGGCTGGGCGATCGACCACAGCAGGGTGTAGCCGTTCGCGGAGGCGACGGCCAGCAGCGAGCCGTTCGGGCTGAAGGCCATCGAGCTGGCACGTAGACGACCCCCTGCGGGGTTAGGCAGCCGGGCCTCGAGGGTGGGCCGAGCAGTATTGGCCAGGTTCCACAGGCACAGGACGGATGCGCCTGGACACGCGCCGGCCAGCTGCGGACTGCGGGGCGAGAGCGCGATTGCGCTCGCGGAGGCGGCGGCGTGAAGCGTAGTGTTCAGGACCGGTCTTGCCGGGTCGCTCAAATTCCAAACCAGCACCGTGCCGTTCTGCTCGACTGCGGCGCCGAGGGGCCCATCGGCCTGGGTCGCCACGCGTTCGACGGGGCTACGAGTGGTTCCTAGGATGCGGTCGAGCAGCGGGGTGTCGAGAGCTGCATACAGCTGGGTGGCGGCGTCCTGGGTGGGAGAGGCGCGGTACGCGGCAATCGCGAGCTCGGTGGCCACGCCCGGGTCATCAGCGCTCAGCGACTGTGCGTCGGCGGCCAGGCTGGACGAGCGCACCACGGCGGCCCGCTGCGCGGCAGCGTGCTGCTCGCGTACCGATATGACGCCGACCCCGGCAGCAACCAGGACCAGGGTGCTGAGGATGGCGACGATGGCGACGCCGGCGGGCGCGCGAACGGCGGCGGGAACGCCCCTGCTTAAGGTATTCACGTTCGGTCCGGCTCAAATCAGCTTCACGGCCGCGGGCGCCCTCAAGCGCGGCGGCAGACGGCAGCAGGTCGCGGGCGCGATACTCGCGCTCCCAACGGGCCATGTCATGGTGCAGGGACTCTCGCCATTCCAGGAACGCGCGGTCCGTTGCGACGCGCGCCGCCAGTTCGCTCCACGCGGTGATCAATGCTTCATGTGCGATTTCCACCGTCTCGACGTTCTTGGCATTGCGGCCCGTGACCAGCAGCCGGGTGGCGGCCAGGGACTGCGCGACGTGCCATTCGTCCCCAGTAAGCTCGCTGCGCAGCACGGTGCGGCGCATCGCGGCCGCAGATCCGATCGGCACGCGCACCAGCTTGGTCAGCAGCTCTCGGGCTGCCGTCTCGTTGTACTCCTCGGAATCGACGTACTGCTCCCACTTCTGGTCTGCGTGGGCTTTCAAGGCGCCGTGGACTCCTGCGAGCGCGTCATAGGCTTCGTGCGTCAGCTCGCCGCCACGCTGCCCGTACCAGAGCATGTCGAGGGTGAACTCCAGCAGCGGCAGAGCACCAGCGTCAGAGCCGGCGTCGTCCAGGATCCGTTCTACGAGGTTGGGCTGGTAGCGCACGCCCGGAACGGCGTCAACCGGTACGGTGATGACCTCGCGCAGCTGCTGGGTGCTCATCGGCCAGAGAAGCTCGGGCGGCCGGCTGACAGCCGCCCTGAGGCAAGGGCGGGCCATCACCGCCTCCAGGAAGTCGGCGCGCAACGTCGCTAGTACCCGCACCGTGTCCGGCAGGTTATCGCTGAACAGCACGCTAGCCAGTGCGTCGATGTCAGCAGCGGGCCGGGCGAAGATCTCCTCGAACTGATCGACTACAACAAGCAGCCGATGACAGCCGTTCCGTTGCAGCAGATCTGGAACGATATCGGCCAGTGCCCAGGGTGTTGCCAGCCGGCTCGCTAGCTTGTCAAGGCGCTCGTCCCACTCCGTGCCGCTGAGCCCGGGCGGCTCGCGCAGCGGCAGCAGCGCGGCGGCCAGCGCGGAGAGCGGGCTGCTTCCCGAGGATGGCCGCAGGACGACCGGACAATAACCCTGTGCTCGCAGGCGCGGCAGGACTCCAGCCTGGACCAGCGACGACTTGCCGCAGCCGGACGGCCCAACGAGTGTCGTCCACCGCCCGGCTGCCACCGTGACCGAGAGTTGCCTGCTCTCGTCCGCCCGCCCGTGGAACACCGGGGCATCAGGCTCCCGGAAGGCCGACAGACCGCGGAAAGGCGACGGGGGCAGCACCTGCGCGCGCAGGTCGGGCCAGGCTGCCAACAGGCCGTCGGTGGGAATCAGGTAGCTGACCGGTGGATCACCAGCCTCGGCCACCGCCATCATGCCAACCACGCCGACGAGCTCGTCATCCCACACCGGACTGCCGCTAAAGCCGGCAGTGACCCGGTAGCCCTCCGCGGCCAGATCGGCCTGCACCCATCCGCTGGCCTGCCGCGCCCGCAGCATGCCGCTATGCCACACCCCGCCCGGGCGCCCCACGGGAAACCCGAAGGCCCTCGCCGGGTGATCCCACACATCCCGCCTTTCGGTCTCGAGCAGCCGTATGGGCCAGGCGCCGGGCGGGGGGGCATCCAGCCGGAGCACGGCCACATCCCCGGCGCCCGACGGCTGAGGAGGTATCAGGTGCTCGATACTCGCGACTACCTTGACGTGTCCGGAGCCCGGCAGCAGCGGCAGATCCGCCTCGAGCCGGGCGGAGGCAGCGGGCTTGGATCCCTCGGGGATTCCCAGCGCCGCAGTGACCACATGCGCGCAGGTGAGCGCTAGTTCGCCAGTGACCAGGAACCCGGCGCCCACCGGCTCGCCGTACACGCCGTAGATGCGCAGGACGGCAGCGTCTAGGGACACCATCCCCTCGCTCCCAGTCTTCTCCGGCATCGGCACCGTCATTGCGCACCTTCCGTGCTCGCCGTAACGGGGAGTACGGGGACCTCGGCGTCGGCGGCAGGGCGGTGCCAGGTGAGCGAGACCTTAAAGTTCGCTACGCCTGCAGCGCGTGCGACAACGACGTCTGCCTCAGCGGAGAGCGACAGCCCGAACTCGATGCCGATCTCGTCGGGCGCGTCGGCCATGCCGCGGAAGCCCTCGACGAAGTCCTCAGCCAGCGGCCGGATGCTAGTCGCCAGCGCCGCGCGGAGCGACCGCGAGGCCCGCGCCACCACCTGACCTGACCTGGCGACCGTGACCAGCCCGTCCCCGTCGTGCTCGATCTCCACGCTCACCGCCTGCTCCGGCTCACCCTCGCGGCCGACCGGCAGCTCCACCACGTACGTCATTCGTCCCCCGCCGCTAAGGTTCTCGTTGATGTACTGACGACTCGCGGGCTGCGCGATTCATAGTGTCTCGTGTGGCCCATGATGTGCAGCAGAATCCGGGAGCCATCGCCCGACCCCGCGCTGTGCCGGGGCAGAGCTAATGGATTACTGAGCCTGAACGCCGATTGAATACGACAGCACGCCGCGAGCCTCGTACGGACCGGCAGCCCTGGCCTGCTCAAGGGCTCAGCAGAACTCAGCATCCGAGCCTCGCATAGCCTGATGCGCCCGACGAGACCGCGGCGGCCTCACCACCGTTCACGAATTCAACTGGCATGCCCGCACTCTACAAACCCATATCCCAGAGCGCCGGCCACATGAACCACGTCGTATTGGGACCGTAAGAAATTCGCCGGCACCGCCGCTTATTCAACTGTCGCGCATTCACGCCGCCCGAGCCATCGCATTTGCCGACAGGCGTGCGCCCTCAGAGGCCTGTCCTGACCAGGATGGGTTCTGCTCTGGAGATCTGATTATGGCAGTCAATTTCGGCGAGAGCAGCCCGCGCAGGCCGTCCGAGATACCGTGGCTGCCAACGCTCCCACCCTGCCGGACATGCACTAGGCCGATGGCGCAACCGTCAGGAGGCTGAGCAGACCGTGGCGACCTGGCGCGATCCGCCGGTCCCAGCACACGCCGACGACTGGTCCCTTTTCACCACCAGGGTCACGGACCCGCCGCCGATAGAACTTGTCCGTGACGACCACACCTACTACTGGCGTACTTCAGCGCCCGTCGCGCGATCTACTCCCACCAGCCCCCGCCCCGGCTAACAGCCAACCCGACCAGCCCAGCCACGCCGATCGCCAGATCCATCCCGACACCCCGAAAGCTCACCCCTTTTGCCCGGCTTGTGAACTCGCCACACGCGAACACGCTCGCCTGCCGGTACTGGCAGCTCCGCGAGATGATGCACGTGGAATTGCGAGGACATGACGGGCTTTAGCTATCGCAAGTCGGTCGAAGTTGGACTAGTTCGCGTCACGGCCTCCAAAACCGGTATAAATTGCAGCCCAGGCATCAAAGGCGCGCGAGTAATCAAGCGCACGACGGCCGGACACAGACCACGCTATCGGTACCCGGTGCCGGCGTACGACACACGACGACGAGCGGCGCCACCGCGCAGGCAAAAGCCCGGCTGCTCGGCCATTCCAGCTGAACGGCACCTCAAATGACAGCACAGGACCAAGCCCCCATGGCGGAGCCAACGGATCCAGCGGGCGGCACGGGAAGCCAGGCGCTGGACATAACGAAAGCAGCAGGCGAGCCGCCCGTGATGTCCCGCCGGCCCACGTTCCACATGATCGCGTTCCGCGGCCATCGCGACGCCGAGCAGTTCATCGCCAGGATGCACCGCCTCGTCAACGGGCACAGAGCTGGCTGGGCACACGACACGATCGTGAACACCGAAGCCGACTTCATCCGCGCGATCCAGATACCAGCCGATTTCATCATCGTGTCTGCACACGGGCTGACAGCCCTGGGGGGCGGGACCTCCATCCTGGCGATCGGCAACGAGCACGGCCCGAACGTCTATCTCAGCGACCTAGCGGCCAAGAAGGTCAGATTTGGCGCCACAGCTGGGATCTTCTGGGACGTATGTGGTGCAGGCCGTCCACCGTCCAGAGCCGCGCTCGCGGGACTAGCCGCAGATCACGTTGTCCACATCGCGCCGATAAGAAAGATGTACTGGGCCGACGCCGTTCACGTCGGCGATGCCATAGTGAGGTCGCTCGTTATCCCCGGCTCCTCCGCCATCACCCCGGATGCTGTAGCGGCCGTCGGAGCGATCGCGGCAGCGTCCGGCCACATGAGACTGTGGCACGCGCCCATCCGGCTTACAAGTACCTTTCAGCGCCGGCACTCGCCTGGATAATTCTCCGTCAGGCTGCTGCTCGATCCGGGCCGCGCTGCCGATCATGTCCAGAATCATCCGGCGGCTATTACCCGAAAGACCCGCGAACGACCGCAACTGCAGCCGACTAACCCCCTTGTCCCGGAGCAGGACGAGCAAGGTCAGCTGATCCCCGATCTCCTCCGCCTCCTGCGGGTCATCGCCAAAGAACCCGAACGGCACCTTGAAGAACTGCGTGAACGAGATCAGCGTGTTCCGTGTCGGGTTGGCCCCCCGCCCCGTCCGCAGCTTCCAGAACCCGGTCGACGAGATCTCCTCACCGGTCGCCGCGGTGATCGCGCCCGCGATCTCCCCGTTCGTCCGCGGAGCAGGCGCGTCGGCCGGCCACCTGTTCTGGACCAGCCACTCGATCCGCTCCGCCAGCGTCCGCCCGGCATGATCCGCCGCGCTACCTGCAGCCTTGCCCTTGCCCGCGCCCATCCGCAATCCCTCAACTCAATCATCGGCAGACTCAAGAGTGTCACACTTCCAACAGGAAACTATAGTTGACAGTCCTGTCCTGCGCTGCATACACTCACCCCAGTAACCATAGTTGACAACCTTGCTGAGGGGACCAGCGAGTCGACGACACTCCGGGGGAAATGGTGACGCAGACCGATCAGCCAGCCATGGCGCATCGCGCGGCCATCATCACCGCCGCCTCAGTGGTCGCTCCGCTGCTGTGCGCCCTGGCCACCCTCGGCGGCATCGGCTCGTTCGCCACCGTCCGCTACCTCGCCGGACCCTGGTTCGGGCACCTCGCCTGGATCGTCCCGGTCGGCGTCGATGCCGGCATCCTCGCCCTGCTCGCCTGGGACCTGCTCGCCGAGTACCTCGGCCTGCCCTGGCCCGTCCTGCGATGGACCGCGTGGGCGTTCATCGCCGCCACCGTGTACCTCAACATCGCCGCCGCACACGGCAGCCCGACCGCCAGCGTCATGCACGCCGCCATGCCCATCCTGTTCGTCACCGTCATCGAAGGCATCCGCCACCTGATCCGCCAGATCACCGGCCTGGCCACCGGCACCCGGATCGAGCGGATCCCGCTGTCCCGGTGGCTGCTCGCCCCGCGCACCACGTTCCTGCTCGCCCGGCGCATGGTCCTGTGGCACGTCACCAGCTACCACGACGGCCTCCAGCTCGAATACCACCGGCTCCTCGCCGTCTCGCGCCTCCAGCAAGCCCACGGCCGCTGGCTGTGGCGGTGGCGGGCACCCCTCCAGGAGCGCTTGGCCCTCCGGCTCGCCCTGGACATCGCCCAGCCAAGCCCCGAGGCGACTCCGCTGAGCGAGGACGACGAGCGGCTCATAGACGAGGCCGCCCGCATCATGCGAGACCCCCGGCAGCAACGCGCCCGCCTGAGCCAGGCAGCCCTGGCGCGCGAGCTACGTTCACGTGGCCATCAGATCGCCAATGAGCGACTCCGGTGGCTCACCGCAACGGCCCGGACCAGGCTGCCCGGGGAGCAGCCCGAGTTACTGGAGGAACCATGACGGGGGCAGACGAGCAGACTGAAGTGGACCAGCTCCTTGGTCTCACGCCCATCTTCACGTCGGCACGGGCAGCCGAGTTTCTCCGCAGCCTGGGGCTCGACGACATGACGGAATGCGCACTGAAGACCCGCGCCTACCGCAAGCAGATCCCTTTCCACCTCAAT
>Ga0209530_1000693_pt1 | contig 20521 bp, 21 predicted proteins | sample BlaSpr_A8_Ref_O1_FD_187987 | JGI IMG/M metagenome (GOLD analysis project Ga0209530, IMG submission 187987) | Forest soil microbial communities from Thunder Bay, Ontario, Canada - Black Spruce, Ontario site 2_A8_Ref_O1 (SPAdes) (version 2) | ecosystem: Environmental > Terrestrial > Soil > Boreal...
GGCGTGAAGGCAAGCCCTGGGGCACAGGAAAAGAGAGAAAAGACCAGATCAGCAGGCCCGCGACGCCCGGTAACCAAGCCGCTATGTCAGGAGCCCTGACCCCCAACCGGTCAACTCCCAGCGGAGGTACCTATCTCAAGGCAGTGTCGTGTGCGTCGCGGACCGCGTGCACCGCCGTCGGGTTCGTCGGCAATGAGGCGCTCGCCGAGGCAAACATACCGCTGGCCATGTCCTGGAACGGCGCTCGATGGACGATCCAGCCAACGCCCGTCCCGTCCGGCACGAACAACACCAACCTCTATGGCGTGTCCTGCGTCTCGGCGGCCGCGTGCATGGCCGTCGGGTACGCCGCGGAGTCCACCGGGGTCGGCACAGTGCCGCTGGCCGAAAGCTGGAACGGCTCGACCTGGGCCATATCGCCGGTGCCCGCGCCGCCGGGGGAGGGCCTGGAGACGACCCTCTACGGCGTATCGTGTACCTCGCGCAACGCGTGTACCGCCGTCGGCAGTTACTACAACCCCGTCGACTCGAGCACGCAATCGCTCGCCGAACGGTGGAACGGCTCGGCTTGGACCATTCAGCAGACGGTCAATCCCGGGAACGTCGTCGACCTGTACGGCGTGTCCTGCGCCTCGTCGACCGCATGTACCGCCGTCGGCCGCTCCTTCAGCGGCGCGACCGCTGGCTGGACCTCGCTCATCGAGCACTGGAATGGGACGACGTGGACGAGGGCGTCCTCGCCCAACCCGTAAGTGGCTCAGCAGGTGTTGCCCATGTGACCGAGGGCATACTGCGGGGTGACCATGGGGGTGGGGGATGTGACGGCGGAGCAGCGCAGGCTCCTGGCGGCCCGGGCGGGTGCGCCGTGGCGGGCCTGGGGACCCTATCTCAGCGAGCGGCAGTGGGGAACGGTCCGGGAGGACTACAGCGACAATGGGGACGCCTGGTCCTATTTCAGTCATGATCAGGCGCGGTCCCGTGCGTACCGGTGGGGCGAGGATGGTCTCGCCGGGATCAGCGACGACAAGCAGCGCCTTTGCCTGGCGCTCGCGCTGTGGAACGAGCGGGACCCGATTCTCAAGGAGCGCCTGTTCGGCCTCACGAATTCGGAAGGCAACCACGGCGAGGACGTTAAGGAGTACTACTTCTACCTCGACAACATGCCGACGCACAGCTACCAGCGCTGGCTCTACAAGTACCCTCAGGCCGAGTTTCCCTACAGCGACCTGGTGGCAGTGAACCGGGCCAGGTCAAGGAACGAGTTCGAGTATGAGCTCGTGGACACGGGCGTCTTCGACGGCGGCCACTACTTCGACGTGGAGGTAGAGCACGCGAAGGACGGGCCGGAAGACATCGTGTGCCGCATCACCGTCCGCAACCGCTCGGCGCGTGAGGCCGTGCTGCACGTGCTGCCCACGTTGTGGTTCCGCAACACGTGGTCATGGGGCGGCAGCGACCCGAAGCCGCGGCTGGCCCGCGCCGGGTCCGCTCACCCCGTCGTGCGGGCCGAGCACGATTCACTAGGCGTGTTCTACCTGCATGCCGAGCCGGCCGCGAAGCTGCTGTTCTGCGAGAACGAGAGCAGCCCGGCCCGGTACCCCAAGAACGGGATAGGCGACCATCTGCTGTCCGGCGCGGTCACCGTCAACCCCGAGGGCGCGGGAACCAAGGCGGCCGCGCATGTCAGGCTCGAGGTGCCCGGTGGCGGGCAGGCCTCAGTGCTGGTGCGGCTGACCCGGGAGGGCCCCGACCGGCTCGCCACCCCCTTCGCCGGGGCCGCTGAGCTGATCGCCGAGCGGCGGGCCGAGGCGGACGAGTTCTACGAGGCCATCACGCCGGACACGGCCTCCCCGGACGCGAAGGCGGTCATGCGGCAGGCACTGGCCGGAATGCTGTGGTCCAAGCAGTGCTATAACTTCGACGTCGACACCTGGCTGCGCGAGCGCCGGGTGCACCCGCTGCGGGCCCCGCTGCGACGCGGCACGCGCAACGAATCGTGGTTCCACCTGGTCAACCACGACGTCGTGTCGATGCCCGACAAATGGGAGTATCCCTGGTACGCCGCCTGGGACCTCGCGTTCCACTGCATACCGCTGGCCATGGTCGACCCGGACTTCGCGAAGAACCAGATTGAGCTGATGCTGTCGCAGGATTACCTGCACCCGACCGGTCAGATGCCCGCGTATGAGTGGAACTTCGGAGACGTCAACCCCCCGGTACACGCGTTCGCCACGCTGTTCCTGCAGAATCTCCAGACCGGCCTTGGCGACATGGACCTGCCGTTCCTCAAGGACTGCTTCTCCCGGCTGCTGCTGAACTTCACCTGGTGGGTGAACCGCAAGGATCCATCCGGCCACAACGTGTTCGAGGGCGGATTCCTCGGCCTCGACAACATCGGCGTGTTCGACCGCAGCGCCACGCTGCCCGCCGGCGGCCACCTGGAGCAGGCGGACGGCACCGCCTGGATGGCGATGTTCAGTCAGAACATGCTCGGACTGGCCGCGGCCCTCCTCGACCAGGATCCAGCCTATGAGCAATTCGTGCTCAAGTTCGTCGAGCACTTCTTCTGGATCGCCGCGGCCACTGATCCCGTGGGTGACAACCCGGATGAGCTGTGGGACGAGGAGGACGGATTCTTCTACGACGTGCTGCGCCTCCCCGACGGGACAGGAACACGGATCAAGGTGCGCTCCCTGGTGGGCTTGCTGCCCCTGTGTGCCACGACCGTGATCGAGCCGGATGTCATCGAGCGCTATCCGCGGATCGCCGAGCGGGTCGGCGCGTTCCTCGAGCGCAACAAGGACCTGCTGGGCAACATCGCGGACCCCCTGGTACCCGGCGTTGGCGGCCGGCGGATCCTCTCCCTGGTCAACGAGGACAAGCTCCGGCGCATCCTGAACCGGATGCTGGACGAGGACCGCTTCCTCGGGCCGCACGGGATCCGGTCGATCTCGCGCTGGCACCTCGACCACCCGTACACCCTCACCGTCGATGGTGTTGAGCACCGGGTGCAGTACGAGCCCGGCGAGTCGAGCAGTGCGATGTTCGGCGGCAACTCGAACTGGCGCGGGCCGGTCTGGTTCCCGGTGAACCTGCTCCTGATCAAGGCCCTGATCTCCCAGTACCGCTACTACGGCGACGACCTCAAGGTCGAATGCCCGACCGGTTCAGGGACAATGATGAGCCTGCTCGAGGTGGCTCAGGAACTGGCACGGCGCCTCACTGCGACGTTCCTGCGCGGCCAGGACGGGCGGCGCCCGGTATACGGCGGAACCAAGGTATTCCAGGAAGATCCGCACTGGCGGGACCACATCCTGTTCTACGAGTACTTCCACGGCGACAACGGGGCCGGTCTGGGCGCCTCGCATCAGACCGGCTGGACCGGACTGGTGGCCACGCTGATCCAGAGCTTCGCGCACCTCGACGCCGATGCCGTGCGGTAGATGGGGCCTGCCCGCGATACGGTCTGGTTGCAAGGAGGATTCGATGCATCAGGACGAGGCGGTAACGGCGGTACGGGACGGCGAGGAACAGGCTGTCCTGGCCACGCTCTCCGCGCTGCTCGAGGCGCTGTCGGACCGCGACGGCGATGCCATAAGGAAGATCCTGATGCCGGAGGGCGTCTCGGCTCATGTCCGGGACGGCAAGGTCTTTCACGTGCGGTTCGAAGACCTGCCCGACCGGTGGACAGCGGGCACGATGCGCGCGGAGGAGCGCATCCGCGAACCGCTCGTCCGCGTCGATGAGAACATCGCGGTGGTGTGGGTCGCATACGACGTCTATGTCGACGGCGAACCTCGTCACTGGGGAACCAACATCATCAGCTTCTGCAAGCTTGACGGGAGCTGGCGGATCTCGGGAATCGCGGATAACGGCCGTCCGGGGGCACGTCCAGCCGCTCCATGAGGCTGACGCGGACCTGGACGGAGGCCTGGCTCGTGACAACGGATCCGGCGGATCAGCCGGGCGAATTGCTCGGCTACGGCTCCGCGCACGGCCGATGGGTGCTCGCGGCGATGATCCTGGGTTCGTCGGTGGCGGGGATCGACTCCACGGTGGTTGCCGTCGCGCTGCCAGCGATCGGACGGAACCTGCACGCGGGCTTCCAGTACCTGCAATGGACCGTCACTGGCTACACGCTGACCCTGGCATCGCTGATCCTGCTGGCCGGCTGGCTCAGCGATCGCTGGGGGCGGCGGCGGGTGTTCCTGGCCGGGCTGATCTGGTTTACCGTGGCGTCGGTACTGTGCGCTGCCGCACCCGGTATCGGCTGGCTCATAGCCGCGCGGGCAGTGCAGGGTATCGGCGGCGCGCTGATGACACCGGCCAGCCTCGCGATCATCGAGGCGTCTTTCCGGCCCAGTGACCGCACTCGCGCGATCGGGACGTGGGCTGGATTCAGCGGGGTGTCCTCCGCCATCGCGCCCTTCCTCGGCGGGTGGCTGCTGGAGATCGGCGGCTGGCGGTGGATCTTCCTGATCAACGTCCCGGTCGCGGCAGTGACCGCGTGGATCACGTGGCGGCACGTCCCTGAATCCCGGGATACGTCGCTGTCCGGGAGCGCTGACTGGCGGGGTGCGCTGGCCCTTGTCGTCGCGCTGGCCACGATCACCTACGCGATCATCGTCCTGCCTGGCGGGGGCGTCAGGTCGCCGCGGTTCACCGCGGCGGTGGTGCTCGCCCTGCTGTCCGCGGCCATCTTCGCCGTCGCCGAATGGCGGGGGAGTCATCCCATGCTGCCGCCGGCGATCTTCCGGCCGGCGCAGTTCCGCGCCGCGAATGCCGTCACCTTTGTCATCAACGGTGCCCTCGGCGGGTTTGCGTTCGTCTTCATCCCTGCCCTGGAGATCGTCGCCGGCTATAGCCCGGTGGTGGCGGGCTCGGCACTGGTGCCGGTTACCATCGTGACCTTGCTGTTGTCGGGAACGAGCGGCCGGCTGGCTCAGCGGATCGGTCCCCGGCCGCAACTGGTGGCGGGCTGTCTGCTGTGCGGGGTGGCGTCCGCGCTCGCCGTGCGTATCGGCCCTCATGCAGGCTACTGGACGGTCGTACTGCCGGTCGCCTTGCTGTTCGGGTTTGGCCTGGCGGCTGTCTTGCCACCCCTGACCGCCAGCGCTATGAGCTCCGCCCCCGACTCCCTGGCCGGCCTGGCTTCAGGGGTGAACAACGCGGTGGCGCGGGTGGCGGGCCTGCTCTGGATCGCCGCGCTGCCGCCCATCACCGGTCTCACCGGTGCGGCCTACACCGACCCCGCGCGGTTCCGGTCCAGCTTCACTCAGATCAGCTGGATCTGCGCGGTAGCGTTCGCCTGCGGTGCGGTACTCGCCGCGGCCTTCATCACCGGGACCCGCCGCCCCGCCGGGGCACCAGGGCCGGCGCTCATACAGACACCCGTGCCCCACCTCACCTGCCCGGTCGACTTCCGCCGGGCCGCATCTTAGAAGTAGAAAGTGCAGGAGGGCCTGGGTGTGGCTGCGGTCCGCAGGTAGCTGTCATCTGCCGTCGACCAGCTTGCCTGCCTTGAGGGAAGCGTAAGCTGCTGCGCCGGCCGGGATGGGCAGCCAGAAGTTAACCAGCCGCCAGCCGAGCACCCCGAGTGTTGCCACGCTGCGGGTGACGCCGAAACTGACCAGGAGCAGCGGGGCCACTGAGTCGATGATGCCCAGGCCGCCCGGGGTCACCGGAAGGGCACCCGCCACGTTGGCGATCCCGTATGCGGCGAACAGCTCGACGGGATCTACCGTATGGCCGAAGGCTGCGACGAAGCACCACAGCGACGCCGCGTCCAGCAGCCAGTTGAGCGTGGCCCAGGTGATCGACCAGGCCAGCGTGCGACGGTCGCGCCCTAGCGCGGTCAGCGAGGCGCCGGCCTCCCTGATGCCGCGTTCCAGGCGATCCCCTGTCAGGCCGGGTACCCAGTTGCCGACGGCATGCAGTATGCGCGAGGCGCGCTCGGACTGGCGCGTGACGCCGAAGACCAGGGCCGCGGCCGTAAACAGCACCACCGCGCCGATGATGGCCACGGTTACGTAGATCGGGTGGAATCCGGCCAGCGGTATGGAGATGACCAGTGAGAGCCACAGCAGTACGTTCAGCGTCAAGGTCGATCCCAGGCCCTTGGTGGCCATCATCACCGCGGCGTCGTTGCCCTTGATGCCTTCGGCGGTGAACAGGCGGTATCCGACTCCGGCGCTGCCTAGCGATCCCGCCGGAATGACGTGCGCGATAGCGGCGGCCGTCAGGTCGATTCGGAACAGCCGGGACAGGCCCGGGCGGCCTTCCGGGGCCAGCAGTACCTGAGTTAGCAGTCCGTAGCAGAACAGTGACACGCCCTCCAGGACCACGCCCGCGGTCGCCCATGCGGCGTTGACCCGCCCGAGCAGGTACAGGTCCTTGCTGGCACCCACGAGCTCGGGCACTACCAGGTACTCGATGACCAGCAGCACCGCGAAGACGAGCACGCCGCGCCGAAGCGGCTTGGCGATGAACGGCCGCCAGATGCGCCACCATCGCCGCCAGTTCCCGCTCTCGTTGGCTCCCGCTGCTGGCATGCGACACCAGCTACCCAGCCTGCGAGCAAGAACGCGCTATTACCCGAAACGCGGGCACCTTACGACTCTTGCGCGTGCTCAGGCCGGTACGGCACGCCGAGGGCGAGGACGGCAATGTCGTCGTCCAGGCCGTCGCCGAAGACGTCAAGCAGGTCGATGACGGCGCTGACGGCTGCGCTGGCCGTGGTCGGGGCGATGCTGGCAGCGAAGGTACGCAGGGCCTCGTCTCCGAAGCGGTCCCGGCCCGGGCCAGTACGCGCTTCGGTCAGCCCGTCGGTGTAGAACAGGAGAGTGTCACCGGGCCCCAGCCGGACGACGGCCGCGGTGAAGGCGGCGTCGTCCAGTACGCCGATGAACGGGCCGCCAGGGATCGGCGGGTAGCCGGCGGTGCCGTCCTCGCCTATCAGCAGGGGGAGTGGGTGCCCCCCGCTGGCCAGGGTGAGCGTGAAGCCGTCGCTGCCGGGAGCGAGCAGGCCGAAAACGGCGGTGCAGAAGTGACCGTCGTCGCGCTCGTATTCCTCGCGCAGGGCGTCGTTGAGGGTGCCGAGCACGGTGCCGGGGTTGGGATCGTAGACCGCCGCGGCACGCAAGGTGTAACGGATCAGGGAGGTGACCGCCGCGGCGTCCGCTCCCTTGCCTGATACGTCGCCAAGGAACAGGCCCCACCGGTCCTGGCCGAGCGGGAACAGGTCGTAGAAGTCGCCGCCGACCTCGTCCAGGGACGCGAAGTGGTAATGGGCGGCGGTCTCCAGGCCGGGCACGTCCGGCAGCACCGGAGGCAGCAGGCTGCGCTGCAAGGTGGTGACGAGCAACTGGAGGCGTTCGCGTTCGTGCTCGGCCTCGCGGCGGGCGCGCAGCAGCTCACGTTCGTATGCCCGGCGGTCCCTGGCTTCGAAGACGGTGGTGCGGATGAGCAAGGGCTCGCCGGCCGCGCTTGTCCGCACCACGGAATTGACCAGCACCGGCAGCCGCTTGCCGTCGGCCGTTTTCAGCTCCAGGGCCACACCGCCGATGTGACCTTGCATGGCCAGCAGGGGCGCGAAGTGAGTCTCGTGGTAAAGCTTGCCGCCGACGGTGAGCAGGTCAGAGAACGAGCGCCGTCCTACCAGCTCGTCCCGGCTGTACCCGAGCCAGCTCAGCAGCGTGCCGTTGATCCTCGTGATCCGGCCGTCCAGGAGCGTGGACAGGTAGCCGCACGGCGCGTTCTCATACAGGTCCTCAGCGCTCTCCTCCGGGACGGGGTCTTGCCCGGTACTGCTCACGGCCCCGGTGCCGCGAAGGAGGCGATCGCCGCGAGCGTCTCCTCCGGGGAGCTCAGCTGCGGGCAGTGACCCGTCGCGGACAGGGTCACCAGGGTGCTGCCCGGAATCTCGGCGTGCACGAACGCGCCGACCTCGGCGGGTGCGATGACGTCCCTGGCACACTGCAGGATCAGCGTCGGCACGGTCACCTTGGCGAGATCCGACCGGTTGTCCGACAGGAACGTCGTGCGGGCGAACGCCCGCGCGATCGCGGGGTCGGTCCGGCAGAAGCTTCCGGCCAGCTCCTCAGCCAGTTCCGGACGGTCAGGATTGCCCATGATCACCGGCGCCATCGCGGCTGACCAGCCCAGGTAGTTGCTATCGAGCGAATCGAGCAGCTCATCGATGTCGGCTCGGCTGAAGCCGCCCCGGTAACCGGCGTCATCCACGTACCGCGGCGAAGGTCCGACCAGGACCAGCCTGCTGAACCGGTCCGGTTCCCTGATCGCCGCCAGGACGCCGATGATGGCGCTCACCGAATGCCCGACGAACACCACGTCCCGCAGCTCCAGTTCGCGGCAGATCCGCAGCACGTCGTCGGCGTACCCGTCCAGCGTGGCGTACCGTCCGGGCTGCCACGCTGACAGATCGGACCCGCCCGCCCCCACATGATCGAACAGCACCACCCGGAAGTCCCCGGCCAGGCCCGGCACGATCAGCCGCCACATGTTCTGGTCACAGCCGAACCCGTGAGCGAGCATCACCACTGGCCCGTCCTCGCGGCCTGCCAGGACCACGTTGTTCCTGCCGCCGGCGCCGATGCTGCTCATACCGGGCATTCTCCCACCCTGGGGGCCAGAGCGTGCCGTGGTTAGTTAGTCGCCTGATCTGCGCTTGGCGTGTGCGCGCCGGGGTAGCCGCAGCGCGACGCGAATCGCGTTTTCTCTTGAGAGAGTTGGTTCCGGTGGGCGAGGTTCTCTGGGCGTCAGGCTCGGCAGCGTCATGAAGCCGCCTCCCGTGCTGTTCCGGCGCGCTGTCGTGGACCCGCTGTGGCTGCCTGCCGCCGCCGTATTCTCTGTGCTCCTGCTGCTGGTAGCGGCCGTCTCGGGGCTGGTCTGGCCGCTGACCCGCCGGCGACGGGTGCTGCGCCTGGCGGTGTTCGGGGCGGTTTACCTGTTCGCCGACAGCTGCCTCGTCGCGGCTGCCGCGATTCTCTGGCTGCGCTGGCCGGTCGCCGCCTGGCGCGATGAGGAGCAGTGGAAGGGCACGCACGCGCGACTGCTGCGCTGGGCCCTGTCGCTGATCCTGGCATCCGCGCGTCCCCTGTTCGGCTTCCGGGTGGAGCTGGAGGAACCGCCTGACGCTGGCTGGCTGCGGGACCGGCCTCTGCTCGTGGTCGCCAGGCACGGCGGCCCGGGAGACTCATTCGCGCTGATCGAGCTGCTGCTGGCCCGGTACCATCGGCGGCCCCGCATCGTGCTGAAGGAAACGCTGCAATGGGATCCGGGCCTGGACATCCTGCTCAGCCGGCTCCGCTCCTGTTTCCTGCCCTCCCGAAGCGGCGCGGGCGACGACCTTGCCGGGCGCCTGGCGGAGGTTGCCCGAGGACTGAACGGCAATGACGCGATGCTCATCTTTCCCGAGGGCGGGAACTGGACACCGCGTCGCTACCGCAGGGCGGTAACCCGGCTGCTCCGCGGCGGCCACCGGGCCGCGGCGGCGGATGCGGACCGCAATCCCCACGTACTTCCGCCACGGCCGGCTGGCGTGCTGGCGTGCCTTGCCGCGCGGCCGGACCTGGACGTCATGGTGGTCGCGCACACTGGTCTCGACGAGCTGGTCAGCCCCGTTCAGATCTGGCGCGCGATACCGCTGAACGGCAGGCCGATGACCGTGCGCTGGTGGCGCGAGCAGGCCGCGGCCCTGCCCGTCAGCGAGGGCGAGCGCCTCCAGTGGCTGCATGTTCAGTGGACGATCATCGACTCATGGATCGATGCGAGGAAGACACCGGCGTGCGGGGAAAAGTGCGATGAGGTATCCGGAAATGTTTGAGGCGCACCTGTCGCGGTAGCTAGCAGCCACAAGTTTCGCCCAATAAGGAGCAGATTATGGGTCTAGGTAAGGAAGCTAAAGCCAAGGCAAAAGTAGCGAAAGGCAAGACTAAGAAGCACGCAGGCAAGGCCACCGGCAATAAGAGCCTGCGGGCCAAGGGGAAGGCAGAAGAGATAGTCGGCAAGCTCAAGGTCAAGGCGGAGAAGGTCAAGCGTTCAGCAAAGCACTGACCCCATCCCGATCAGCTAACCCCGAAGGCATCTCCTTCTCGTCTCTAGCACCGTTCCAGCCATCAGGAGCCCCCATGATCATCCTCGGAATAATCCTTCTCATCATTGGCTTTATCGCGAAAGTCGCCATTATCTGGACGCTGGGCATCATCGCCGTGGTAGTCGGCGCGATCCTGGCTCTGCTCGGAACGGTCGGCCACGCAGTCGGCGGCCGCAGGCACTACTTCTGAACATGACTCCACATTCGGAGACCAGCATTTCTGCCAGCACCCGCAGGGCCGAGGACCTGGAAGTCCCCAGGCCGCTGCGGCTGCTGGTTACCGCGGGACGATTTCCGCGGTGGTGCTCACCGTGCAGTCCGCGATAGTCCTCGCCACCGGCGAGCTGTGGCTCTTCCTGTTGCAGTTCCCGCTCGCGAACCTGTGCATGTGCGTGCTGTTCGCCCGGACGGCGCGCGGCCCGGACCCCCTCGTCGCCAGGCTGGCCGCGGAAGTGGTCGCACTACGCCAGCCAGCCACTCACTACCCGGGCTTCCACCGTTTCTTCCAGGGTGCGACCTGGCTCTGGGCGGCCATCTTCCTGCTCCTCACGGCAGGGCTGGCGGTCATGATGGTGACCGAGTCGGCCACCACGTTCCTGTCCCTGTCGACTGCCGCCACCGTGCTGCTCGTCATAGCCGGAGCCGGCGTGTCCGCCCTGCGGTTCCTCACCGTGCTGCGCAGGCTCGGCCTGAGGCTTCGTTTCGCCCAGCCTGAGCATTCGGTGCGCCGCGTTTCAAGTCCATAGGGCCGCGCCCAGCCAGGCGGCTGCGCCCGAAAGGACCAGCAGGGCGGCGTTCAGCGGCAGATTTGCCAGCTCGTGACGGGACAAGTGGAGCCTGAATGCCCAGATCTGGATGAGGGCAAGACCGATCGCGGCGGCCACGGCCACCCCCGGAGCGATACCGCTGAGCGGCGGCGCGATCACACCGACGGTCCCGAGCACCTCAAGGAGGCCGATTATCCGAATTCGTGATACGGGCATGGTGTCCACCCAGCCCATCATCGGCCGAAGCTGGTCTTGTGACTGCACGAGCTTCTTCACGCCGCTGAAAGCGTAGACGGCGGCCAGCAGCCCGGCGATGACCCAGTAGGCGACTTTCAAGTGCGTTCCGTTCGGGTTGTTCTCGGTCGATCAGCGCAGCGTCGCGGCTGCCGTTCGCAGGTCGTCCAGGGCGGCCAGCGCATGGTGCGCGAGCCCCCTGGCATCGTCGCGGTCGTCTTCTGACCACTGGGCGTAGCCGCGCTTGAACGCGAGGACCCCTAGCTCGCCAGCGAGATGCGCAGTCGCGTCCGGCACCCCCCGAGCGACCAGCGCGGCTGTCATGGCGGCTGCCAGACCGACGTTCTTGAGGGCATCGCGCTCCTGGAGTTCGGTGCTGGCGGCCACGGCCGCTTTGAGGCGGGGCCCGAGCTCGCGGTTCGCCAGGCCCATGGCGCTCGATGCGCGCTCCAGGCCGGCCGCGACCGCTTCGAGCGGGGTGGCGTCCGCGGGCGCTTCTGTGATCCCGTCGGCGAGCAGCCTGCTCAGAGTCTCCTGGCCGGCGACCAGCAGCTCACGCTTGTCCGAGAAGTGCCGGAAGAAGGTGCTCTTGGTGACCCCGGCGCGCTCGGCGATCTGCGCCACCGTGGTGGCATCGTAGCCCTGCTCGGTGAACAGGTCGACGGCCGCGACAACGAGCCGCTGGGTTGCCCCCGGTTGCCATCGAGCCATGCGGCAATCGTAGGTGATGGGATAGGTATCCCGTAGCCTGCGGACGCATGCACGTCTTCGTCACCGGCGGCACCGGCACCATCGGCTCCGCCGTCGTCGCCGAACTGCTCGCAAACGGCCACGCGGTTCTCGCTCTGGCCCGCTCAGACGACTCCGCGCAGACCCTCAAAGACGCCGGCGCCGAGCCGTTTCGCGGAGAGATCGCGGACCTCGATGTCCGCCGCGCAGGCCGACGGCGTGATCTGCCTCGCCTTCGGCCGCGACTACAGCAGCGCGGATGCCCTCGCGCAGGCCATCGCCCAGGAGAGCGCCGCGGTCCTGTTCCGGCTGGCCCTCGAGTCGGCGCCGGCCGGGACGTCCTGGCACGCCGTCGCCGACGAGGGCGACGCGGTACGGGACATCGCCGCGGTCATCGGCCGGCGACTAGGCCAGCCGGTCGAGGCAGTGCCGCAGGAGACCTTCGGCCCGTTCGGCCCGATCTTCGCGATGGACCAGCCGGCGTCCAGTGCCCGCACCCGCGACGCCCTCGGCTGGCAGCCGACCTACGCCAGCTTGCTCGAGGACCTGGAGAACATTCAGCCCTGAGACTCGAGCCTTGCTGTGTCGGCGGTGACCCAGTCCACTAGCGGGAGGAGCAGGGCCGTCAGTTCGCGTCCGCGGTCGGTCAGGCTGTACTCCACGCGGGGCGGCACGACCGGATAGGCCTCCCGCGCCACCAGGCCGTCGGCCTCCAGGGTGCGCAGGGTCTGGGCCAGCATCTTCTCGGTAACGCCTTTGACCCAGCGCCGGATCTCGCCCCAGCGCATCGTGCCCTCGGAGAGGGCAACGAGGACCAGCACGCCCCAGCGGCTGGTCACGTGGTCAAGGAGGACTCGGCTAGGGCAGTTCGGGTCGAACACGTCGACCGACTGAATTCCCCGTATAACGCTCTTGACCTGGATACTTTCCTGCATGATAGTACCTTACCCAATAGTGCGTACCAGCGAAAGGGAAGGGTAAAGGGCGGCCGCCGGTTGCGCGAGGTGACCAACCGAAAAGGAGCCAGCCATGTCCCTGATCGTCACCGGTGCCACCGGAGCACTCGGCCGCCTGACCATCGAGCACCTGCTCAAACGCGGCGTTCCCGCCGAGGAGATCGTCGCGACCGGCCGCGAGGGAGACCGGATCAGCGACCTCGGCGAGCGGGGCGTGCAGATCCGCGTCGCCGACTACGCCGATCCCGCCTCGCTGCGCGCTGCCTTCGCCGGCGCGACCCGGCTGCTGCTGGTCTCCAGCAGCGTGGTCGGCCCGCAGCGGGTGCAGCAGCACCGCAACGCGATCGAGGCCGCAGGTGAGGCCGGCGCCGGGCTCGTCGCCTACACGAGCATCGTCAACGCCGGTACCAGCACGCTCCGCCTGGCCGAGGACCACCAGGCCACCGAGGCCCTGCTGCGCGAAAGCGGCGTACCGTTCACCCTGCTCCGCACCAGCTGGTACATCGAGAACTACACCGCCCGACTCGCGGCCTTCCTCGAGCACGGCACCGTATACGGAAGCGCCGGCGATGGCCGGGTGAGCGCCGCCACCCGCGCGGACTACGCAGGGGCCGCGGCCGCCGTCCTGACCACCGGCGGGCATGAGAACCGGGCCTACGGGCTGGGCGGGGACGAGGCATTCACCCTCACCGAACTCGCCGCCGAGATCACTGCGCAGTCAGGAACCCACGTGCGCTACGTGGACCTGCCCGAATACGAGTACGCCGGCGTCCTCGCCGCCAACGGCCTGCCCCAGCCGTACGCCAACATACTCGCCGACGCCGACCGGGGCATGCGCCGGGGCGACCTCGAGACCCGCAGCGGGGACCTGCGGCGGCTGCTCGGCCGGCCCACCACCTCGCTCACCGAGGCGGTCGCCGACGCGGTGCTGTCCCGCTTACCGCAGGCACACGTGGGATCTTGAACGTAACTAGCAGGCTGTCGTCGACATTCAGGGCGGAAGCGGCGTGCCAATGGCGCCAACGGCATCGCTCAACCGCGTTACCGGGGCGGCTGAGCGGGCCCGTTGGCGCCATTGGCACGTTCGGGTGCGGGCGATCACCGAGGTCAGCAGCTAAAACCCTAAGGCAGAACGGGCTGTTGTTTCACGTCAGGAATGACCCGGTACCGCACTGGGTGCGGTGCCGGGTCAGCGGCTGCTAGCGGTTAGCTTTCTGCTTCCCAGGTGTTGTTGAAGTCACCGTAGTTGTCCAGCGAGCTGGTGGTGTCGAGCTGGTCACCGCTCTGGCCGACCATGATGATCTGGGTCGGGTCGAGCGCGCCTATGTACTGCCCGTTGACTGTCGCGGTCGCGTAGTCGACCGTGCCGAAGTCGGCAAGGGGCAGCGGGCCGTCTTCTGTTGACGGCGCCTCGGTGATGACCTCCGCGGAGGAGTTATCCAGGCCGGCTTCGTTCTCGACTTCTTGCTGTGTCCAGCCCTGGGTGTTGTCAGTCAGGGTGAGCGTGTAGGTTTCGCTCCCGGTAAACACGACCGACGCGGACATGCTGTCACCGGGATAGACCGGGTTGTTGAAGTAGACGGGGTCGGCCGGGTACATCTCGTACCAGCCGTAGTAATCCGGCGTTCCGCCGTCGCAGTCAGAGTCGGTGCCGGTCTGCTCGACCGAGTCGCTGTTGAATCCGTCGAGGCCTACCCAGAAGGCGGCGTACTCGGTTCCGCTGTCGTCGCAGTTGGCGGTGGGTTCGGTCCAGTTGGCAGAAACGCTGTTGAACGCGTCGGTGCCTCCGGTCGTGGCGTACCCGGACCAGTTGTCGCTTTCTTCCTGGTAATACTTGCCGTGACGCGTGACCAGCGCACCTGGGTGCTTCTGGATAAGGCCGCCCGGATTGACATTGCTGCCCGGGTGGCTATGCGCACTGGCAATGGCAGCGGGGTGCGGGGTGACCGCCGCGGCGCTTGCGCTACCGGTCGCCGCCATCAGCAGCGAGCCGGACACCAGTGCGAGAGCGGCAGGCAGGATCGACCATCGGGGGATCATACAGGCTCCTCTGTCCCTTCTCATGCCAGGTAACGGTCACGGCCTTTCGTGTGGCCGAACCGTCAGGCTGGCGAATGGTTTCCCGTGAACGTATGCCAACGCTTTGTGACAGTTAATCCCAGAACGGTAAAGTTAAGGTAATTATTTTTCAACAAAAATAGACATGTTCGCAACTGGTTTACATCCCATTCGCCAGGGTAGCTCATGGGGTTTTATTGCCTTTTGGCATCGCGTCATATTGGTGAGAACGGCGGTTCCCGCGCGGCTACATCCCAGGTCGTGGCGTCACATCAGGACGAGCAGCAAAAAGGCGGTGGTCACGCCCAGCGCCACCCGGCGGCCTTTCACCACGGCGGGGGCGAGCAGCAAGAGTTCCGCGGTGCGCCACGTGCGGCTGGACTGGGGGGCGTGGAAGTAGCCGTACGCGCTGGCCGGGCATGCCCGACATCCCGGACATGACGGAGCCATCTGAGGATGGTTTCGCGAGGGCGGTGAACATGTAGAGCATCGCCGCGCTGTATGTCAGCTGCGGCGCATATTGGCCGCCGATGGCGGCGGCGGCGCCGTACTTGCGGCTGTCCCGCCATAGGCACCAGTCGAACCAAGCCGTGGTGACTGCGAAGACGACGTCCCATGCCGAGTTCGGCAGAGTGTGCAGGTCGGCCGCCAGTAGCCCCGCCATGGCGATCCCTAGCAACAGGTGGAAAAGGGTGATGTCGGCATCCGCCGCACCGCGATGGATCCAGGCACGCGCCACCGCCAGCTGCCCGGCACTCATCGCGGCAACCAAGAGCGTGACCCCGGCGAAGATCTCCAAGAGCCAGTCGGGGATGCTCATCCGTCTTCTATTGCCGCACTGCCTTAGCCGGCAATATCTAGGACGGTAATGGAGCTGCCGTCGTCGTTGGTGACGTACGCTTGGCGGCCGTTGGGCAGCACCGCAATGCTCGTTGGAGACTTACCGACCCGAATTGTGTCGGTAACTCGGTAGTCTGCGGTGTCGATCACGGTGACCGTGTTGCTCACATTGTTCACCACGTAAAGATGGCGTCCATCTAGTGCGTAGGCGCAGGACTGCGGATTCTTCCCGACAGGAACCTTCGTGATTACCTTGTCGGTCGCGGTATCGATAAAGGTCACGAAGTTACCGTTGTAGCTTGTGACAGCCAGTATGTCCCCGTTGGGCGAGATGGCTTCGCCGTGCGGGGTCTCCCCGACGGAGATCTTCTTAACGATCCTATTGGTGCTGGCGTTCAGTACCGTGACGACGCGGGACATGTGGTCTGAGACGTACAAGTACTGGCCGCCAGCACCGAATACGATCCAGTGCGGGTTCATCGGGACGGAGATTTGGTGGACCACGCGTTTCTGCACCGTGTCGATCACGTCGATGATCTGCCCGTTGCGGACGCCCATCACCATGGTGTGGTTAGGGACGTAGAGATAACGCCCGTCCGGGCTTGCCGCAGTGGGGCCCGGCGAATTGTTGTTCACTGGCACGGTGGCGGTCACGGTACCGGTGGCCGTATCGATGAATGCGATGAGGGGGGTCACCGAGCCGTTGTCGTCGTAAACGCTGACGTAAGCGGTCTGGCCGTCAGGCGAGAACGAAACAAATTGAGGCTGGCCCTGGGAAATAGAGATGGTTTTAGCGACCCGGTCTGTAGCCGTGTCGAGCACGTAGATTACGTCCGGATTTTGGCTGGTGACGTAGGCGAATGTGCCGTTCGGCGCGATCTGGATGTCGCTGGGGGTTCCCTTGACTGCTACAGTCTCCGCGACCGTGGGATCGGCGACGCTGGCTGGGGGGCTGGCTGAGGCGATGGCCGGGGCGCCAGCGCTCCTGGGAGCGCTGCTAACCTCCGCAGCGTTGACCTTCGGCGGGCTATCCGGCTTCCGCCCGGCAAAACTTGTGATGAGCGCGATCACAATGCTTATCGCCACAGCACCGGTCAAAACCAGCAGGCTACGGCGGCGCCATGCGGGCTCGTGCGTCGGCCTGCCTGCCGCTGCGCTACGTGGCGGGGGACTGGCGCTTGATCCGGAATTCGCGCTCCGCGGCAAGTTCTCGGGTAGTAGCAGGCCGCCTGGATCATCCGTGCTGCTCACATTCAGCGAAACCGGCGGCACGTAAGCGGCGCTCATCGTGGGGAGGTCGCCTGATGGCCTGCGTATGCGGCCCGGCCGCTTCATCGCATCATGCCTGTCCGCGACGGTGGCCTGGGGTCGTGAGGCTGGAGACAATACACCAAGAAGCAAAGCTTCCTGGGCTGCGGCCGCCAGCGCGCCAGCAGTCGAAAAGCGGTCTGCCGGATCTTTGGCCATGCCACGGGCGACTACCGTGTCCATTGCTGGCGGCACGCCCTCAACGAGGCTGCTCGCCTGCGGCGGACCGGAATTAAGGTGAGCGTACATGAGCGAGGCCAGATCATCCCCCTGGAACGGAGGCTTGGCGGTTAGGCACTCATGCAGCACACAAGCCAGGGAGTAGATGTCGGCCCGGCCGTCAACGGCCTGGCCGGTGAACCGCTCCGGGGCCATGTAGTCCAGCGTTCCGATTGTTGCGCCGGTGATCGTCAGCGATGTCTGCCGACCGCCCATCGGCCGCGCGATACCGAAATCGACCACATAAACGAAGTCGCTCGACGTAACGAGGATATTCGACGGCTTGATGTCGCGGTGAACAAGGCCGTCGGCGTGAGCGGCATCCAGAGCCTGGGCTACCTGACTGAGAAGATTCACCGCCCGTTGGGGTGCAATCGGGCCATTATCATCGAGCAGCATTCGGATATCGATGCCGTCCACTAGGCGCATGTCGATGAATAGCCGACCGTCGACCTCGCCGAAATCATGAATCGGGATTACATGCGGTTCCCGCAGTCGCGCAGCAACGAGTGACTCGCGCTGGAATCGCTTGAGATACTCCTGGTCACCCGAGAAAAATTCGGGCAGCAGCTTGAGTGCCACATACCGGTCACGGTGCGAGTCGTACGCCTGGTAGACCTCGCCCATTCCGCCGACGCCCAGCAGCCTGTCAAGGCGATAGTTGCCAACCTGCCGTGAGGTCATCAGAACGCCACCCCCCTTGGCAACGTCAATACTCAAGACCTAAGGGCCCTAATCTAGAGCCTGTTCGGGCTACCTGTCATGTTGTTCGGCGGCTATTTTGTAACATTTCAGTCTTTTTGCCGATATGCACATTTCGGGCAGCGTGCCCGGCCGAAATTGGATCCGTGTGGTGATCTGCGAGTCTTCGTAGGTCAGGCGGCACGCGAGACTCGTTGATCTAAGGCTTGGCTTGCTGGATCAGCGCGTGGAGTGCCTGGGCGTCCCGGAAGGTCGGCACGTGCCGTGTGCCGTCGTGCAGTTCAGCTCCGCTCCTCAAGCTGCGGCCTGCATGCGGCGCTGTCCGGAGCGGGCAACCTGGACGTCGGCCAGCACATCCCTAGCCGGCCGTCCGCTGAGGCGCGCAAGCTCTCCCAGCTAAGCAGAACAGAACGGGCAGGGGTAGGGAAGCGATCCGCTCGCCGCACTGGTCCGACACCAGAACCTGTCCCTGGGGATGTCATTGCGGTAGTGACCGGGGTGTTGCCGTCAGCCGGCCCAGTACCCCGGCGAGGAGGTCCAGGTCGGCCGGCGCGAGCGCCGCGAGGTCGGCGGGAGGTTCGGAGAGGATCCGATTGATGGACGGGAGCCCTGGCGAGTTCCCGAGCGGTACGCCGTGGCCGACCCGCTCCCGCAGGTACCCATCCCGGCGGTCGTGTGGTGCGTGCATGCCCGGGCTGATGACCGGGTCCCGTTCGCCGAGAGCGCGACCTACGTGGCAGCCGCGCAGGCAGCCGGCCAGGACGCACGGCTGCTCGAGGTCGACGGCGGCCACTTCTCGATCGCCGACATCTCCGCGCCGACGTGGCCGGTTGTCATCAACGCACTCGAAGAGGCGATGAACACGCACTGGTCGGCTTGATAGTGCGGTGGGATATGGGGGTCACGGTCGGCTGAGCGTCCTGCTGTGGCCGCGGAACTCGGCCACTACCTCGTCGCCGCGCTTGACTGTGACGTCGTAGATCCCGCTTCGGCCGAAGGTCACCCGCTCGCAGGCGCGGGCTGTCAGCAGATCGCCCGCAGCAACTGGGCACAGGAACGTGATGCTAGCCATCGCCGCGACCGTGACTGGCCCGTGACTGTTGCACGCGCAGGCGAACGCGGTGTCGGCCAGCAGGAATATATAGCCCCCGTGCCCGATCGCGTGGCCGTTGATCATCGCCTCGGTGACGCGCATGCTGAGGGCCGCCGCGCCATCGGCAAGCTCGACTAGTTCGATACCCAGCGAGCGGGACGCGAGGTCCGCCTCGAACATCGACCGGGCCGCGTCGAGGGGGGATGCCTCCACGGACGGATGCTATCAACCGGTACCTGGCCTGCAGTGAATGGAACCTGATGGAACGGGATGGAACGCCTCCATCACGAAGGACGGCGAATGGCACGCACCGATGGCCGCCCCAAGCCCAAAGGAGCCGCCGTGGACCGGATCGCGTGTTTGTGGTGCCAGTTCCCCAATAGCCAGGAACGGACGAGCTGCTCGGCCTGCGGAGCACCCCTCACCATGCGGGGCACGGCGTCCGAGTCGGGCTGGCGGGCGGCGCCCAGGCTGCGTGACATGACGGAGTTCCGGGTCGCGGATACCACCTGCCAGATCGCAGGCGAGGTCGTCCCGGTGGCGGAGTTCACGCTTGCCGGCGGCGACGCCGTGTTCTTCGAGCAGCGGACGCTGCTGTGGAAGGAGCGGGAGGTCACGCTCACTGGCAAGACCCTCGGCACGGGCCGCAAGCGCACGGTTGCCGGGATGCCATACGCGGTGATCGAGGCGCGGGGACCAGGGCGCGTCGCGGTCTCGCGTGATTCCTCGGGCGAGGTCGTCGTGCTTCCGCTGCACCCGGGAATGGAGCTCGATGCACGGGGCCACGCTTTCCTGGCCGCGACGGTGAACCTGAGCTATGACTTCATACAGATCGAGAAGCTGTCGAGCGCGCTGCACGGCGGGCCCGGGATGTACCTGGACCGCTTCGTGACCAGCCAGAGCCCCGGCCTGCTGCTGCTGCACGGATACGGCAACGCATTCCAGCGGCAACTCGGCTCCGGAGAAAAGATCCTGGTTGAGCCAGGAGGCTTTCTCTACAAGGACTCCTCGGTCACGATGAACCCCGCCACGATGCAGGCGGGCGGCAGCTTCGGCAAACGGAACTGGGCGGAGCTGGCGGGACCGGGACGGGTCGGAATCCAGTCCATGTACCGCCATTCCCTTGTTGGCTGAGATCGGGGCCCGACCATGACAGAGCTCGTTAGTGCCGCCGCCACCCGCGGCTACGTGTGCCGGTACTGCCGGCTGGGCTCGGACGGCAGCGAGCCGACATGCCCCAACTGCGGAGCGCCCGCCGACGTGACCGCGATCCGCGACGACGAGGGGTGGGTAGAGCAGCCGCCGGTCCATGACATGGCACGCATCCAGTTTGGCCGGTCCACGTGCCAGATCACCGGCACCTGCGTACCGGTGGCACAGATGGACCTCGCCACGGACGACCAGATTTACTTCTCCCATCACGTCCTGCTCTGGACCGACCCCGGCACGCAGCTCACCCTGCGGCCGATGCCGCCGGCATGGGCCAGGAAGAAGGCCGGGA
>Ga0209530_1000695_pt1 | contig 20504 bp, 20 predicted proteins | sample BlaSpr_A8_Ref_O1_FD_187987 | JGI IMG/M metagenome (GOLD analysis project Ga0209530, IMG submission 187987) | Forest soil microbial communities from Thunder Bay, Ontario, Canada - Black Spruce, Ontario site 2_A8_Ref_O1 (SPAdes) (version 2) | ecosystem: Environmental > Terrestrial > Soil > Boreal...
TGGCGGCGGGCGAAGTCCCGCAGCCCGCCCGGGTTCTTGACCTGGCCGGCCGCGGCCAGCATCACGTCCGCCTTCGCCACATCGTCGGCGTCCAGGTCGGTGGTCTGCGCCTCGATGATCCTGGCCTTGTATCCCGAGATCAGGCCCTGCCCGAGAGCCGCGAGGGTGTGCGGCAGCCGGGCCGTGACGGTGACCGCGTGGGTGGCCTGGTCCAGCATCCGCGCCCACGACTCCCCGGTCTTCCATGCTGCTTCCTCCGCCGCCACCCGCGCCCCAGCGGACCCGGCCATCGCGTCCGGACGGCGGCGGAGGAACTCGGCCAGGGTGACCAGTTCCCCCCATGCCGCCCACGCCGCGAGCCGCTGCACCGCGCCGAGTACCCCGAGTATTTCCTCCTCGGTCAGCGTCCCCAGCACCGTCCCGCCGGGGCCGGTGACCGCGGTGACCAGCCCGGCCAGCACCGCACCCGGCGCCATCACGTCCGCCGCCCCGCCATCAGCGAACCCCGCCGCCTCCGCCGGCCGCCCCGGACCCTCACCCGTCCCCGAAGGACCACCACCCGTCCCCGACGGACCCTTCCCGGCCCTGGAAGACGACGATGGCGAGGAGCTTCGCTCCTCGCCATCTGGTGCTGGCCCCTGCTGCTGCCTGCTGTCCATGAACCGCCCCCGTTCCGCTGGATAAGACTCTTCCCTTATAGTATCAGTGTTCGAATTCGTATGCAAATTTGATCATGAAAGAGTTCGATGTTGTTCCTCCAGCTGGACAGGTCGCGTCCTGCCCGGGGGACTCGCAGGCCACATACGTCGCGAAGTAGATGTCGGTCTGCAGCGACACTGCCATGTCGGGCCTGTCCCGGCCGGGCAGGTGAGCTAGGTCGAACCAGATGGAGAACGACTTCGCGGTCGGCAGATGAGTGAAGGTCGGCTCCATGGCGGGGATCAGATTCACCAGAGCGGCTGTAGTGCACGTCCCAGCAGCCGCTGCGGCGGCAGTCGTCAGAAGGGCTTGAGCCTGGTGCGCGTGGGGTCGCGCTGCCGGCATATGTCTGGCCATCTAAACCACCGAAGTGATCTAATGCGACGAGGATGACCCGGGGGGCGGCCATTCTCAAGGTCTGGAGCGCGACGGGGACGGTGCGGCCTATGGGTGGGATTGCGCAGCTGATACCTGAGCGGCTGATACCTGACGGCGGGCTCGGGTCGTGACAGCCGCACACGCGCTATGCGAGCGGGCGAGGACGGCCGCGTGACCAGCTACCTCTGCCGGTACTGCAGGCAGGCAAGCGACCTTGGCCAAGCCGTCAGCTGCCGGTGGTGCGGTGCGCCGATTGATGTGAGGCTCAGGCTCAGCGAATCGGGCTGGATGGAACAGCCGATGATCTCGAGCATGACCCGGCTGAGCTGCGGGAAGACTGACTGCCAGATCGCTGGAAGTTACGTTCCCGTGGCGGAATTCGGCCTGCCGACGGGCGAGTGGATGTACTTCTCCCCGCAGGTGCTGCTGTGGTCTGATGCGTTCACCACGCTGACCCCGCCGTCGCAGGGCGGGGGCGGCATGATGGAAGCGCGCGGGCCCGGGCATGTCGGGGTGTCGGAGAACCGCGCGGGTCGGATCATCGCGATACCGCTCCAGCGCCGCCAGAGAGTCCGGGTTCGCCAGGGTCGCTTCCTGTGCGCGACGGGAAGCGTGGATTACCGATGGGAGCCGTCTAACGTCCGCTACTTGCAGTTCGGCGGCTCGGAGTGGGAGTTCGAGTATCCGATGGGGCGCTATCACCTGACATTCACCGGGCAGGAGCGGCAAGGCTTGCTGCTCTTGCACGCCCGCGGTGACACGTTTATCCGCGACCTCGCTGACGGCGAGAGCATCCTGGTCCGGCCGGCTTCGCTGCTGTACTGGGAGGACGAGACCGACTTCTCCTTGCACCTGGAGTACGCCTACGTTCCCGGCAAGCCGTCGCGGCGCAGGCTCTCGAGATCCAGCACGATCTGGCTCAGGGTGCGCGGCCCTGGCCGGCTGGTCATGCAGTCGGCCTACGAGCGGTCCGAGGATGCCGGCGCCCCTGACTACAGGTCCTTCCCTTCATGGCATCGCTGGACAGCCCTGCAGATCCAGGTACCCGGACAGCCCGCGTCGGGTAGGGAGGGCACCTGCGAAGCCGCGCCGTTTGCCCTTGAACGTGATCATCGTCTTGGAAACCGCGTAGGTGAATGGTCCGCGCGCCTCTACTAGCTCGACGAACCGCTGGTAGAGCCTGATCGGGCCCTCGGCCTGGTGGCGGAGGTGGTCCTCCACGGACCAGCCTAGATCACCGAGCTGACATGGGCGACAGCAAATGCCCGCGCAGCGGCGACGCGATCACGGGCCGGCCGACTGACCGGGTGTCCGCTAGCCGCCGGAGGGGATCAGGGACGGCCCTGCTCGGCGTGACTCCCGTGGACAGCCAGCAGGCCAGACGTCATCCCCGGTCGCGGTGCCGAGTCGTGCCGAGGTGCCGAGAAGGATCAGCGCAGCCGTATGGTCAGCGAGTATGAAGGCCTGGGTGCCCGCCAGGGCCGACAGCCAGCCTGTTGACCTGCACAGGTTCTGCGCGGCAGAGTCGAGGAATGAGACTTGCCGGATCGGAGTCGTGGTCGTTCCGCCACGGAATCGCGCAGTTGCCGCATGCGGCGGTCTACGTGCGGGACGTAACCGGCCTGGAACCGCCGCCGGACCCAGTCCTGCCTCCGCCTCTCGGCGTTCCTGGTAATGAGCGGCTGGATGTCCTGGATGAGGCCGGGCGGGCCGCGGCTGGCGCTCAGTGGCTGTGCTGGTGGCGGGCCTGGCCGCCGCGGAGGCCACCGAGAGGGACAGCCCGGGCGAGGTTATCCCGCATAGTTTCTGGCCGGGCGATGATGGCAGGATCGCCGGCCTCGGGCCTGGCGACCAGTCGGCCCTGCAACGGGCGGTCGTGGCCGCCTTCGACGGCGGACGCAGGTGGCTCCACGGCTGCCGGCTCGCGGCATCGGAGACCGGCGGGGAGTGCTTCGAGTGGCATCTGGCCCGCGACGTTGCTGAGGACGTGGCACGACGCCATGGCGCAAGCGCCGTGCGCGGCACCGCGGTCGTGCTGAGAGTAGACGGGAACTGGTGGGCCGGGTTCGGGTCCGGCGTGACCGCCTGCTCGGTTGCCTGCGCGCAGGACCCGCAGACCGCCAGGGACGTGCTGCCGGAGGCGTTCGAGTCCGGCTTGAGCACGCGGCGCTGACTGTCAGTGTCCGTCGAGTCCGCGCCCACCGGCACGGAGCCGGCAACCCCCGCTCTCAAGACCGTTAGCGTCCGGGGCTTGCGGAGTGCGACACGCTGAGGCGTGCTGCGTGATTTGCCACCAGGAAACAGACTCAGCAGAACGGGCGGTGGTGCACGTCCTAGCAGCCGCTGCGGCGGCAGTGGTCAGAGCGGCTAGAGCCTGGCGGCTGGTGTCGCTCAGCTGCCTCTGATCTGCTTGAGGAGCTTGCGGCTGGCGAGCCGGCTGTCGAAGGAGAGCCACGTGCCGGCGATGTCGAGGCGGACGTTGGCGGTCGCCAGGTCGATCCGGTACGTGGCGAGCAAACCGCGGACGATCAGGTCGGTGCCGGTCAGCTCGAACTGGTCGCAAGTGGTGGCGAAGGAGACGCTGAGGATCTGGTGGCGGTGGGTGCGGAGCTAGGCCAGGCCGTGGCGGGCAATGTGTTCCCAGTATCCGTCGAGGACGGGACGCCGCGGTGTCCCGCCAGCCAGACCGGGTCGTTCGCGACTGTGGTGACGCTCACGACCAGGTCCAGGTCACGCCTCGCCTCGGAGAATACCTCGGGTGGCACGCCGGCCAGCGGCACCGGGGCGGCTGCCTTGTCATCGAGGGGGAGGAAGATGACGTGCCCGGCGGCGCAAAGGTCGATAGCGACGTCGGTGCCGAGGTCGTCCAGCCGGGTGATTGCCCAGCAGGCTCGCAGGCCGGCCGCCGGGCTAGCCCGTGGGCCTGCCCGAACCGCAGGACGTGACCGGCGTACCGGTCCGTGGCCAGCCCGTCCTGGCGTTCGGCTCCGGTGAGCTGGTGCGTCTCGCGCCACAGCTGGCGCAGCGGCTGGATGATTCCCCGGCGGCTGGCGAGCTGGCGGAGCTGGTCTACCTCGCCGGGCCGGCCAGCATCGGGTGCAGCAGCCGGACCAGGGTACCCGGCGGGACCTGCCACGGCCCGCCCGGCGTGTGAACGATGCGGCCACCGGGGTCAGGGAAGCCGCTCATCGCGGGAGCGCCTGGCGGGGTGAAGGTCCACGCCAGGCGGGTGGCGAACCAGCCGCTGACCGGATGCTGTACCTGCTGTTCGGCAGCACCCGCCGCGCTCTTCCGCAGCAGTCTCTCCACCAACGCAATCACCAGCCAGAACGCCTTGTGGCATTCCGTGCCGTCACCCGGCTGGGAGACCGCTGCCAGCAGCCGGTCATCACCCGCTGCCAGGTTCAGGTCCATCCGGGACAGCGTAGACAGGCTGCGATCCGCGACAGTGAAGTAACCATGCTCATCCGCCAGTCGCTCTGCCTACGCGAACATCAGGCACCGCTGCTGCTCAGCGCCGAGCGGGGAGAAACCCCCGGCCGGATCCCACTCCTGATACGCTCTCAGCGCCGCCCCGGACACCTCCAGCCCTTCCCGCCGCCCCAGAACCTCAGCCCCGCCGTCCTGCTGGAGCCTGCCGTGCTCGCTCACGATCTCCGCCAGGAGCTGACGGCCTTCAGCCAGGCGTTCCCGGGACAGCTCATCCAGTACCAGGCAGGGGCCACCGGCCGCCCCAGGCATCCCATCCACGGCAGGACACTAAACCAGATCAAGCCCGGCAGACAGCCTCACATCACAACGATCCCGCAGCGGTCACATCGGCAGAAGAGCTTGAGGCGCCGAAGCCGGGTTGACTGCCCAGCCGCCCCGCCCGCCCCCGCGCCCGTTCTTCCCCTGCGTGCCCCTGGCACGGACCCCCGTCCTCATCGCGGTGCGCGTCCAGCCACGCACCCTCGTCCTGGTCCTGGTGCGTATCCTGATGCGCACCCCCGGGTCCTGGCTCCTGCCCGGCTGTCCCTTCGGCCCCGGCGGCGCGCAGGTCCAGGGCCCGGCGCTATCACGGAGACTCGGGCTAGGCGTCTCCCAGATACCCGGCGAAGAGGCTGCTGGGGTCACGGGCGGCGCGGATGCGGGTGAACCGGCGCCACGCCGGGTCCGACATGAACGGGGCGGGGCGGACGGTGAAGTCGCTGTCGCCGAGGTAGCAGCCGGGGGAGAAGGGCTCGAGGCGGCGCATCGTCTCGCTGACCCAGCGCCGGCAGGCGGCGTCCTGCGCTGGGGACTCGCAGACCACATATGTCGCGAAGTAGATGTCGGTCTGCAGCGACACCGCCATGTCGGGCCTGTCCCGGCCGGGCAGGTGGGCCAGGTCGAACCAGATGGAGAACGACTTCGCGGTCGGCAGGTCAGTGAAGGCCGGCTCCATGGCGGGGATCAGCGCGGCCGGCTCGCCGGCCAGGTAAGCGTTGTCGACGACGTAGCGGTGACCTTCGGGGTTGGCCCGGATCTGCTCGGCGCGCAGGTCCTCGATCGCGGCCGGCTGGGCGATCTTCGCGGCCAGGGCCCGGGGCGCCACCGGGCAGGTGTCAAGCACGGCCAGCGAGGCGGGGCCGCCGTCGAAGCTGACACCGTCCACCACCAGGGCCGGCTGGTCCAGCCCCGGTGGCGTGAGACCCACCATGACCAGCTCTACGCAGTCCGGGACCTCATGCCGCGCGGCATGAATCCAGGTGAGCACGTCTCGCGCGACGGAGGCCGGATACACATACGTGGTCTGAGTCAGCGAGCGGTACCGTTCGCGGGTCCGCAGGTGAAACGCCGTGACGACGCCGAAGAACCCAGGTCCGGAACCGCGTGCGGCCCAGAACAGGTCGGCATTCTCCGTTTCCGACGCGCGGACCAGTTCGCCGTCCGCGGTCACCATGTCGATCGCCTCGACCGACTCGGCGGCCCAGCCCCAGCCGCGGCAGTTCCAGCCCATCCCGCCCTGCAGCAGGAACCCGCCCAGCCCCACCGTGGGACAGTGCCCGCCCGCGAAGAAACGGCCGTGCCGGGCCAGGAACGGGTCCAGGTCCGTGCCGCCGCGTACGGCGGGCCCGACGGTGGCCAGGCCGGTCGAGGCGTCGTAGTTCATCCCGGTGAACGCCGCCAGGTCGATCAGCAGCGCCTCGTCTCGTACGCTCCAGGCTGGCCAGCTGTGGCCGCCTGATCGCACCGCTACCCGCCAGCCGTTCGCCGCGGCCAGCCGCACACCGGCCGCGACGTCCGCCGCATCGGCGGCGCGCAGCACGGCGGATGGCCGCCGCGATGGGCGGCGCTGGTTGAATACCCGGCTCAGCACGGCCTCGTCAAAGCCGGCCTCGCCGGGGCGGAAGAGCTCACCGGTGAACATCAGTACGGTACCCCCGCATCAGAAGCGCGCCTCGGGATCGAACGTCGCGTACGGAGCCCGGGGGAGCGGGCTCGTTTACATATACCCGGTCCGGCCGGTACTGCCAGTGCGTCGTGGGCGGCCGGTCCGGCCTGTGCTCCTCCAGCATCGGCGGCGGGTCGGCCATGTCCTCTGGCTGCTCCACCCAGCTGCGCCCGAATGGCGCCAGGAAGATGCCGTAGACATGCAGGTGCCAGATCTTCCACTCGCCTTCCTCGACGATGAAAAGCCGCGGAATTGCCAGCATCAGTCGTCGCAGTATGACCCGCCACATGCTAATGCGCGCACGCCAGAGGGAAAGGCCTTCATCGCGCGGCGCTCCTTTCCGGCGACATAGTCGAATCGTGTCCCGGACGCTATCACTCGTTGTATATGGCAAGGAAATAGAGAGACCGCATGGGAGGCATCCGCCGTATTGATAGGTAGGGTGGCTGCACCGCGCTCACGCGCGCCCGCCAGCGTAGCAAATGCGCGATCGTGCCGGCGCATCTGACCGGAAGGTGTCAAGCTGGGCACGGAGGCTGAGATGGATGATCCGAGGGTCGTTTCACGAGATGAGTGGCTGGCTGCCCGCAGGGAGCTGCTAGCGCGGGAGAAAGAATTCACTCGTCAGCGCGACGCGCTGAACACCGAGCGGCGCATGCTGCCGATGGTGGAGATTGACAAGGAATACCTCTTCGAGTGCCCAGACGGCCAGGCAAGCCTGCCCGGCCTGTTCGAGGGCCGCGGTCAGCTGCTGATCTACCACTTCATGTTCGACCCGGGCTGGGACGAGGGCTGCCCGTCTTGCTCGTTCCTGACCGACGGCATCGGTCACCTCGCCCACCTGCACGCCCGGGACACCACGCTGGCCCTGGTCAGCCGGGCGCCGCTGGACAAGCTCACCGCGTTCCGGCAGCGGATGGGCTGGAACGTGCCCTGGTACTCCTCCTCCGGCAGCGATTTCAACTACGACTTCCACGTCACCCTCGACCCTGCGGTGGCCCCGTTCGAGTACAACTACCGGAATCTTGACGAGCTCGGACCTGACTGGCAGGGATGGACCGGCGAGATGCACGGCATCAGCGCCTTCCTGCGTCGCGGCGATCGCATCTTCCACACCTACTCCAGCTACGCGCGGGGCACAGACATGGTCAACAGCACCAACCAGTGGCTGGACCTGACCGCTCGCGGCAGGCAGGAAGACTGGGAGCGCCCGCCCGGGCGCAGCGACGGCCCGCTGCTGAGCTGGCTCCGCCACCACGATAGATACGGCACGGCTGCGGCTGAGCAGGGGCCGGCGCGGTTCACATAATGGCGACTGGATTCACTGGGGCACCCACGCCGCCGGTGATGGGCAGGCCGGCGGCGACCAGCAGGAACTCGTAGACACGCCTGGCTGCGCACTCGGCGGCGAGCGCGTCGAGGTCGAACATCTCGCCGATGGCCAGGCCCATGTTGGGGATGGCGATCTGGTGCAGCGGGGCGAAGCAGGGCTCGCCGAACTCGTAGGGGCGCACTTCGAGGGCGCAGGTATCGCTGGCGATCGCGGCGATCTCACTGCCGTGCAGCCAGCCGAGCGTGCCGAAGGACAGGCCCGGTGCGGGGCCATGCGAGTACCCCGCCCATGAGCCGAGGCGGCGGCAGCGGGTCAGCTGGCCGGTCCGGATCAGCACGATATCGCCGCGCCCGACCGTGACGTCCTGCGTGTGGATCGTGGTGCGGAGATGTTCCTCGGTGATGGTGAAGCCGTCGTCCAGTTCGCCTTGGCCTAGCACTCGGCCGAGGTCCAGCAGCACACCGCGGCTGACGAAGGCGGCGGCCTGCCGCTCAACGCCAGTGACCTCGTCGCCGGCGCCGGTGATCACCATCTCCCTGGGGCGCCCGTTCCAGCCGATGCCGTGGTCGAAGATGTGGCCGAGGCCGTCCCAGTGGGTGCTGGCCCGCAGCGGCATGAATACGACGCTCTCCGCGTCGCCGAAGCCTTGCGGGGTACCGTCGCTTCCCGAGTCGAGCATGGTGTGGATCGGATTGCCGCGGCCGCGGGCGTCGCTGCGCGGGCCATCGCGGTTGAACTCCATGGCCAGCGAGAACGCGCGGCCGTGCCTGGCCAGGCCCGCGGCCTGAGCCCGCTTGCCTTCGTCGATGAAGTTGAGGGTGCCCAGCACGTCGTCGGGTCCCCAGCGGCCCCAGTTCCGGTACTTGCGCCGCGCCTCGGCCAGGGCGTCGTCGAGCAGCGCCGTCATGGCGTCAGCCCGAACAGTGCGGTCGCGTTGCCGCCGGTGATGGCGTCGCGGTCTTCCGGGGGCAGCGGCCCGAGGCGCTGCACCGGGTCGTCGACTCCCATGTCGAACGGGTAGTCGGTGCCGAGCATGATGCGGTCCGCGCCCGTCACGTCGATCAGCTGGCGCAGACCCGCCGGGGTGTAGACCAGCGAGTCGAACCAGATCCGCCGCAGGTAGCTGCTCGGCGGCTCGGCGCAGCCGCGCGCGTCCGGCCTGACCTGCCAGGCATGGTCCCCGCGGCTCAGGTAGCCGGGCAGGTATCCGCCGCCGTGCACCGATATCAGCTTCAGGCCTGGATGCCGGTCCAGCAGCCCGGAGAAGATGATGTGCGACAGGGCGACCGTGGTCTCGGCCGGCTGGCCCACCGTGTTGCCGAGGTAGTACGCGGCCAGCCGGGAGCCCAGGCTGGAGCCCCACGGATGGATGAGCACGACCGCGCCCATCCCGGCGGCGGCGGCCCAGAAGCCTTCGTGTGCCGGATCGGCGAGCTCACGGTTCGCTATCTGCGACCCGACGCAGACTCCCTTGAGCCCGAGGGTGCCGACGGCATGCTCCAGTTCGGTCACGGCCAGGCCTGGATGCTGGAGCGGTACGGTGCCCAGGCCGGCCAGCCGGTCCGGCGCTAGCGCGCAGTGGGCGGTGACTGCCTCGTTGACCGTGCGGGTGTACCGCGCGGCGAGCTCGCTGCCCGCCCAGTAGTGGTGCATCGGCATCGGCTCGACGACCTGGATGTCCACGCTCATCGCGTCCATGTCCGCGAGCCGCTGCCCGGCGTCCGTCATCGCCGGGGTCACCCGCTCCAGCTGGGCCCGGTTCACGGCCAGGCTCTCGGCGGAGTGACACTGCCGTTCCTGGGCCAGTTCGGCCGCGAAGCCGGGCTCGCCTGCCACCAGCGCGTCCGCCGCGGGGACCGCCAGGTGCGCGTGTACGTCGATATTCACTATGCCGGCACCTCGAGGGCGCTGAGCGTCTCCGCCATGATCGCGGCGGGGTCGGCGCCCGGGGTGTCCGGGTGGATTTCCCAGTCCAGCAGGGTCATGGAGTTCTCGACCACCATCGTCACCCGGCTCAGCCGGCGGCGCATGAACTCCTTCAGCGCGGACTCCACCGGCTCGCCCGCGGTGAGGACTTCCGCCAGCACGATCGCGTCCTCGGCGCACATCGCGGCGCCCTGCGCGATCAGCGGCGGGCAGGCGTGCACGGCATCGCCGATGAGGATCACCCGGTCCTGGTACCAGGGGTCAGGGACCAGCAGTGACTCGATCCGCTGGTAATTAACCGGAGTGCCGTCGGTGATCTGGTCCCGGATGCTGGCCCAGCGCCCGCCGTATCCCGCTGACCGTTCACGGAGCACCTGGCCGGCCGGGCGGTCACCGGGACCAGCCGCCGGGGTGTCCTCATCCAGAAGGTAGGCGTAGCACTGGGTGGCGGAGATCGGGCTGTAGCCGGCCTTGTAACGCGGGCCCTCGTAGAACAGCTCGGAGCACTCCATGTCCGGGTCGCGGTCGGCGAGGATACGCCAGATGCTCATCCCTGTCGGCCGCGGCGCGGTGGTGATACCCAGGCGGCTCCGCAGCTCGGACTTGATGCCATCCGCCCCGATGACCAGGTCATAGCGCCCCGTGCTGCCGTCGGTGAACGTCACGTCCACGCCGGCGGCATCCGATGACCAGTCCGCGATGGTCAGCCCGAGCCGGACCCGGACGCCTGCCGCGTACACCGCGGCGGACAGGATCTCCTGCAGGGCGGACCGCATCGCGCCCATCGTGGCCGGCAGGTCCGGGCCGCCGGTACGCGGCGTGGCGGCCTCGACGATCAGCGAGCCGTCCGCCCGGCTCAGCCGCACCCGGTCAAAAGGAAAACCGCGTTCCCGCACGCTATCCCAGACGCCAATCACCTTAAATGCGCGGAGCGCATTTCCCTGCAGCGTGATTCCGTGCCCGGTCCCGGTCCATTCGGGGACTATCTCGGCAAGGTCAACCTCGGCACCGCGCTGTGCAAGTGCGGTCGCGGCGACACTGCCGGTAATGCCACCGCCCACGACCAAGAACCTCATTCGTCTTCCCCTCATTGTTCCCGGTGCCACATGACGCTAGCGTCCCGGCGGAGGCAAGCGGAAATAGCGATGCGGAATACAAGCCATTAGAAGCGTGCCAATGGCGCCCGGCGAAGCGTGCCAATGGCGCCAACGGGCACGCTCAGCCACCCCGCAAGCCCGGTTCAGCGATGCCGTTGGCACCATTGGCATGCTGGCGAGCGGTCGGGTGGCGGCTTCCGTCATCACGGGGCGATCATTCCCGCGGACAGGTCGATGTCCGCTCCGCAGAGGCCAGGCATGCCGAGCATCGCGATGACCGCCGCGCCTACCTCGGCCGGCTCGACCAGCCGGCTCAGCGCTGCCCGGGACACGAAGTCATGTTCGGCCTGCTCGTAGGTGATGCCTGAGTGGGCCGCCTCGAGCGTGAAGTTGCGTGCGATCCGCGGCCCGCGCGCCGGGCCGGGGGACAGCGTGTTCACGCTGATCCCGAGCGGCCCGACCTCGAAGGCCAGTGTCCTGGTCAGGCCGATGATGGCCAGCTTGCTCGCCACGTACGGCGTGCGGTGGATCAGCGGCCGCTTGCCGCTGACCGAGGCGAGGTTGATGATGTCGCCTCGGCCTGCGCGGGCCATCGCCGGGATGAAGGCCTGGCACATCAGGTACACGCTGCGCACGTTGACCGCGAACACCTCGTCCCAGTCGGCGGTGGCGATGCTGGTCAGCGGCTTGACGGGCCCGGGGATACCGGCATTGTTGATCAGTATTGACGGCGGATCGTCCGCTAGCGTGCTGGCCAGAGCCGTCACGGAGGCTTCGTCGCTGACGTCCGCGGCCGCTAGCCGGTGCCCGGCACCGGACAGCAGCGCAAGGGTCTGCCGCAGCGTCGCCTCGGTGCGGCCCACGCAGATCACCTGGGCACCCGCCTCGGCAAGGGCCAGGGCGATGGCCTGGCCGAGCCCGCCGCCCGCGCCGGTGACCAGCGCCGTCCGTCCCGCGACGGTCATGCCTGTGCTGCCGTGAGCCACGCCGGGGCCGCTCCGTCCGGCGCCACAGCGCGCAGGTCGCCGGACCTCGCATGTCCCTCGAACAGCTCGACGCGTGCGGCGCGGCCGCATATCTCACCGAGCCGGGCGCTGGAGACCGGGTCGGTCACCTCCTGGTAGGTGACGGTGCGCAGGTACTTGCCGACCCAGAGCCCGCCGGTATAGCGAGCGGACTTGCGGGTGGGCAGTACGTGATTGGTGCCGATGACCTTATCGCCGAACGACACGCAGGTGCCCGCGCCCAGGAACAGGGCGCCGTAGTTGTGCATCGATTCCAGCGCCCGCCGCGGCTGCTCGGTGAGCACCTCGACATGCTCGAACGCGAACGCGTCGGCCAGCGCGAATGCCGCGTCGAGATCGGCCGTGACGTGCACCTGCCCGTGATCGCGCCAGGCAGGCTCGGCGAAGTCGCGGGTCGGCAGGCCGGGCAGCAGCCGCTCGATGTGCGCGATCACCTCCCGGCCCACCCGCTCGGACGTGGTGATGAGGATAGCGGGGGAGTCGGGGCCGTGCTCGGCCTGGCTGAGCAGGTCGACAGCGACCGTCACCGGGTCGGCGTGCTCGTCGGCGATCACCAGTATCTCCGTCGGCCCGGCGAACAGGTCGATGCCGACCTCGCCGAACAGCTGCCGTTTCGCCTCGGCGACGTACGCGTTGCCTGGCCCGGCGATCAGGTCTACCCGGCCCATGGACTCGGTGCCGAGTGCCATCGCCGCGACGGCCTGCACGCCGCCGAGCAGCCAGATCTCGTCCGCCCCCGCCAGGTGGGCAGCGGCGACCGTGGCCGCGGGGATCTCACTGCGGATCGGCGGCGTGCAGGCGGTGACCCGGGAGACACCGGCCACCTTGGCGGTGACGATCGTCATGTGCGCCGAGGCGACCAGCGGGTAGCGCCCGCCTGGGATGTACGCGCCGGCCGCGGCGACAGGCACGTGCCGCTGGCCGAGCTTCACGCCGGGCAGAGTCTCGACCTCGAACTCGCTCATCGAGTCCCGCTGATGCTGCGCGAACGTGCGGACCTGATCCTGGACGAACCGGATGTCCTCGATCACCTGCTCAGGTACCCCGGCGATGATCTCCTCGATCCGGCCCGGGGACAGCCGTACCGGGGTCCAGCTGTCGAACCGCTCGGAGTACTCCCGGACCGCCTCGTGGCCTCGCGCCCGGATATCGGCGATGATCCCGGTCACGGTGGCGCGCACCGCGTCCAGGGTGGCGGCGGTCCGCGACGCCGGCTCTGGTCCCTTGAGAATCACTACTTACCCTCCACGAGCTCGATGAGGTTGCCGTCAACGTCCGCGATGAACGCCATCCGGACACCGGGTTCCGGGGACTGCCGTGGATCCCACACCGCTGTCGCCCCGGCCGCCACCAGCCGAGCGAAGTCCGCGTCCAGCGAGGCGGTCTCCATGGCGAAGTGCCCGTAGCCGCGGATCAGCAGGTCGGCACCGGGATCAGGCTCGCCACGCACCGGCGCGGAGCTGTCCCGTTCCAGCAGCTCGACCCGGATGCCGTTGCCGAGCATGAACAGCCCGCGCAGCCCGATCGGGGGTATCTCGAACGCGAAACCCTCGGTGAAACCGAGTACCTCGGCGTACCAGGTGCGGGACCGGTCCAGGTCCGCGACCGACAGCCCGACATGATGGAATCTCATATCCTGTCCCTGATTCTGCGTTCGCGGCCGTAGAGGGCGACGGTGGCGAGGATGAGCGTGCCGAAGATGACCTGCGCGGCGGCGGCGTTGACGTTCAGTACCGAGATCAGGAACGGGTCAAGCGCGGTGACGATCAGGGCGCCGAGGCAGGTCCGCAGGTAGTCGCCGCGGCCGCCCATCATGGTGCCGCCGACGATCACCGCGGCCAGCCCAGGGAACAGGTAGTTGTTCCCGATATTGGTGTCACCACCGGTGCTGAACCCGGCGAGCAGGACGCCGGCCAGCCCAGCGAGCACGGCGCTGGAAGCGTAGACGCCGGTCCAGACGCGCCGGGTCCTGATGCCGGCGAGCTCGGCGGCCCTGGGCCCGGACCCCGTCAGGTACAGCTTGCGGCCGAGCGGGGTCCTGGCGAGGATCACGGTGATGACGACGGCGAGGACGATCCAGGCCGCGATGATCGGCGGGAGCGGGATGCCGAAGGTCCTGGCGTCCTGCGCAGTGAAGGTCTGCAGCCAGCCTGGGCCGGTGCCGTTGAGCAGCGTGGAGTTGGTGCCGAGCAGGGCACCGACCACGATGGAGCTCATGCCGAGCGTGACAACCAGCGGTTCCAGGCGAAAGCGATGGCAGAGCCAGCCGGAGGCCCCGCCGCAGGCAAGGCAGATGGCGAGCACTATCAGGGCGCAGAGCGCGAAGTTCCAGTGTTCAAGGCCGGCCAGGTGGGTGGTGAGCAGGTTGCCCGCGACGATGTACGCGGCGATCGAGAAGTCGAGGCCGCCAACCAGGATCGCGAGTGTCTGCCCCGCCGCGGCGATACCAAGGAACGATGCCTGCAGCAGGATCGGCGACAGCAGGCCAGCCCAGGAGAAGTTGCCGTCTTTCGCCCCGATGTAAGCGACGATGGTGAGCAGGACGACGACCTGCAGCAGGGGAATCCTGCGCTGCGCGCCGGCGATCCTCCGCAGCGCCCGCGTTCCGCTCCCCGCCTCGGCGGGGGTGTCCAGGCTTGTCATGCCCGAGCCCCCCTTGTCCCCCCGGACCCCCGCGGTCCCGCGCGGCCCGCTCGGTTAACGGCGGCGACGACGACCGCGAGTATGAGCGTGGCGCCGTAGACGGCCTCCGACCAGTAACCGGACAAGCTGACCGCGCCCAGTAGGTTCTCGATGAGGAAGATGATCGCGGCGCCGAGGAGGGCGCCGAGCAGGCTGCCCCGGCCTCCGGTCATCGAGTTGCCGCCGAGCGCGACGGCCGCGAGGGCCAGCAGGATGTAGGGCGTGATGAAACCGGTATCGGCCTCGGCCTGGTGGAGCTGGGCGACGATCGCGATTCCGGCCAGGCCCGCGATGGCGCCGCCGATCGTGTAGGCAAGGGTGCGGACGGCGGTCACGTTGACCCCGGCGGTGTAGGCGGTGGTCTCGCTGCCGCCGACGGCCAGCAGCGTCCTGACGAACGGCGTGCGGCGCAGGCCCCACCAGGCCAGCAGCGGGACGGCAAGCAAGATGAGCCCGCCGGGCACGCCACCGACCTTAATGCCCAGGTCGGTGAGCCATCCGGTGGTGCCGGATACCGGGGATGGCGCGTAGCCGAGCGCGAAGCCGGACAGGATGAAGTTCATGCAGAGGGTCGCGACCACGGCCTGGAAGCGGCCGTAGTTCACCAGTACCCCGTTGACCGCGCCGATCACCGCGCCGGCGGCTACCGCGACCGGGAGGATCACGAACGGGCTGGTGATGCGATGGCCGAGCAGCATCACCTCCACCACGACGGAGACGAAGGCGAACAGCGGGGCCACGGAGATGTCGATGCCGCCGCCGAGGATCGCCGGGGCAGAAGCCATGGCGAGCAGCGCCGGGGGAGCGAGCTCGGTCAGCGTCACCGGCCACGTCGACCAGGACAGGAACGAGTGCTGGGCAATGACGTTCGCGATCAGCAGCCCAACGGCGAGCACAGCAGGCAGCAACCAGGCGCGCTCCCGACCGCGCGACGACCCCCAAGGGGTCGTACGCTCCGACCCCGAGGGCCTCGCCCGCTCCGACCCCTTGCGGGTCGCCAGGGGGGAACGGGGGGCGGGAGACCCCCCGTGCGCAGGGGGGGTCTGGGGGGGATCGTCCCCCCGAGGCAACACAGCCTCAAAAAACTCTCCTACTATGGCCGCCCTGGAAAGCAGCGCCCGGTCGAGTTCCGCGGCGGGGGCACCGTCGCGGAAGATCAGGACACGGTCCATGAGCTCCAGGTGCTCGTCGACCTCGGTGGAGAGCATGACGATCGCGATGCCGGACGCCGCGAGCTCGCGTAGCAGGGTGTACATGTCGCGCTTGGCGCCGATATCGACGCCGCGGGTGGGGTCGTTCAGTAGCAGCACCTGGGGATCGGACGCCAGGGCGCGCGCTATGACGACCTTCTGCTGGTTGCCGCCGGACAGCGTGGTGATCGCGTCGCTGTCGCGGCCGAGCCGGATCGAGAGCCGGCTCACGTAGCCAGCCAGCCGGGCGGACGCCGCCTTCGCGGAGATGAACCCGCCGCGGGTGTCCTTGCCCATCGTCGCGGCGGCGAAGTTCTCCCTGATGGACAGCGGCGGGAAGATCGACTCCGTGCGGCGGTCCCTGGCCACGTAGGCAGTCCGGACGCCGGCGCCCATCAGGGACGTGAGGTACTCGTCCTGACCCTGGCCCTCGAGGCCAGCCAGGCCCACGATCTCCCCGGCGCGCAGGCCGAGCCCGTTGCCGGGCAGGATCACCCCGCCCGGCCCCGCCCCGGCCTGGTGCTGAGCCTCGGGCTGGACGAGCTGCTCGCCGCCGGTCATCAGCTCGACCAGGCGGCCGACGGCCGCCTCCTCGCGGCCGATGGTGGCGACCGACTCGCCCGAGCGGAGCACGGTGACCCGGTCGGCGATCTCGTCCACCTCGTCCATGCGGTGCGAGATGAACAGGACCGCCAGGCCGTCAGCGGTCCGCCGCCGGAGGGCGGCGAACAGCCGGTCGCGGGTCGCCACGTCCAGGGCCGAAGTCGCCTCGTCGAGGACGAGTACCTTCGGCGAGCGCAGCAGTGCCCGGCCGATGGCGACGGCCTGGCACTCGCTGAGGGATAGCGACCCGGCCGGGGTGGCGAGGAACGTGTCAGCGCAGTCGCCGAGGAGCTCGGCCAGCACGGACCGGGCGCGCTGGCACCGCTCCCCGCGATCCGCGCCCGCCGCTCGGCGCAGGATCCCGTCGGTTCCGAGCCAGAGGTTGTCGAGCACGGACTGGTCAGGCACGGACTGCACTTCCTGGAAGACAGTGGCGACACCGGCGGCCATCGCCGCGCGCGGACTCGCCGCGCGCAGCGGGGACTGCTCGATGAGCACCGCGCCCGAGTCGGGCCTGTGCACCCCGGAAAGGATCTTGACCAGGGTGGACTTGCCCGAGCCGTTCTCCCCCATGAGCGCGTGCACTTCACCGGCACGCAGCTCAAGAGAGGCGCTTCGCAGCGCGACCGTAGGGCCGAAGGCTTTCCTCAGGCCCTCGATCCGCAGCAGCCTAGCCGAGGGCGCCGAGGTTTCCGGAATGTGAGTCTGCGTCATAGCGGAGGATTCAGCCGAGCAGGTCGGACAGCTCGGAGGCGGGCAGCACGTTGAGGCTGGCGGGGCCGCCCGCGTTGCCGGTGGAGGTGGTGGTCATGCTGGACGTGTACCACTGGCTGACGTTGGCGTTGGTTACCAGCGGGGTGTCGAGCACGATCGCGGAGACCTTCACGCCTTTCCCCGCGAACAGGGCCTGGACGATGTCCAGGGCCGCCGTGGCGATCTGCGGCGGGGTCGCGGTGATGCCGGCGCCCTTGTAGCTCGACGCGTTCTGGGCCCAGTAGGCGAGCTCGCCGTCTTCGAGGGAGTCGTTGGCGATCTCGGGGACGGTCTTGCCCGCGGCCTGGAAGCCTTCAAGCACGCCGGTCGCGCCTGAGCCGGAGGTGATGGCGGCGGCGATCGTCGCCGGATGGGTCTCGAGGTAGGTCTGCACGTCGCTCTTGGCTGTGGCGTCGGAGAACTGGTCGTAGATCGTGTCGTTCGTGGTGATCTTCGGGCACTTCGCGAAGACGGCATGGACCCCGTCGTAGGTCGCGATGTCGATGGCCACGCCGGAGATGCCGCGGACGTCGAGGACGTTGCCTGAGCCGCCGATATCCTTGACGACCTGCGCCGCCATCTGCGCGCCCTGCAGCCAGTCGTTGGCGCCGACGGAGATCGTGTCGGCGGAGCCGACCGCGTTCAGCAGGGAGATCGACGGGATGCCGGCGCTCGCCGCGTTCTGCACTGCCGTGGTGAATGCGCTGGAGGACAGCGGCTCGTAGACGATGACGGCGTCCTTCTTCTCCACCATCTGGTTGAAGTCGGCGACCTGGGCGGTCACCTCGTCGGAGGAGGTCACCTCGTCCACGGTGTACCCGGCGGACTTGAGCATGCCCGCGAGGATCATCTGCAGTGCCAGCTGGTAGCCGTTGTCGGTCTCCGACAGCAGGAAGCCGATGGTCTTGCCTGACGAGGACTTCGGCTTCCAGCTCGCGAACGCGCTCTTGTAGACACTGACCGGGTAGCCGTCATACAGGCTGCTCACGGCGGACGGCAGGGCGGCGAGCACGCCGTCAGGGTCGCTGGGCAGGCTGGTCGGGATCGTGCCGCATGGGCCGCTGAGAGCCGAGGCGGGGGAGGTGCTGGCACCCGTGCTGGCGGCCGGACTGGTCGATCCCGCGGCGGGAGAGCTGGATGAGCTCGAGCATGCCGCCGTCGCGGCTAGCACGGTCGTGGCGAGCAGCGCCGCGCTGGTCAGGAACAGCGGCGGTCTGCCTTGACGTGGGGATTTCCTGGCCATCCAGATCTCCTTATACGGGCGGGGCCTGGAACAGGCCCGGGTCAATGTCGTTGAAGCTTTCCTTCGCGACCAGCTCGTTCATCGGGTTGGCGGTGCCCCACTGGTCCTGCACCATCGGGTCGCGCATGTCGTACAGGTGGGGGTGCCAGGTGTCCTCGTCCAGCTCCGCGAGGGCGGTGGTGTACTCGATCGTGTTGCCCTGCGGGTCGAGGAAGTAGCTGAAGGTGTTGTCGCCGGCCAGGTGCCGTCCCGGCCCCCACACCTTCTTCGTGCCGGCCCGCAGCACCCGGCCGGTGCCGCGCATGTACTCATCCAGGCCGCGCAGCTCGAACGACACGTGATGCAGCGCGACGTGCGGGCCGCGGGCGATGGCGAAGCTGTGGTGCCGCGGGTTGCAGCGCATGAAGTGCATGACGTCGCCGAGCGTGTCGGAAAGGGCAAAATCCAGGTGCCGCTCGTACCAGGCCCGCGTCCGGTTGATGTCCATAGAGTTCAGAACGACGTGGCTGAGCCGGACAGGGATGGATTCACGTTCCTCGATCTGGCGGTGTGCCCGGGGCGCGACATCACTGGAGACCTCGACGGTCCGCCCGTCGACGTCGAAGAACCGGAACCCGTAGCCGCCGCCAGGGGTGTGCAGCGGGCCAGGCTCCGTCGCCAGGGTGACCCCGGCCGTGCCGAGCCGCTGTGCCAGCGCGTCCACCTGCCAGGAGCTCTCGGCGCCGAAGGCGACCAGGTCCAGCCGCTTGTCCTGGTCGTGGCGCAGCCGGATGATGTAGTTCTCCGGCGATCCCTCCGCGGCGAGGAAGGCGATGCCGGTGTCCCCGCCGACCTGGGTCAGGCCCCAGACACTGGTGTAGAACTCGAGCTGGCGTCCGAAGTCGGGGACCGCCAGGTCTACGTGGCGCAGGTGCGTGATGAGCCGGTCCTTCATGCCGGGAACTCCTTAACGCATACGTTTCGCTGGGTGCCCAGCGTCTGCTGAACAGCCGGGCCGGTGATCTCCGCCTCGATGACGTCGCCTGGCTGCAGGAACTCGCCCCAGTGCGCGCCGTTGCCGGCCGGGGACCCGGTGAGCAGCAGGTCCCCGGGTGAGAGGGGGACCCGCTGCGAGGCGTAGCTGACCAGCGTGGCGATGTCGAAGATCATGTCGCTGGTGCTGGCGTCCTGGCGGAGCTGGCCGTTGTGCCGCAGCGTGATCCGCAGGTCCATCGGGTCTGGTACCTGAGGTGCCGGGACCAGGAATGGCCCGGCCGGGAGGAAGGTGGGGGAGTTCTTCGCCCGCAGCCAGTCGGTACCGATCCGGTCCAGGTCCGGCCGGTACACCAGGTCCCTGGTGGTGATGTCGTCGCAGATCAGGTACCCGGCGACGTACTCAAGGGCGGTCTGGGCCGGCACCCGCCTGGCCGGACGGCCGATGACCACCGCCAGCTCGAGTTCCCAGTCATGCTGGGTGCCTTCGGTCGGGAGCACGATATCGTCGCGGGCGCCGCATAGCGCGCTGGGCAGCCCGGCGAACAGGTACGGTTCGCCGGCCGCCGCGCGGGTGGCCATCATCTGCTCGGCGTCGGCCCGGACCTGCTCCGCGCTCCGGCCGCGGTAGCTGTCCTTCTCGGACACGATGATGTCGATGACGTGCTGGCGGTAGTTGGCGCCGCTCTGCAGGATCTGGCCGGGCCGCACCGGCGGTGCGGCCCGCAGCTCGTCCGCCGGGATCCACCGGCCGGGCGCGCCCGCCAGCTCGCCAAGCCGGCCGAGGGCGGCTGCCCAGTCGCCGAGCAGGTCCCGGACGCTGGGCTGGCCCCCGTAGCCGGTCCCGAGCACATTCCGCAGGTCCAGCACCCGGTCGCCCGCGATGAGCCCGGCGAACTCACCGGCCGGACCGCCCGGCTCGGTGAACGTGCCGAGCGCGAACGGAACGCTCAACGGGGCCACGCTGCCTCCTGAATGGGTTGCCTGATGTCCGGTGAGCGTAAGTGCGGCGGCCCCGGCGGGGGAAATATCAATTCCTCATACCAGGCATTCAGAGTCTGGGTGCCGGCAGCGACCGGGCGGCCTCGGCCAGGACGCCGCGAAGCCAGCTCTGGGCGGGATCGCCGGTACGCGTGGGGTGCCACCAGGCGGCTTCGACCAGCTCGACCCGGCCGAACGGAGGCTCG
>Ga0209530_1000696_pt1 | contig 20477 bp, 19 predicted proteins | sample BlaSpr_A8_Ref_O1_FD_187987 | JGI IMG/M metagenome (GOLD analysis project Ga0209530, IMG submission 187987) | Forest soil microbial communities from Thunder Bay, Ontario, Canada - Black Spruce, Ontario site 2_A8_Ref_O1 (SPAdes) (version 2) | ecosystem: Environmental > Terrestrial > Soil > Boreal...
CAGTCGTCGCCCGCCACGGCTTCTCGCGCCCCTTGCCCTCGCCGGTCTCCTCGACAAGGCCGTACTTCGCCAGCTGCCGGAGGTGGAAGGAGCACGTCCCCGACGACTCGCCGAGCCGCTCGGCGGCCTTCGTCGCGGTCAGCGGCCCTTCCGTGCGCAGCAGTCCCACCAGCGCCATCCGCACCGGATGCGCATACGCCCGCAGCGCACGCGGGTCCGTAAGCTTCGTGACCGACCGCTCATTTGCCATACTTGCGAAGATACCTTTGCAAAGCTTCCTTGGGAATACCTTTTTACAATCAGAACGGGCTGTGGCTAATGCCCCGGTAACATTCGCGGCCGCATAATAGTCAGATGGCAGGCAATGGAACGATCATCGCGGTGGCGCAGCTCGCGCTCGCCGTGGGCGAGGTAGAAGCGAACAGGAAGCTGGCGGCCGATGCCGTTCAGGCTGCCGCGGGACGTGGCGCGCAGCTGGTTGTGCTGCCGGAGCTGTGTGATTCCGGCTATGTCTTCGAGTCCGCGGCCGAGGCGCGGGAGCTGGCGACGTCCGCCGGTGACAGCGAGACGCTGAGGCAGTGGCGCGAGCTCGCCGCCGTGCATAGCGTGGTGATTGCCGGCGGGTTCTGCGAGCTCGGCCTCGACGGCCGACTGTACAACAGTGCCGCAGTCATCGACGGCTCCGGCACCCGGGTGCTCTACCGCAAGGCGCACCTGTGGGACGCGGAGAAGAAGGTGTTCACCCCCGGTGATGACCCGCCGCCGGTGGTAGAGCTGCCGTTCGGCAACGTCGGCCTGATGATCTGCTATGACCTGGAGTTCCCCGAGTGGGTGCGGCTGGCGGCGCTGGCCGGCGCCGACCTGATCGCCGCGCCGGTCAACTGGCCCGCGCCGGACCGTCCGGTACCGCCAGGCGAGCGTCCCGGTGAGGTCACCGGCGCGCAGGCCGCCGCCTCCGTCAACGGCGTGTTCATCGCGGTCGCCGATCGCTGCGGCCGCGAGCGTCGCGTGGACTGGATCGGCGGCTCGGTCATCATCGGGCGCGGCGGCTTCCCGCTGGCCGGCCCAGTGCTAGGCGACGAGCCCGCGGTGCTCACCGCGGCGTGCGACCTGTCCCGCTCCCGCGACAAGCGCATCAACGCCAACAACGACCTGTTCACCGACCGCCGCCCCGAACTCTACAGCGCCATCCTCCGCTAGCCAGGCCGCGGCGGAGCCGGCTCGGGGACGGCGGAACGTGCCGATGGCGCCAACGGGCTCGCTCAAACGCCCGGCAGGGCCGATCCAGCGATGCCGTTGGCGCCATTGGCACCTGGCGGGACGGCGGAAATTCGGTCGACGGCCGGGTTCTGCGTATCCATAATGAGCGGATGACAGGTCACGGCACGGTTATTGCGGTAGCTCAGCTCGCGCTGGCTGTCGGTGAGGTGGATACGAACCGGAAGCTGGCGGCCGATGCGGTCGAGGCGGCGGCGGGACGCGGTGCGCGGCTGGTCGTGCTGCCGGAGCTGTCTGATTCCGGCTACGTCTTCGAGTCCGCGGACGAGGCGCGCGGACTGGCGACTTCCGCCGGTGACAGCGAGACGCTGCGGCAGTGGCGGGCGCTCGCTTCAGCGCATGACGTGGTGATCGCCGGAGGGTTCTGCGAGCTCGGTCTCGACGGGCGGCTGTACAACAGTGCCGCCATCGTCGACGGATCGGGTACCCGGGCGGTTTACCGCAAGGTGCACCTGTTCGGTACCGAGAAGAAGGTGTTCACCCCTGGCGATGCCCCGCCGCCGGTGGTGGAGCTGCCCTTCGGCAACGTCGCCCTGATGATCTGCTATGACCTGGAGTTCCCCGAGTGGGTGCGGCTGGCGGCCATGGCCGGCGCCGACCTGATCGCCGCACCGGTCAACTGGAACGCGCCGGACCGTCCGCTGCCCCCAGGCGAGCGCTCCGGCGAGGTCGTGCTCGTGCAAGCAGCCGCCTCGGTCAACGGCGTGTTCATCGCCGTCGCCGACAGGTGCGGCAGCGAGCGGGGCGTGGACTGGGTAGGCGGCTCGGTCATCATCGGCCGCAGCTGCTTCCCCCTGGCGGGCCCGGTCCTCGCCGACGAGCCAGCGGTGCTCACCGCGGTGTGCGACCTGTCCCGCTCCCGCGACAAGCGCATCGGCCCCGACAACGACCTGTTCGGCGACCGCCGCCCCGGCCTCTACGCCCCCATCCTCCGCTAGCCCCGCCCATTGTCATCGTGCCGGACAAAACGCCCACCGCGCGCCGTCCGCTAGTAAGGCTACAGTTGTTGTCTGACGCCACGACCAATTTTCGGCCCGATATGTCCTTGTTTGAGTGGCGCTAACGTCAGGCAACAGCTGTAGCCCTACGGGTGAGGAGGTCAGCGGGCGGGGCTGGGGGGAGGTTGGGTGGTGGCGGGGTTAGGGGCGGGGGCGGCGGAACTCTGCGCGCCAGCGGAGTCTGGGGGCGGGGAGTTCTTCGTCGGGGAACTGCTCGATCCGATGGACCTGGAGGGGGCCGCCAGCTGCCTTTAGCTCGCTGGGGGTCAGGGGCCAGGGCATCATCGCCGGGTCTCGTTCCGGGTCCTCCTCGTCGGTCGCGCGGGCGATTACCAGCAGCGAGCCGCCGGGGGCGACCGGCTTGTGCAGCGCGGCGAGCGCCCGGGCGCGCACCGGGCCGTACAACGGCTGAACGGTATAGATCTCCACGACCAGGTCGAACATGCCCGTCCATGAGCCGGGCAGGTCCAGGAGGTCGGCGGTCACGTACTCTACGGCAGACCCCGGGTTGGCCTGCTTGGCCGCCGTAATGGCCGACGGGGCGATGTCGAACGCGGTCACCTCGAAGCCGTGGCTGGCCAGGAACTCCGCGTCGTACCCGAGCCCGCAGCCGACGACCAGGGCCCGCTTGCCGACGTTATCGGTAGCAGCGTCGGCGAACCATTCCACCAGGTGCGGGTTCGGCGTACCGTCTGCCCAGGGGACCACGGACACCCCGGCTTCGGCCTCGCGGTACAGCGTCTCGAACCAGCCGGTCTCGTCCCCTGCGGCTGCCGCCTCCGCCGCCAGCTGGCGGGCGCGGAGCCGTACGCGATCGTCGTCTGCGTCCATCAGGAGATGCTAACGCCCGCCCTAACCGGCCGCACCGGCTGGATGATCATTGAATATTCCGCGCCTTCCTGGGCAGCCGGGTGGCATGAGCGAAACGGACCGCCGCGAGCTGGTCGAGAGGGCGCGGCAGCAGTGGATCTCGGCCCTCACTGACCTCGGCGGCCGGAACACCTTGCTCTACTACAAGGACCGGCGGGCGGGAACGCTTGACCTGGCGCAGGCGGACCCGCCTGCCCTTGACCGGTTCCTCGAAACCGGCTCCACGCGGCTGACCCGGCTATTCACAGGTGCAGATGTGCGGGCTGACGCGATCCGGCGGATGCAGGCGATCCACCGCAAGGCGCGCGAGCTGACGGAGGAGCGGGGTATCCGGGCCGGGTACCTGGCCACCGGGCTGGCGACCTGGGACGAGCTGTTCCTCACTCCGGCGGCGCCGGTCTTGCTGCGCGGCCTGACCATCACGCCGACCCGTGCCCGGTACGACGACTTCGATCTCGTTCTTGACGACGAGGAGGAAGTCAACCCGGTGCTCGCGCACAAGCTGGCCACGGTATTCGGCGCGAGCCTGGACAACACCACCGAGGTGCCTGGTTTCGAGATCAGCGACCGCCGGGTCATCGGAACGTTCACCTATGCCAAGCTGCCGATGGTCAGGGACCTGGAGGCGGCGGGTGACCTGCTCGCCGACAGCGACCTGGTCGCGGCCATCGCGGGTGACCCGGACGCTCAGGACGCGGTGGCGGCCACGGAAAGGCAGCAGGGCGGGCCGGAAAGCGCCATCGCGGAAGCTCCCGAGGGGGACTATTCGGTCCTGGACGCGGACTCCTCGCAGCGCGGCGCCATCGGCACGGTGCTGGCCGGCCAGTCACTGGTGATCCACGGCCCGCCCGGTACCGGGAAATCGCAGACGATCGCGAACCTGATCGCGGCGCTGGTCGCGCGCGGGCGCAAGGTGCTGTTCGTCGCGGAGAAGCGGGCCGCCATCGACGCCGTGCTGTCCCGGCTCGTCGGCGCCGAGCTTGGCGACATCGTCCTGGACATCCACGAGGGGACCAGGGACCGGCTGCGGATCGCGCATGACCTGGGCGGCACGCTCGTCCTCGCGCAGCAGCCCGTCGCCGCGGAACCTGAGGGGCGGCGGCGGCGCCTCGCGGACCGGATGCAGCGGCTGCGGAGGCACGTCGGCGGCCTGCACGAGGTGCATGAGCCGTGGGGGCTGTCCGCCTACCGCGTGCAGTCCGCGCTGCTCGGCATCCCCGAGCCGGCGCGCACCCCGGTGCGGCTGGCGCTGGTGGAGCGGATCGACGCCGACGTTGCCGAGGGCGTCCGCGATGAGCTGCGGGAGTTCGCGCACCTGGGCGGGTTCACGCTGCGGCCGTCCAGCACACCGTGGTTCGGTGCGCAGATCAGCGACGCTGAGCAGGCGCGGCGTGCCTGCGCGCTGGCCGGGACGCTGACCGCGGAGAAACTGCCGATGCTCGCGCACCAGATGGCGAAGGCGTGCGCTAGCGCCGGGCTACCGACTGCCAGCGGGTATGACGAGCAGGTCCACCTGATGCGGCTGTTCGCCGCGGTGGACCGGACGCTTCGGGTACTTGACCCGGCGGTGTACGCGCTGCCGGCCTCGGCCGGCTCACCCGGCATGCTCGAGCGGCGGCGGCTGCGTTCCCTGTGGCTGGGGCCGGCCAAGCCGTCTCCGGAGGAGCTGGCCGGGGCGGTCAGCGCCGCCGCGAATCAGCTCGCCGAGTGGCGGCGGCTCGGCGGCACCGGGGAGCCACGCCTGCCGGACGGCTACGCCGTGCTCAGTCAGCTGTTCGCGGAGGCCGAGCAGCTGCTTGACGCGCTGCGCGAGTTCGTGCCGATCGGCCCGGATGCGACGGCTGCGGTCGCGGCCCTGGCGGCGGATCAGGACACGCCGTGGAAGCTGCCCCGGCTGTACGAGCTCGTGCACCGGTTCGGTGATCTCAGCCTGCATCCGCTGCTGGATGAGCTGGCGCGGGTATCCGCGTCGGCCGCCCTCGCGGTGGATGCCTTCGACTACGCGTGGTACTCCTCGATCCTGGACCGGATCAGGGCCCGCGATCCGCGCTACGCCGCGGAGCGGGGCGATGCCCTGGACGAGATCGCATCGGACTTCCGCGAACGGGACGTCGAGCACCTGGCCGCGAACCGGCTGCGGGTGCGACGACGCTGGGCTGGCCTCGCACGGGAGGCAATCGACCGGCAGCGGAACCGCCCGTAGCAGAGCCGCCCCGTGCTGAGGCGCTCCGTGCTGAGTCGTCCCGTGGTGAGCTGCAGCGCTCGGGTGTGGTCGCCACCAGGCCATCGGCCGCCCCTGTCCGCGAGGGGTAGGGCATGAGCGGGCGGAGCGGGCGCAGGACGGGGACCGCGTGTCGTTCTGACTTAATGGGTTTTCAGGATGCGGGCGGCGAGGCGCCAGCCGAGCAGGAACAGGCCGAGGAACGCCAGCGCTACGCAGATGAACGCGACCGCGGTGCCCTGGCCGGACACGACGCGCAGCACCATGCCGACGATGACGGTGCCGAGCCAGGCGGCGACGCCGGCGGGGAGCAGCACGGCGGGCTGACGCCAGGCGCGGCCGGCTAGCCAGCCGCAGGCCAGGCCGGTGAGGAAGGGCCAGCTGGTGGACGTGATGCCGGCCAGGGTCTCGCCCTTGGCGTGGCTGGCCCGGCCGATGATCACGAACGCGAGCACGCAGCAGATGTCGAGGAGCGCCGCAAGGAGACGGGATCGCATCAGCGCTGCGGCTCCACCAGGACCTTGAGGCCGGTGCGGTGGGCCGCGTCGGTGAACGCCTCCCTTACCTCGCCGAGCGCGGCGCGGCGGGTGATCAGGTCATCGAGGTGGACGGTGCCGCGGGCGGCGAGGGCGATCGCGCGCGGGTAGACCTCGTTCATCCGGCGCACCAGCGCGATGGTCAGGCCCTTGCGCCGGGCGGACGACGCGCGGAACGTGACCGTGTCGCTGTCCGGGATGCCGGCGAGCACGACGCGGCCGCCGGGGCGGGCGGCGTCGATCGCCAGGCGCACCGCGTCGTCGGTGCCTGCTGCCTCGAACGCCACGTCGACGCCGTAGCCGGCCAGGTCGCTGACCGAGGCGACCGGGCCGCTGACCAGGTCGGCGCCGCACGTCAAGGCGGCCTCGCGGCGGTGCGTGCGCGGCTCGATCGCCAGTACGCTGGCCGCGCCCGCCGCGTGAAGCAGCTGGATGAGGAGCAGGCCGATGGGGCCGCAGCCGATCACCGCAGCCGTGCCGCCGAACGGGACGTGCCCCAGGTCCACGCACTGGATCGCGACGCCGAGCGGTTCGAGCATCGCCCCCGCGGCATCGGACACGCTATCCGGCAGCGGGTGCAGCCGGGTCGCGGGCCAGGCCATCAGCTCGCGCAGCGCGCCGTCGGTACCGCCGTGCCCGGCGAACACCACCTGGGGGCACAGGTTCCGGTAGCCGTCCAGGCAGGCCCGGCAGGACTGGCAGGGAATCGCGGGGTCGATGGCTACTCGCTCGCCGCGTCGCGGGCCCTCATCGATGACCCCGGCTGCCTCATGTCCGAGGACCAGGGGATGGGTGAGACGGGCGTCTCCGATGGCGCCTTCGTCCCACCAGTGCAGGTCTGATCCGCAGATGCCGACGGCGGTGACCCGGACTAGGGCCTCGCCGGCGCCTGGCCGCGGCGGAGGCTCCTGGGACACGCGGATATCGCCGACGCCGTGCAACCGTGCTGCGCGCATGCCTGCGACCATACGACAGCACCGGTGCCCGGACATACGTCAGCCCCGGTCCGGGGGCACGGACCGGGGCTGACCCCTGGGAGGGGCTTGTGGGGTTTACTGGGCGGGACCGCCGGTCAGGGTCAGCGTCGCGGTTTCCGACTGGCCGTTCGCGTTCACGTAACCGACCTGGATGGAGTCGCCTGGGTGGTACTTGACCAGGACCTTCGCGATGTCGGCGTAGGCGCTTATGGTCTGTCCGCCGAGCGAGGTGATCGTGTCGCCTTCGGCCAGGCCGGCCTTGGCGGCGGGGTCACCCGCGACGACGCCCTCGATCAGCACGCCGCTGGTCGTCGAGCCTGAGCCGGACGTGCCGGACCCGGACCCGGAGCCGCCTGAGCCGTATCCGCCGTACCCGAGGCCGCCGGATCCGAGGCCGCCTGAGCCGTAGCCGCCCGCGCCCTCACCGCCGGAGCCGGTGCTGTCGCTGCTGCCGTCCGAGACGGACACGCCGAGGAAGGCGGTGGCACCGATGTGGATGGCGGTTGACCCGTCGCCCGCCACCATCTGGTTCGCGAGCGACAGCGCCTCGTTGATCGGGATGGAGAACGCCGTGGTCGCCGCGCCGTCCGAGTCGGACTGGCCCTGGAACTGGTACTCCGAGGAGGCGGCGGTGTCCATGCCGACCACCTGGCCGTACGCGTTCACCAGGGAGCCGCCCGAGTCACCAGGCTCGATCGGGGCGTTGCTCTCGATCAGGCCTGTGAGCTGCTCCTGTGCGCCGGACAGCTCGTCGGAGGCGGTGATGGACTGGTCAAGCCCGGTGACCGTGCCGGTGGCGACGGACGGGGTGCCGCCCTTGCCTTCCGCGTTGCCTAGGGCGACCACTGTGTTGCCGACCGCGACGGAACTGGAGCTGCCCAGGCTGGCAATGGTCAGGCCGGAAGCATTCTCCAGCTGGATCACGGCGACGTCCGAGCCGGGGTCGTAGCCGACGATCTGCGCCGTGTAGGACTTGCCGTTGCCGATGTCGGTGACCTTGATCGAAGTCGCGCCCTCGATCACATGGTTGTTGGTGAGGATCCTGCCGGTAGAGGTGAGCACGATGCCGGTGCCGTAGGAGGTGGCCTGCTCGTCACCGTCGGTCGAGATCACATCGACCAGGCCGGGGTCAACCCGGCTGGCGATCTGGCTGGTGGTCAGGCTGGTCTTGGAAGTCGCCGTCGCCACGCCGCCAGCCGAGGTCGAGTGGATGCTGTTGATGACACCGCCGGCCGCGGCGCCGATGACGAGCGCGGCCGCGCCGGTAATCACCAGTGCGCGCTTGTGGTGCGTGGCCGGTGGCGGCGGGGGAGGCGGTGGCGGGTAAGCACCGTAGCTGCCGTAGCCTCCGCCGAAACCGGGTCCCGGGAGGTAGCCCTGGCCCTCGGTGCCCTGTTCGTTGCTCTCGCTCATGTGCCCTCTTGCCCCCTGCTTAGTCGCTGGGTGTCGGCTTCTGTTACATGTTGATAATCAGCCACCACCCTTGAGGGCAACCAAAGATATCCCGTTGTTATGCCGTAAGTTTCCTGAAGAACGTATGAAGGCGCTCAGGTTCGGCTGACAGTCCTGCTCGCGGTCAGCCGCTTGCCTGCTCGAGGTTAGCCGCTCGCGGACGGCCAGTGCCAGCAGGGCCGGCACCAGGTCAGTGGACCGCTTGACCACCCAGGCGGTGCCCTTGGTGGCCATCCAGCCGATCTCCGCGAGCCGGGTCGGCGGCGGGCTGGTCGGCTCCAGGTCCGGGGCTTGCCCGACCGGGAAGCCGGACTCGGCGAGCAGGGCGTGGAACCGGCGGGCGATGAGGCGGTGGCCCCGTTCGTTCGGGTGCATGCGGTCCACGCTCCAGTTGCGGCGCTCATAGGCTTCCGGGTCGCTGGCGGCGTCGAAGTGCAGGGTGCCGTATTTTTCGGCGACCTCGTCGATGGCGGTATTGACCGCCTGCATCCGGCGGGCGAGCGGCCGGGACAGTGCCCGCGGCAGTCCGAGCATCACGCCTGGGTCCGGCAGCCGCATGGTAAGCACCACGGCCCCCTCGGCCCGCAGCGCGGCCACAATCCGGCCGACCGCGCCGCCGGTGCGTTCCGGATCGAAGCCACCACGCAGTGTGTCATTGAGGCCGCATACCACGCTGACCACGTCCGGCTCCAGTGCTAGCGCGGCGGGCAGCTGAAGGCTCTCGATCTCGTGCGACTGGGCGCCGAGCGTGGCAACGTTGTGCACGTCCGGTGACTGGAGGCCGTCGGCGAGCAGGGCGGGCCAGCCGCGCCAGCCGCCCTCCGCTCCGGGCAGCGGATCTCCCATGCCGACCGAGATGGAGTCACCGAGAGCCACGTAGGTGGTCATGCCGGATCCTTTCTGAATCGTGTACGGAGTCGTGTACGGCGAGGAAGGCCGCCACCGCCGCGGGCCAGCCGAACTGCTCGGCTCGCGCCCGCGCCGCTTCGCGCCGGCCTTGCTCAGGCCTTCCGAGTAGCTCGAGCACGCCGTCCGCGAGGTCCTCGCCGGCTACCGCCGCGCCCGCATCGCCGATGACTTCAGGCAGCGCGGACTCGGCGCTGACCACCACCGGCGTCCCGCAGGCGAGGGCCTCGAGCGCGGCAAGCCCGAAGGTCTCCGCCGGACCCGGGGCGAGCACGATGTCGGCGCTGGCCAGCAGGGCGGCTACCGCTGCCGGGCCGGACAGGAAGCCAGTGAACGTCACCGGCAGCCCTTCGTCGGCGGCGCGCCGTTCAAGCCTGGCGCGAAGGGGGCCGTCACCGGCGATCACCAGCCGGGCTGGCACGCCGGCGGTGCGCAGGGTGGCGAGCGTGGTCAGCGACCGCTGCGGCTTCTTCTCCGCGGACAGGCGCCCGCAGTGCACCATGCGCAGCTCGGTGCCGCGGGTCTCGCGTTCGACGGGGGTAAAAGCGGACAGGTCGACGCCGAGCGGGGCGCGGACGACGTTCCCGGCGCCGATCCGCTCGAACTCCGCCGCCGCCCAGCCGGTCGTGCACACGATGGTGTCGTAGCTGGCGGCGGTGCGCCGGTTCAGCACGTCCGCTGTCCGCGCGGGCGCCGGGGTGAAGCTGACCAGGGCGGCGAGGCTCTCATGCGACACCATCACGGCGGGGACCTGCTCGCGGCGGGCCCAGGCGCCGGTCCAGCGCAGCGTCGTCCGGTCCGAGACCTCCAGCGTGTCCGGCTTGAGCTCTGTGAGCAGGTGCTTGAGACGACTCCGGCTCAGCAGCACCCGGTAGCCGCCGAGGTAGGGCACCCGCGGTCCGCGCAGCGTGATCACCCGGCCCTGGCCGGTCTGCTCGTCGCCGTCGTGGACACCAGGGATGATGAGCACCGGCTCATGGCCGGCCGCGAGATACCCCGCGCCGAGCTCGCGCAGCGCGGTCCGCAGGCCGCCCGATCGCGGAGTGACGAAGTTCGCCAGCCGGACGATCCTCATACCCGGACCCTGGCTCATACCCGGACCCTGGCTCTGCGGGCCGGAGCCTTGCCCAGGACGGCAGCGTAGTGGCCGAGCAGCTCGTCGGTGAGCGCGGACCAGCTCCGGCCGAGCACCTTCTGCCGTCCCGCCGCGCCGAATGCCTTGCGCAGTGCCGGATCTCCGGCCAGCCGGGCTACCGCTGCGGTGAACGCGTCCGGTTCACCGGGTGGCACCAGGTACCCGGTGAACCCGTCATCGACCAGGTCCAGCGGACCGCCCGCGGCCGGCGCGACGACCGGCAGGCCGCTCGCTGCCGCCTCCTGCAGCGTCTGGCCGAACGTCTCGTACGGGCCGCTGTGCACGAACACGTCCATGCTCGCGTACAGCGCCGCGAGCGCGTCACCCCGGCGCTCGCCGAGGAATGCGGCCCGCGGGATGTGCTGCCGCAGCGCCGCCTCGGCCGGCCCCGCGCCCACGATCACCAGCTGCACATGCTTCAGCGTCGCAATGCCGGCCAGTAGCTCTACTCGCTTCTCGGTGGCCAGCCGGCCCACGTAGCCGGCGATCAGCTCGCCATCTGGTGCCAGTTCGGCGCGTAGCTCGGCGCTGCGCCTGGCCGGGTCGAATCGTTCGGTGTCCACGCCGCGGCCCCAGAGCCAGACGTCGCGCATGCCGTGCCCGAGCAGCCCGGTCGCGGTCACGGTCGAGGGCGCGAGCGTCCGCCCGGCACCGTTGTGAATGTGACGCAGCCAGTGCCACGCCGCGGCCTCGCCGAACCGGCCGAGCCGGTACGCGCGCGCATAGGCGGGCAGGTCGGTCTGGTAGACGGCGACCTTCGGGAGATCCTTCGTCGCCGCCGCGCCGTACGCGCCGAGGAAGACAGGGCTGGCCAGATGCACGACCTCGGTGTCATGCGCGGCGAGCGCGGCCCGGACCCGGCGGCTGGGCAGGCCGAGCCGGAAGCTCGGGTAGCCGGGCAGCGGCACCGCCGGAATCCGGACGACTGGGTACCTGAACGGACCCACCTGCCGGGTGCCCCGCGGTGGCTGCGGCGCGATGACCAGGGGGTAGTGGCCCTTGCTTGTGAGCTGGTCGGCCACCCGAAGAACGGTGTGTGCGACGCCGTTCACGTCGGGCGGGAACGATTCGGTGATGATCGCGACCCTCATGCTCACAAGGTGCGCTACGTGGGGATCCGGACACACCACCACGCCGTAACGTACAAAAGAAGTTTCGGTGACATCCTTGGATCGGGAAGCAGATTTCAGAAGCCGATGGGGTTGAACGGCGCGTCCGGCTGGGCGAGCATCGCGGCCGCCCGGTTCAGCGCGCCGGGTACCAGCTCGTGGATGAGCCCGGCGCGGGCCAGCGTCCCGGGCGCGGTCCCGCCCAGGTAGAGCGAGCCGAGGGTGGCCGCGTCAAGCGCCAGCTCCGCTGCGGCACCCGGAGCGGCCCGCGTGCACGAAGCACCCTCGGGGCCGCCGTCGAGCAGCCAGCGTCCGGTGTTCCACGGGCAGAAGGCATCGGTGACCTCCAGCACCAGCGAGCCGGGCGCCAGGTATGTCCGGGCGGCCAGCGCGCCGCCCACGTCGACGAGCCGGATCCACAGGTCGTCAGCCGTCCTGGTCACCCGCAGCGCCCGCGTGTCGGCGAGCTGCCAGTGCAGCGGCTCGTCGACCGGTCGCTTGGCCGCGGCCACCCGCTTGGTCAGGTCCAGATCGGCGAGCAGCAGCCACAGGGCGGTGTAGGCGTCGGCGGACGATGCCTCGAACCAGTCCACCTGGACGGTGCCGCTGCCCGCCAGGTCGTACCGGTAGATCGCGGCCCCATCCACCGGGGGGAACCGTCCCCCCGGACCCCCGCGGCGTACCGAGCCGTCCGGACCGTAGTGCAGGACGAACCGCTTGTGACCGCCCTGCACGGCCGAGGGCCATGTCCCCGGCGCTGCGCTCACCTGCCCGACCCGCGTCTGCCGGACCGCGTCGTACAGCGAAGGCGCAGCGGCGGCCATGGCGGCGCTGTCCACCAGTTCCAGCCGCCCGGGCCACTCCGCACGACCTGAGGCCAGTTGTGCCTTGGCCCGGTCCAGCTCCCAGCGCACGGTGGCGGTGGCCGGGCCGAACCCGTACCGTCCGTAGATGCCGCCCTCGCTCGCGCTGAGGCCGGCCAGCACTTCACCGCGGGCGTGGCAGTCGTCGAGCATGGCCCGCATCATGCCGCGGAGCAGCCCGCGACGCCGGTGCGTCGGCAGCACGCCAACCGACGTGACACCGCCCATCGCGACCTGCCGGGCACCCGGGACGGTCACCTCCAGCGTGTACAGCCCCGACGTCCCCACCAGCTTGCCGTCCGCGAACGCCGCCTGGGTCCGGTCAAGCTCCCGTACCTCGGCCCGGTACCTGGCGACCTCCTTGTCGCTGATCCGGCTGCCGAACGGGGAGCTGTGCCCGGGCCCTGCCCACCACGCGGCCGGCTCGGGCTCCCAGGTGGGCAGCCCAGCCGCCCCGGGCACCGCACGGATATACGCATCAACCTCATCAGCTGCCACGGGACGGATCTTGATTTCCATGATCTTTGTCTATCTCAGCCAAGCCCGGGCCGTCGACTGCATTACTCGCTGTAGGTACCGCCAACCCGCCAGGCTCCGGCCATGGGTGACAATGGTGGCCTATGGGTAAATGCCGAGGGTGTGTGCAGCGCAAGGGATACAGCCAGTGACGGTCACCGCGACTACTGACCTGCGGGGTTTCCTGCACGGGCTGCCTGGGGTGGACCGGGTGGGGGCGGAGGGCCGGGCCGCCATGCTGGCCAGCCGGTCGATCAAGACGACGGCGAAGCAGTGGGCGCTGGACATGGCGATCTCGATGATCGACCTGACCACGCTGGAGGGCCAGGACACGCCGGGCAAGGTCCGCGCTCTGTGCGCGAAGGCCCGGCATCCCGACCCGGCCGACCTGACCGCGCCGCACGTCGCGGCCGTCTGCGTCTATCCGGACCTGGCGCACATTGCCGCGTCGGAGCTGAAGGGCTCCGGAATCCACGTGGCGAGCGTGGCGACCGCGTTCCCGAGCGGCCGCACCAGCCTGGACGTCAAGCTGGCCGACGTGAGGTACGCGATCAGCAGCGGCGCCGACGAGGTGGACATGGTCATCGACCGTGGTGCGTTCCTCGCCGGTGACTACGCCAAGGTTCACGACGAGATCGTCGCGGTCAAGGAAGCCTGCGGGGAAACCCACCTCAAGGTGATCCTGGAGACCGGCGAGCTGCTCACCTACGACAACGTGCGACGGGCATCCTGGCTGGCGATGCTGGCGGGTGCGGACTTCATCAAGACCTCCACCGGCAAGGTCACCCCGGCCGCGACGCTTCCGGTGACCATGATCATGCTCGAGGCCGTCAGGGATTACCGCGATGCGCACGGCCGCCAGGTAGGCGTGAAGCCGGCCGGCGGCATCCGCACCGCGAAGGACGCGATCCGCTACCTGGTCCTGGTCAACGAGACGGCCGGCGACGACTGGCTGGACCCGGACTGGTTCCGCCTCGGCGCGTCAAGCCTGCTGAACGACCTGCTCATGCAGCGCACCAAGATGGCGACCGGCCACTACTCCGGCCCCGACTACTTCACGCTGGACTAAACCACATGCCAAAGTTCGAGTACGCCCCCGCACCCGAGTCGCGAAGCATCGTCGGCATCAGGGAGTCCTACGGCCTGTTCATCGACGGCAAGTTCACCGATACCGTGGACGGCCGTGCCTTCAAGACGATCTCCCCGGCCACGGAGGAAGTCCTCGCCGAGGTTACCGAGGCAGGTCCGGAAGACGTGGATCGCGCTGTCAAGGCGGCGCGCAAGGCCTACGAGCCTTGGTCAGCCCTGGCGCCCGCGCAGCGGTCCAAGTACCTGTTCCGCATCGCGCGGATCATTCAGGAACGGGCCCGCGAGCTGGCCGTCCTGGAATCGCTGGACAACGGCAAGCCGATCCGCGAGTCCCGCGACGTCGACATCCCGCTGGTCGCGGCGCACTTCTTCTACTACGCGGGCTGGGCCGACAAGCTGGAGCACGCCGGTTTCGGGCCGGCACCGAAGCCGCTCGGCGTGGCCGGCCAGGTCATCCCGTGGAACTTCCCGCTGCTGATGCTCGCGTGGAAGATCGCTCCCGCGCTGGCCTGCGGCAACACGGTCGTGCTGAAGCCTGCCGAGACCACCCCGCTGACCGCGCTGGCGTTCGCCGAGATCTGCCAGCAGGCCGACCTGCCGCCCGGCGTGGTGAACATCGTCACCGGCGCCGGGGACACCGGCCGCGCCCTGGTCGAGCACCCGGGCATCGACAAGGTGGCGTTCACCGGCTCCACCGAGGTGGGCAAGCAGATCGCCAGGTCCTGTGCCGCGTCGGGCCGCAAGAACACTCTCGAGCTCGGTGGCAAGGCCGCGAACATCGTCTTCGATGACGCGGCGATCGACCAGGCCGTCGAGGGCATCGTCAACGGCATCTTCTTCAACCAGGGGCACGTCTGCTGTGCCGGGTCCCGGCTGCTGGTGCAGGAGAGCGTCTACGACGAGGTGCTGACGTCTCTCAAGCGGCGGCTCGGCTCGCTCCGCCTCGGCGACCCGCTGGACAAGAACACCGACGTCGGCGCGATCAACTCCGCGGCTCAGCTGGCCAAGATCCGCGAGCTGTCCGACATCGGCGAGGCCGAGGGCGCGGAACGCTGGTCGCCGCCATGCGAGCTGCCGGCGCACGGATTCTGGTTCCCGCCCACGATCTTCACCGGCGTATCGCAGGCACACCGGATCGCCCGCGAGGAGATCTTCGGCCCTGTCCTGTCGGTGCTGACGTTCCGCACCCCGGCCGAGGCGATCGAGAAGGCCAACAACACGCCGTACGGCCTGTCCGCGGGGGTGTGGACAGAGAAGGGCTCGCTCATCCTGCGGATGGCCGCCCAGCTGAGGGCCGGAGTGGTGTGGGCGAACACGTTCAACCGGTTCGATCCGGCGTCACCGTTCGGCGGCTACAAGGAGTCCGGTTACGGCCGCGAAGGCGGCAGGCACGGGCTGGAGGCGTACCTCGATGTCTGATCCGAGCACCCGCGTGCAGGTACGCAAGACCTACAAGCTCTACATCGGCGGAGCCTTCCCTCGTTCGGAAAGCGGCAGGTCATACGTGGTGACCGACCACAAGGAGCGATTCGCCGCCAACGCCGCGCTGGCCTCGCGCAAGGACGCGAGGGACGCGGTCACCGCCGCCCGCAAGGCCTTCCCCGGCTGGTCCGGGGCGACCGCGTACAACCGCGGCCAGGTGCTGTACCGGGTCGCGGAGCTGATGGAGGGCCGCCGCGCCCAGTTCGTCGCCGAGGTCCGCGCCGCCGAGGGCCTGTCCGCCGCCAAGGCTGAGGCGGCGGTGGACGCCGCGATAGACCGCTGGGTCTGGTACGCCGGCTGGTCCGACAAGATCGCCCAGGTCAGGGGCTCATCTAACCCGGTAGCCGGCCCGTACTTCAACTTCTCGCTTCCCGAGCCGACTGGCGTCGTCGCCGTGCTCGCCCCGGCCGAGTCGTCGCTGCTCGGCTTCGTCGCCGTGGTCGCTCCGGCCATCGTCAGCGGCAGCACCGTGGTGGTGCTGGCAAGCGAGCCGCACCCTCTGCCGGCCGTCACCCTGTCCGAGGTGCTGGCCACCTCCGACGTCCCCGGCGGCGTGGTCAACGTGCTGACCGGCAGGGTCGCCGAGGTGGCCCCATGGCTCGCCTCCCACATGGACGTCAACGCCATCGACCTGACCGGCGCCGACGATGCCCTCCGCGTCGAGCTAGCGATCGCCGCCACCGACAACCTCAAGCGCGTATTCCGTCCGCATACCCCCGACGACTGGACGGCGACCCCGCCACTAAATCGCATGCTCGCCTACCTAGAGACCAAAACCGTCTGGCACCCTGCCGCGACCTAGCCCGTCCCCATGATCGTGGGTAGAAACGACCAGTATTTGGTCGTTTTATACCCACGATCATGAAAGCGCCGTGGGGGGCGGGGGTCAGCTGGGAGTGTTGGTGGCTAGGCGGCGCAGGTGCGGGGCGTATGCCGGGTCGGCGAGCGCGGCGGCGAACTGGGCGATCAGGTAGTCGAGCGGGTTGCCGGTGTCATACCACTGGCCGTGAATGACCTGCCCGTAAATGGCGTGGTCGCGGGCATAGGCGTTGATGGCGTCGGTCAGGTAGATCTCGCCGGTGCGTCGCGTGTACCACTGCTCGGTGAGCGTTCGCAGCGCGTCGATGATGCCCGCGGTGAGAACGTAGCCGCCGATGGCGGCGTACCCGGACGGCGCGTCGGCCGGCTTCGGCTTCTCCACCAGCCCGGCGATCTGCATCAGCCCGTCATCGAGATGCTCGGTCACCATGGGAACGCCGTAACGGGACGAATCGGCGGGCGCCATTGGCATGAGCGCCAGGACGGGAGACTCGGTCTGCGCGTACGCGCGCATCAGCTGCTGGGCCCGCGGTACCTCGGCCACGAAGACATCGTCTGGCCAGAGCACAAGCACCGGCTCGCCGCCGAGGTTGCGGGCCGCGTTGAGGACGGGCGTGCCATTGCCGTAAGGGCCGTGCTGGTCCATGTATGTGATGTGGCCGCTCAGCGACAGTTCGCCGACTTCCTCCACGGCGTCGGCGTAATCGTCCTTCCCATCGGAGCGGAGCTGGGCGATGAGTGCGGGGTTAGGCCGGAAGTGATCCTGGATGAGTCCCTTGCCGCCAGAAATGACGATCGTGATGTCCGTGATGCCGGACGCGATGAGCTCGCGGACCGTGTGCTCGATAACCGGCTTGTCGCCAACCGGCAGCATCTCCTTGGGAGTCGCCTTGGTGAGCGGGAGGAGCCGGGAACCGATGCCGGCGGCGGGAATGATGGCCTTGGTAATCGTCGACGTCATGCCTACGAGTATCCAGTAATCCGCTGACACTTCCCCGCAAGGTGGCTCTGAATGCGGAAGACGTCAGGTCAAATGTGCTCACGCTACGATGTTCGCGTGCGTGACGTCGACGAGGTGGCTCCAGCTGACCTGCGGTGTCTTCAGACCGCGATCGAGGTGGCCGGCCGGGCCAGGAGCGCGGGTAATCACCCCTTCGGTGCCGTCCTGGCCATCGGCGGCGAGATCGCCCTAGAGGCAGAGAACACGGTAGTGACCGGCAGGGACCGCACCGGGCACGCGGAGACCAACCTGGTCCGGCTGGCGGAGTCCCGGCTCGCCCCTGATCGGATCAGCGCCGCGACCCTGTACACCAGCACCGAGCCGTGCGCCATGTGTGCTGGCGCCATCTACTGGACTGGCATCGGCCGGGTCGTCTACGGCCTCGCCGAGACCGAACTGCTGGAGATCGCCGGGCAGAACCCGGCCAACCCCACCCTGGCACTGCCCTGCCGCGAAGTGTTCGCGCGTGGCCAGCGACACGTCATCGTTCACGGCCCCCTGCTCACCGACGCCGCCCGCGCGGTCCACAACGGCTTCTGGCACTAATCCGACGAGGATGGCCCGCAGTTTGCGCGGAAGAAAACAGCCCGGCGGAAAGAAAAGTGTCAATTTTGGCTCGTTTTTTTCCGCCGGGCATTAATGCTCCGTCTAAACGGGCAGCCGTCGCGGGCCGGGCGGAAATCGGTTGGCCGGGCGGAGGCGGGTGGTCTAGGGTCGCTGGCGTGCAGATACGTGAGGAAAGCGAAGCCGATCTCGCCGCTATCCGGGAGGTGCATACCCGGGCGTTCGGCGATAGCGGACGTGTCGCCGGCCTAGTGGATGCGCTTCGGGCGGCCGATGCGCCGCTGCCGGTCCTGTCGTTCGTAGCCGAGGAGGACGGGCAGGTCACGGGGCATGTGATGCTCAGCGCGAGCAGGCTGGACGCGCCGTCGCGGCTTGTCGACGTGTACGTGCTGTCGCCACTGGGCGTCGTGCCCGACCGCCAGCACAATGGCACAGGAACCCGTCTGGTCCAGCATGCGATCGCGGCGGCCGGCAGTGGCGGGGTGCCGCTGCTGTTCCTGGAAGGATCGCCGCGCTACTACGGCAAGCGCGGTTTCGAGCGGGCCGACGCGGCCGGTTTCCGGTCGCCGTCGCTCCGGATACCCGAACCAGCCTTCCAGGTTGCCCGGCTGTCCGGCTACGAGCCGTGGATGACCGGCACGCTCGTGTACTCCGAGACATTCTGGGCTCTGGACTGCGTCGGCCTGCGCGACGAGCCCAGTTAGGGAGGCTTGCATGGACCTCGGGATCGCGGCGACGATCGGCTCGGCTGGCCTCCTGCCGCGTCTGCCTGGTCACCCAGCGGGATCCGATCACGCTGGCAAAGCAGGTAGCGAGCCTGGACCGGCTCAGCGGCGGGCGCTTCCTGTTCGGGGTCGGTGCGGGCTGGAACCGGGAGGAGATGGCCAATCACGGCACCGATCCGCGGACCCGGACGGCGCTGATGGCCGACCGGGTGCGTGCCATGCGGCAGATCTGGACAGCCGAGGAGGCCGAGTATCACGGTCCGTACGCTGACCTCGGTCCGCTGTGGTCCTGGCCCAAGCCGGTCCAGCGGCCGCACCCGCCGGTGCTGGTCGGCGGCAACGGTCCGGGCACGGAGGACCGGGTGCTGGACTTCGGTGACGGGTGGCTCCCGCAGAGCGGGCCGCTCGCTGACATGGCCGAGTTCCGGCGGCGGGTCAGCGCGCTGCGGCAGCGGGCCGAGGCCGCGGGGCGCGGGCCGATCCCGGTTACGGTGTTCGGGGTGTCACCAGAGGAGTCGCTGCTGCGGGAGTTCGCGGCGGCTGGCGCGGACCGATGCCCGCTGCCGCTCGTGCAGCCGGAAGCGGGCACCATCGTGTCCACGCTCGACGAGTGGGCCCGGCTGGTTTGACCTAGAGCGGGCTCCAGCTCATAGGGTCGCGGCATGACTATGCGCTATCGCACGCTTGGCGGAACGGGTATTGAGGTCAGCGCGTACTGCCTGGGCACCATGATGTTCGGCGCGCTCGGCGGGACCCCGGCTGGCAATGACGATCACGGCGAGTGCATCCGGATCGTTCATGCCGCGCTGGATCGCGGCATCAACTTCGTCGACACGGCGGACATGTACTCGGATGGGGAGTCCGAGCAGATCGTCGGGAAGGCGCTGCAGGGACGCCGGGACGACGTAGTGCTCGCCACGAAGGGCCACTTCCCGCTGGCCGAAGGGCCGGCCCGGGGCGGGAACTCCCGTCGGTGGATCATCCGGGCGGTCGAGGACAGCTTGCGGCGCCTGCAGACCGACTGGATTGACCTGTACCAGGTTCACCGGCCCGACGAGTCGACCGACATCGAGGAGACTCTGTCGGTGCTCACTGACCTGACCCATCAGGGAAAGATCCGGGCGTTCGGCTGCTCGACCTTCCCGGCCCATCACATCGTGGCGGCGCATGCGGCGGCGGACCGCCGTGCGCTGCTCAGGTTCCGTACCGAGCAGCCGCCGTACTCGCTGCTCACCCGCGGCATCGAGCGATCCGTCCTGCCGGTCTGCCAGGACTCGGGGATGGGTGCGCTCACCTGGAGCCCGCTCGCGTGGGGCTTCCTCAGCGGCAAGTACCGCAAGGGCGGCAGCGTCGACCTGGATTCCGGCCGCCCGCTGCTTAACCGGGGCCGGTTCGACCCCGCCGATCCCGCGAACGCGGCGAAGTACGACGCGGTGGAGCGGCTGGCCAGCCTTGCGGACAAGCTGGACTGCTCACTGCCCAGCCTCGCGTTCGCCTTCCCGCTCGCGCATCCGGCCGTCACCTCGGTGATCATCGGCCCGCGCACCATGGAACAGCTGGACCAGACCCTGGACGGCGCGCCGCTTACCCTCGACGACACCACCCTCGACGAGATCGACCAGATCGTCCCGCCAGGCACCGACGTCTTCGAATTCGACTGGACCCCACGCTCCCTGACCACCCCCGCCCACCGTAGGCGCCCCCCAGACGCCCGCGCCGCCGCTGAGTGAGCGAGCCACATGATCGCGAAGACTTTTACCCCCGGAATGGGGGTAAAAGTCTTCGCGATCATGAATTGGGTGGCTCGGAGGCGAAGGTGGGAAGTGCGGCTGGGGTGCTCAGGGCTCCTGACATAGCGGCTTGGTTACCGGGCGTCGCGGGCCTGCTGATCTGGTCTTTTCTCTCTTTTCCTGTGCCCCAGGGCTTGCCTTCACGCC